>JGI24158J21664_10015211_pt1 | contig 10044 bp, 9 predicted proteins | sample Ectturendosymbi3_FD_21664 | JGI IMG/M metagenome (IMG submission 21664) | reverse complement strand
ATTTTTTACAGTGATTTTGATTTTAAGAATGAAATTTTACGCTTCAGTGATTATCGATTAGACGGATCTGATTGAGATCTTAATCGTAGGTTATCGGGAGCTGTGGAACATAGGGAAATAAAAGAAGTTGATTAAAAGATGTTGCACACATCGCAAGGTGTCATTATGCGGACTAGTATTTGATGATGTTTCTCGTGACTCATTTTCTGAAAAATAGATCCTTGCAAATAAAATTGTTATACCTCGGTATTTGGAGTATAAGGTAAAGTTGTTTGAAAGACTTTCAAAATTCACGTCAGAAGCAATGATCTCAGTAGATTTTTCTTTCGGAGGTGTCATCGAAGGATAGGTCGATAATATGACCATTATCTTGATCTATGAGAAAATCTCTTATTTTCCGACCCCTGATGTTTTTAATAAATTTTAATTACAGGGTCTCATATTTTTTGCAAGACTAATTCAACAATTATATGTGTGANAGGAAATTAGGACGATTTCTGGAAAGTGGTAGAATGATTTTATAAGATTTTTCATCTGAATTTTTAGGGATATTCGCATAACAAGANACAATTCGGTTTTCTTCAACCGAAGGTAATGTTCAGTATTTGTCAAATGTCTTCAACACTATCTAAGTATTGTAAGACATTCCGTAGCTCCTGTGCTACAATACGTGTTTTGTTGGATACGTTCTGTATGCAGAACTTATGAAAAGGGAAATATTTGCTTCTTCCCCATCTAGGGTACTATCTGTGTTATCGTTTGATTAAATAGAGGCATTTCTCCTGATTCAAGAATATAGTGAGCATAATTCCTACATCACTCTTGTTCTCTAAAGCCTTTGCTCAATCTGAGAAGGCGGTCTATAATCTGGAAATGCAAATTTCGTTAATCGTTATCAGGCACAATCTTTTGTCACTGTTTGCTCTAATAGTTTTAAAATGCCTGGTGGTTTCTAATATGACCATTTATAACTGAATTTGTAATCTTAATGCATTTCCTTGCATTTCAATTTGTGATTCAACTATNCATAAAGGGATTTCTTTCAAAATTCAATATTTGCGATTTTTCATGTTAAGTTTGATTTCTATTTTCGTATCTCATATATATAGCATNTGATTATTATATGTANGGTTGCTATTAAGGTTTTTATTATTCACATTTATTTGTAAGATATCATTCATAGTCGATGATCATAACAGGCCTCACGAAATCTGTGCATCAAAAGCTCTTGGATTACATTTCGCAAAGAATTGATTGTCAGCGAATGTTGCCTGCTGACAAAATTTATTTTTCGAAGTCTTAAAGGAAGACTTCATATCATAGTTCGTTTAATAATTTTAACAGATTTTACGGTTGGGCCGTCGGTATTAATATATCCGATTAATGAGTTAGTAAACCCTTTTTGCGAATGACAAGCTAACTACGGCTATTGGTGTTAAATGTATAAAGAAAATTTTGCTGTTTAGTTATCAGAAGAACCATGGAAACGTCATATAAGGAGCTAATTCATGTCCTGCGTTTTATCTTAGCAGGACTGCGTAAGAATCAGGATTTGTGCTTATAGAACTTATTTTTCAAACAGAATTTCTTCTCATTGAAATAATCTCAAAATAATATCGGAGCATGGGCTATTTTTGTAAAGAACTGATATTCAGTTAATTAAACTATTCTATTTTTCAAGACTTTAACTATGATAAGATATGCATTATTGCAAAGCATCATACTCTTTCTCATTTATATATTGGTTGAATAATATTTTGTCTTGATGACGGAAATTTACGATGTTATCTTCGGGATTTGTTTTGCTATTTCACTTGTCTTCCCGTTATAAACTCCCACCGTTTTTGGTGGTACTGGGTCTGAATTCACAAAATGGTACAATTTTATAATTGATTTTTTACTAGGAATAATTTTTAAAGTACCCAATTGTTGGTCTGCTTCAATTATTCCGCCAAAGTCGCTTGGTATTGGTACATGTAATTGGGTATTTCTCACAATAGCTTTTCTCTTTCCTCTAATTTTGGTATTAAGTTTTTGTTTGAATAGAATATAACCTTTTCCGGTAACCCTTATTTCCTTTATACAAAGATAAAATGTATATTTATGTACTGGGATTAAATAAGATCGGGGGGCATACAAATCATATAACAGATTACCTCGTTCAGTAATCCTTTTTCTGACTTTTGCTTCGGGTAGATGTACAACAAGTCCTTGACTAGGTGGGTTGGCGCAGACCCCTTGTAGAAATGGTCTTTCAAGTATACTTTTCTGGTTTGAGTGTTCTTCATGTTCCAGCTTCGCTTGGTTTGTGGGAGGTTTGTCCTGATGCCCCAAGGAGTGCTCAGGTATACGATCTTCATGATCGTCAGGGTCTTTGTTTGCTCCAGCAGCAAGTACATATTCGAAGGATAATTTTATTACTTTAGTCAAGCAATACATGGTGTCTGTTATCCTGCAACGATAAACATTTTCATAAGATAATTGCAATTTACTGTGATAATTATTTCAACAACTACCTTCAAGGCATCATATGCAACTTAAGGGTTTTTTGTTGATGATTCCCCAATCTTTCAGCAAGAAGATCTCTAAGCGTCACCAAAGAAATCTCCATGCCTGGCCCCACGGTAATGGCGAGTGACGAGTTCGCCAATACCGCCAGACCATTTGCAGATCGGAAGAGTTTTCTAAATTTGTTAAGGTCTAATTGTCATTGGTATCCAAATTTCAAAGTATATTACATATTTTAAAAATTAATAAGGTAAATGAATTTAGCAAAATCTTTCCTAATGGATTTTGTGGTCATCATGGAGTGGATGTCTGTCCCATTTTCCTAATATAAGGAACAATAACATGGTGCTTGATGAGGATGAAGATAACGTGGTCAGAAGAACATGGAAGAAGTGCAAACACAATCTGCACGGGCCCGAATACATGATTGCGAGAAGTTCGAAACTCCTATAGGCTACCTTTACATTTGGTATCATAGGTATGAAATCTACAGAAAATACCATACGCTGTCTTGACGTTCGACATCGTAGGCATGATACCTGCAGATTCATAAGAGTCGGAAAATTGTCGTAATCAATAAGTTAAAATTTAGAACAGTAGTCCTTCACAGCCACAGGACGTCAGTGTCGTACATCGGACTAAAGAGTCTGTCACTTCCTTCTATTCAACCGCTCAACGTCATCCCCATCCTCTTCACTCGTTTTGTTGTATAACTCTTAACAATCTGCTATCTCATTTTATCCCCAAAATATCGTATATTATTTATCATGTGTAATGTATCCACAAAAATATCATCCATCTCATCCATAAAAATATCATATGTAATTTACTAATGCACTGTAGTGTCTTGTGAGTGAATATAGATACCATAAGTCTCCTCTTGGCTATGGAATGAATTCCTTATTCCTCCCTCCTACGGTCCGGATCCAGGGAAGATAAGCAAATAAGGGCCACTCCCACTGTAAAAAGGGGGAGAAAATCCTTTTACTGGAAATCGAATATCCAACGAGCAAGATACTCGTTTTTATCTTCGTACAGCAATATATCAATAATTTCAAACGATGGAAATTTCCTAAGCCAGAGGAGCCATGAGCTCATTAATAGTAATATGTATATTTGTAATAATTTGTGCACCAAGCTCACTATACGTAATCCTCGTCCAAAAATTAACTGAATTATCTATCAAAATATCGTTTTAAAAGACAATCGAGGATGGCGAGGGCAAGAAGCAAGAACACAATTTCTGAGCATCCGCTGAAACTTTCACGTTACCTTTATCGAAATTGTGAGAAGTCCGAAACCTTTACGATAACTTCGTCGTGCAGTATCGCATTTGTCGGAATCGGTAGATTAATACAGATTAAAAATATTTGCTTCCTGTCTCCACCATCCATCACAATTCCCTAATGTTTATGGGACAGACATCTCTCCAGTAATTTCTATAGTTACTACAAAAATTGGAAATGGCAGAAATTTACAATCACTAAATATTTATAATGAAAAAAGGTTTAATTTTATGCGGAAAACGTTCAATTTTCTAAAATAAAAATCGGTTTTCACACTATCACTGTGGCACTGGATCTAAAAACACCAAGTCGACAATAGATTTTAATAATATATTAATAACGACAATTACGAAATGTGACCACATTTCTCATTCTCCCTGTATGCAGAGAGGAACAAAATTTCATGTCTCCGCAGAGAAGTAGCATACAGTAAGTGGTCAAAAATCATGTCTATCATGATAATGGTTTCAACAAGTGTATTCGGTCATAAGTCGACAAGTCAGATCTTTGTTATTTTATCATCATTGTTTTGTGTATAGCTAAAGCAAAGTCGACTTGATGGTCACCAAGTTCTCACAGGGATACGATGGCACATCCAAATGATTATGGTTGAAGTTGGCAGGAATCTAAAACAGAACTCCTTAAAAACAAGCATTGTTCCAGAAATATGTAGTCAANTCCTTCCAAGGTAAGTAGGTATTGCTACTCCTTTTCCTGNAAAAATTTTCCGGANCAGTTTTCGTCCTCATTGTCAATTGTCCCTTGGTCATTTAATTATTCAATAAACTTCCACAAATCCTATCAAAATGAACCTGTAACAGATAACACATTAATTAAAGAATATTATTTTAAGATACGACAGAAGTAACGTTATTATATACCATAGTGTCAGAAAGTGTACACAGTTGATAAATGCTATAAACAATAGTCGATCCGACTGTAATTAAAGCACCAATAATCCTAGCCAATACAGGTGTAACAAGTTCTGTGTTATCTCGGGTTTCTTGTTCATCTAATTCATTCATATGTTCCCAATCAATCTCAGGTTGAACCGTGGTAGGAATCATAAATGTTGCTGATTCTGTTGTCTCAGATAAACTAGTAGTCGTAGCTTGTTCTGTCATAGTGGTTGGAGTAGTCTGGATAGTGGTTGACTCCTCCGTGGTGGTGGTAGGATCAACAATTCTGAACTTAGGAGAACTGATAATTTTTCCGTTTTGAAACTGATGTTCATAGAGGACATCTTGATGTAAATCAGTAATTATGTCCAAGGTTGATAAAGATTGTTGATTTTTGAAACATAATAACGTTCCAGGTCACTTCTTAATATATGAACGTGACGTTCTATAATTGATCTTATCGATGCTTGGTTTTGTTCAGCAGTACTTAACTTTGTCGCTTAATATTGTCATTGTTTGAAATAGACGTGTGCGATCATTTTCGTCAGTAATTGATTCCAGTTGATCCATCAAACGTAAAAGTAACGAATCAAAATGTCACATTTGCATTTGATAAAAGTTATTATGCGGAATTCATTATAGACAAAGGCTGCATTGGGTTCCTGTTTATCTCGTTGTTTTTCAGGCCAGTTGTAATCTGTCAGAATTGTAGAATTCAAAAATCTGAGATAAGATACTCCCCTTTTGTAATTTAATTCTTGGTCAAAGCTTTCCGTTAATGGGAGGTGATGCAATATTTCTCATCCGGGAAATTCTGCCCATTTAGACTACATAAGCCGGGTTTTTAAAGCTAGTCGTCATTCAATATCAAGAGACGTCTACTCATCTATAATCATGAAACTGTTACCAGACTTAAACGTTGAAGAGGTCTTCAAGAGTGAGACGGTGTTGGCTTTAAGCTGTTATTAACGTGGTCACCGTCTGGATCCTGTCTCAGCATTGTATCAAGTTGAAGACATTTACAAGTATTGTAGATCTACTCCGCCACCAGACAACGTGGCTTTCCGGCTCGTTTGGTTCCTGGGAGATGACAAATGGCAACATAACAACGTATACATCCAATTCGATCATCCTGCTGCGGAAGAAAATCCGAAGCTTCATCACTTGGGACTGTTCATTGTTGCTGGGAGATCTACAGNTGTCGAAGGGCAGGTTCATTGAAACTGAACCCANCATCATGAAATACTGGACTCAGTAATTTTTTATTCNTATGATTATTTCTATTTCCCAATTCTACTTCTTTCATTATTCAATTCGATTTTCGTATGCTTTTAATAAACTTCGTGATCTTCAAAATGCCGTTTGTTTTCCAACTTCTATCGTTAATGGTTTAAGTATCATTTTTTCTGATTAGGTGTTTTCTAATGAAAGATAAATTTACCAAGTGATACATTTTAAAACTCAAGTCTTCCTGGAGAGGACTTAATAAAATATCGTTTAATTAGAAATCTCAGTGTATGTTTCTATCAGGCTATTGCTATTCAGCCTTCGGCTGGCTGTCTAAACAGACAGAGTCAAAACCACAAGGTTTCATAATGGTTTGGACACGAGTATAATTTTTTCACTTTGTATCTCTGAAAATGTAAAGAGCTTCTGAACCATTACAATGTTTAAAGTATCTTCAGTTTCAAGGTAATTACCTTGAGCGCCATTAAGCGCGTCTTCCAGGATGCTGCAGTTCCAACGATAAAGGTGTTTCAATTCTTTGCTGGTCGTTTGAATATTACAAAAATTCGAGGTAGTATTATTCCATATTTTTGAGGAAGCCAAATAATCCAGTCCTAAAGTTCGTAATTCATTTCGCAGGATGATTATTGGATTTTGACGCCAATAAAAGTTCATTGATCTAAGCACGAAGAGCGCCTTATCTACACCACACATATTTCTCTTTATATTTCTTTCTCTATAATCTCGTCTATATCCGATGTCTGTTCGTCGATAGAGTCTTTATTCATTCTGACATGAGTCATTACCATTTGCATTATAGTTATAATATTTTCTAAATTTTCTGAAAGCAAGATACATCGTTACAGCAAAGGTCTGTTAAAAGTTTGATTCAATATACTCTTGAAATTTAGAGATCAACTCCATTTCAAAATTTTGCATCGGCTTAAGTCCTGATTACAGTTTTTCATAAATCTATCATAATATAGCTGTTTACATAGATTTCCGGGACATTCCAATATTATAACAGTGATGTTACATAAGATACTCATGCAATACAAAGTTCATATACAGGAACACCAAAGACAGACGTTTCAGGTCGTGTTATGAATTGCAGATGGACATCTACAAAATAATATTACCATTTTAAGAACCAAAGTATATAGTGGTAATAGAATATTAATTTTTTAAAACAAAAGTTCACGTTCATAAAATTCAACATCTAGCAATAGAAGCGAAGCATGGAAATAATTCATTTTTTTGATTCATGTCAGTGCAGATTTAATATACATCCGTAGGCTCTTAATATGACCTCGGAATTTAATAATCGCCAATTTTATCGAGCAAGTTCTCGAAATTGTTTCCTCCCAGGATAGTTGAACAGAATGGCATATAAATGATAACGAAAGGGAAAGTCTCTTTTAACGTGTAAGAGAAGACATTCAGTATGGGATGGAGCTCTCAATCCTTTGTCCACTCAATATAGATATACATAAGCATTAACCGCACTCTCACTGAGATTTTCATCTTCAATAGGTATCACAAAAATATTGTTTTGTTTATGTTCTCCATTTGGTTTGTACTTGTCTAAAATAGTCCCCGTTTTATCTTCTTTTGGACTCAGGTCGGCGTAATTGTATTCACAAGTTTCCAGATACTAGTAACTTTAACTTATCTACATTTTAAAACAGAAATATATCATCACATAACTTAAGTTATCTATTAAAGCCATACATGAATATTACAAGATTAATCCTATAATCGGGAAGTCTAACCGTATTTGTAACTATTTTTACCTGTCCTATCTTTTGCCGGATTCGAATCATCTAATATGGTTACTCAAACTTATTAAATGAATACAAAACATAATCACTTTCGCTCACGGCCGATTACATCATCTAAAATTAGTAGTGTACGAATGATAACAAGTAAAACCACCACTAATTTTTATACGTCGATTATAACACACTCATACTACTACCAACGTTCTATACTAATACATAGTTCAGGTTTGACCGAAACTCGTTAGAATAATGTTCGTACCTCTCACATTACCAAAAATACACTTATAAAATAAAAAAAAACGAACAGAAGAAAAAATCACAATTCTCATTAACATGTCAAATGACAGTTGAAAGCAAAAAGTATCAAAAGTGATAAGTGTGACTGCATGCTGCAATAAATTTACGCATGAATAAATTTCTGCAACCATCCACTCGTAGGTATCTTCATCAGTTGGGGTGTTTATCACAAATTCCCAGAGCCACATAACTTGCCATTGAAAATCACGTATATTCACATATTCAAGTAATGGCCAATACCAAAAAAGGGAACCTTGAAATTCTCTGTAAAGTTTCTGTTTAAACATTTCAAAAAATAAGGGGTTTTGTGCTAGTACATCTAATTTCAACTTCTTGGTTTGCAACTGATCTTACAATCTCAGTATAGGACATTGTGGCTCATCAAAATGTATAGAGTTAATGGCTTGTACAATACAGTCTATTGGGTTAGACAATAGCTTGTCTTCCTCCGATTCCGCCAGTAAAATATCTAATTCGCTTTCTGTCATATCCATGTATTTCAGGAGGCTTTCGAAACAGTTCTCAGAACTTGAACTTAGTACATCAATTTGACTAGGAAGGTATATTCTAATACTTTGCAAAGTAACAGTTGGCTTCAGTATAACCGTGTTAGCAGCATTTACGACTTTCATTATCAAGTGTGGTACATAGTTTTCAGTGGCTTTTACAGACATCTTCAGTTTGTCGACTCAGCACTGTTAGTCTTAGAACGGCTGAATAGTTCAGTCATAAATTCCCCAACTTTTTAATTTCAGGGTCAAAGAAGAAACATTCGAGACACTATTTCTGCCGTTTTATACTGTGATGGCCTTTTTCCTTTGAGTATTCTTGGTTTAGTCCCTTCTTTTTTTTATCTCAAATAATATCCCCAAAACAGTTCAATCGTCGATTCAAAGCCAAAGATCAGAAAGAAAACATGTCAAAAGTACCCTTTTCTATAATATTTAGAACATTATCAATTATTCTCCTCAATTACTCTAAATCTGTAACATTGCTGGTAATAGTCGACAACGCTCTTCATCCAGCTTTATATCAAATAACATCTCCTAGGTAGTATAAGGCAGTTGCGGATGGTATCTTTGATTTACAGCTGTCAATATTGCGGGAAGTTCACAAAATCCCTAGACTTGGAATTGTCTATTAAGTTGATTTTAAGTTCGTTAAACAAAGTAAGGCTTTCATCAAAAACATCCCTATTTAAGCCAGCAGTTTTCAACCTTTCTTTAAGTATTTCTATCGGGTTCTTCTCCCAAGTAAACCTTGTTCTTTGTAATATATTCAAGGCTTTGAGCCTCTCTTTTTCTTGCACGGAAGCCAATTCTTTATCAGATAGTTTCTTAAATTTAGATATGGTGATGGCTCTTTTTATTTGCTCGTATTTCAGTTCCTTGTTTTGCTTTGTCTTCAATAGTGTCCACGTAATATCTATTTGCCAAATATATTTTCCGGGTCCATAAGATTTAGTGAGCTGTGATAATGTTTATGCAATCTTCTATGCAGCTTCTGCCGAAATATTTTGAACAATTCAACATCATTTTTGAGATATCCAGAACTTAAACCAACAGCTTGTAGGTGTTCATTCAATATTACTTCGGGGTTTTGAAGCCAGTTAAAACGCAAAAATCGTATTGCCATAAAACCTCTTTTATGTGCACTTATCGACATCTTTATTACTGGTTTTATGTTTTATCATCTATTTTTATAACCACCTGGACAACAAAAATTCAGGAACTTACCACTTATTTCCATAGGATGATAAGGCTATCTAATCGATGTCTGCTATAGCAGGGTTGCCATATGTCAGGTTTTTCCCTGACATGTTCGGGATTTTGGTGGCCAAATATGCGTCAGGGAGAAATGTTAAACAGTGCTTCACTGTCCGGGATTTTGGAATAATGCATTTTATGAAATCTAACTGCAATGTTTTCACAGTAAGAATTATTTAGTCTCTAAATTTAATTTAATTTATTTGTTTGTGAGCAGACACGAAGTCCATAGTATGAACACACACACTCTGCAGAACGCAGGTTGATAAAATCAGACAAT
>JGI24158J21664_10015210_pt1 | contig 10044 bp, 7 predicted proteins | sample Ectturendosymbi3_FD_21664 | JGI IMG/M metagenome (IMG submission 21664) | reverse complement strand
GTCATTTCGGTACTGAGATATCGGTGAGAATCGTTTAAAATTGAACATATTTACGACACAACAGCAGATTTTCGCAGGAGCAAAACGAATTTATTGATGTATTTACAATGGTACATCAGTAATCGCCATATCCAGGCAGTTAGGAACAACCTTCAGTTAATAATTTTAGATTACTTGGCTGCGAAAAATTCCGTGGTTTTGCACTGATGCATATACTTTTTACTCGGAAGGTAATGCCCTCCAAACATCTTACCTAGTACAAGACGCTCAGGGGTAATGCTCTGCACTTCACACGCAAACTCAACACTAATCAATACACTGAAACACTGGTGCGGCGGCGTACCTTCAGCGATATGTTCAACGTGATAAGTTATGCTCGTGTGCGACGCAGTAATCGTCTCTACCATTAGTCGAATGTTGCGTACAGTTGCTGCCGCTGTTTTAATAATCCTAAATGTTCGTTGTTGACCGTGTGCACGCTTGTGTTGCGTCTGAAAGCTGCCGAATCTTTCCAAGACCAGTCAGTGCACTTACTTCACTGAAAAATCCGAATTACGAGACGTGAAAAGAGCAGATTTTATCCAGTATTGGCGAAGGTCTGGATTAAAAAATCCGGATAAACCGAAGATTTTTACAAAAAACGAGAGAAATCATTCGTACCACCAGTTTTGGCGAAGATCCGGATTAACCGAGGTATACTATACTGTACTCAGTGGCGTGAGCTATATGCAAAATCCGGGCTCCCTTTAGCTGACATTTTGATATTTAGTATTGTTTTTTCTGCGATTTTCTGGTTGTTTTCGACTTTTTAGCTAGTACAGACATCCACGGCATCCGGATTATTTCTTTACTTTTTTCTGATTGTTGGCTAGTGGGTCCCTTCAGAGAAGTTTTGTTCCCCCTGACTCCAACCTCTAGCTACGCCACTGACTGTACTTGACTTTATTAAAGAATCATGGCTGCAAACCAAAAAAAGAACAAACAACCCTCGGCAATTTTCTGCGAACTCTCGACGTTTTACGGCAGTGTTTCTCAACCGGGGTGCCGCGACATCCTAGGTGCCATTTACATTACTCACGGGTGCCGCTAGCTAGTGTGATTTTCCATACATCCTCAAAAAATACTTTAAAGCAAGTGCTGTAAGTTCGGGGTGCTGCAAAGTATATTTCTTTTCTCTAGGGTACCGCAAGGATGCGTTTTCCCCTGAAAACTCATCCGGACTTTCACAATTTTTCAAAAATTGCTACTTCACGAAACATTACTTTTCCAACAATGATCATATTTTGTTTCGTTTATGCATATCTGGTTACCAACCATGTTGTGTACGCAGAATACAAAAATCAATTACATGCGCTAGAAAGCAAGGTTTTATGTCGACATGTTTCTCTCGTTGTTTTATAAACGCCAAATACACATGTCTCGATGTCGCAAACATTACCACGTGGCACACCAATGCTCGGCTTGCTGATATCATTTGAATTATCATATCACCTCTCGCGAAAAGAAACAAAACCACATATTGAGCCAAAATCAAATACTAACGTAGTTGCTAGCGCTACCCAAGCTTTTTCCTGTCTTTCAGGGAATCGAAAGTATGAGAGTTTGAAACAGTGGACACCTTTCTATGACCGTACACACACTTCCAAGTGCAGTTGGTCGAAAGACTTTATTTGACAGTTTTTATCTTTAACAATGGGCAAAGAACAAGGACGAAACAGTAGCAATGTGTTGCACACGGGAACTTTTCGCACGTACGTCAACGTTGACAGACAAACAAACGCAACAGTCATACCGCGAATGCCAGGGAGACTTGCACAGTCGGCGTAAAGGCAAACGACGACCACGAGAGGTTTATCTTCGAATAAAGGAAGATCAAGGAAGAAACGACAAATCGCCACCGAGTCGCACGTGGAGAGACAGAAGACATTACTCGACGAAGGCAGTACTTTAACCCCTTCTAACAATACCGCTTGTAGAAAAAAAACTTGTATAGATATTTGAGCAACGGCGCGCTGAGCAACTTTATCAGGGGTCTCCAAAATACGGCCCGCAAAGTCATTTTATCCGGCCGCGACGACTTTGTCAAAAATGAAAAAACAATATATTTACGAAGATCTTTGTTGATTTGTTAGAATGCGACATACCCACAATCTCATCACGTACGATGTCCGGACCTCGAACTGTTGTGTAATACCTTATGCGGGACCCCTGACAAAGAAATTTGAGACCCTGCTTTATAGATCGACAATACCACACCTTATTTTCAACTGAAACCAGAGGCGACGCCGACGGACCGGAGCTTAATCTTGACGTTATTCAACGCTACAGCAAATAAAAACTGAAAATGCATTTGCATCAAATTTCCACGAGTAATTTGGCTGTTATCGCCTCTGCTTGATGACGGTGATATAGGGCAAAAATACTGATACGACACACGTCTTGCCAAAGCTGATGCAGGAGTATGGTGTTTTTGGGATTCGACGAAAAAACGCGGCAGCGCTTACTTCAAAGCACAGGTCGATGTTTTGCGAGGTGAAGATTTTTTCAAGGCAAGTGTGTCTGGCACGTTAAAGTGGCGAAAAAAACAAAGTTTTTTAATCGCATGGTCAAACAACATGAAGTATTCAACTCTGCGCGCCACCAGTTCCAACTTTTTCGTTACCCAAACATTTAAGGGGAAAATCAGTATCATACCCTTGTCACAACATGAAGTTGTATACATACAAATCGTTCATTTGCTTTCTTAAAATCTGCGAAATCCCGGAACTTCCCTTATCAAGTGCACGCAAGATATTGCCGCACCGTCAAGCAAGACGTTGGCTCCATACGTGTTCGCTTTCAACACTCTTTATCACTTAATATTGATTTAAAAGATCCCGGATGTTAACAGACGGCGAATCGGAAACTAAGCCCGATCTCAGCGCGATGCCATCAATCGTGCGCATATGCATCCTTGGTCGGGCCGGCCGCAAGCACGCATCAGCAAAACGTGAAGTTACGCATTCAGCAGATGGGAAGGGCGCACACCTTGGGCACGTCGCTGCTGGTAGCGCTGACGAATTTTCCGACTGCATAACCCAGAACAGGCGACTCAGCATGCCAGGCTTGCCAGGGGTTTGAATGGGAGGTCTTTAAACGATCGCTCATTCGCCGAACTCAAAAACCATTTCCTCGCTTGCATCATCTGGAACGGAGTCGGGAACCATTTGGTCTTCGTAGCAAGGCTCGGAAAACAGCGAAGAAGGAAAGGACTGGCCGCTGTGGTAGCGACCAAATTGCTGCATGTACTTCTTGTCGAGTCTTCTGTGGTCCCCACCTCCGCCCAGTGGCATGACCGAGCGAGGTGCATCCCAGCAAATTCCTGGAAAACAGGCAGACGATACGATGAGACAACCATAGCCCGTGTTGTAAGGTCCAGAAAAACTTTCCTGTTGTCTCTCTTCTACACGCAACATCCGTAGCGCGAAAAAAAACGATCGGACAAAGATCATTAACTTTCACACCCGGCCTTCCTCTGAGGGTCACGGGACTGGCTGGAGCCCTAGGCGGGCTCGAAATACCTCAGTTTCCAGCATCACAGTCTGCCGTAAATTCATAACGGTCACTTGTTTGAAAGCGTAACTGTTAACACCACGCAAACCATAAGCAATCGGATTCAGAAAACTTTCACTCAAAAAAAAGCAACTTCTCAAATGATAAGTAACTTTAATACACACCTTTGCGTTTCAGCCAAGGGTGATCCAATGCATTTCTGGCCGTTAACCTGTCGGAGGGCTGACGACGGAGCAAATTGCGAATAAGGTCTCGCGATTCGGATGACAAGGAGTCGGGCAGAGAAAACTGAGCGCGGCTGATCTTAGAAAACATTGCGATCGGATCCGGTTCGTGAAACGGATATCGCCCAACCAGCCTAAATATCCACATCAAAAAAGATTCACTTGAAAGTCTATTCAATAGATAAATAAGCAACCGGTTTTTTCTTGTTTACTGTTTTCTTGACATTCGGGTACACAGTCAACAATTTTGTAGACTACAAATTCTGTTATTGAACTGATTTGCTGAACTGCAATATTTCCAATGCAACCCAAAGGAAAGGCATGACACAGGAAAAACTGTTTTCTTACAATGTGTAAAGCATAACACCAAGGCTCCAAACATCAGAACCCTTTCCGCTGTATCCTGGTTTTCTGGCACCACCACTTGCGTTCGCTGCAGCGGCAGAACATGCCAATATTTCCGGACTGGCATAGGCAGGACAGCCGTGCCTGAACAACACACAAATAGGAACATCAACAAGTGTACTAAAATGATGTGATTAACACTACAGATTACACAAATAACTTTTCTTTAAAATTTCGTCAGAACAGTGAGAATTTACAACTCTACGCTGCAAAGTAGCATTAAGGTTTAACACAATATGCTGAGTTGAGAGTATCCTCAAATTGACAGAAGTTGGCAATCGGAACGCACAACCATGGTTAAAATAAAACCCGTATTTTTATAACTCAGCGTATTTTGCCATAAACAAAATATGTACCTGTCTACCATGTAATCATCATCGGAACTTACAAGACACGTATCATCAAGACTCTCCAGAATAAGTTGAGTTCTGTAAAAAAGCACAAGTGTACGTCGTTCTCCTTGTTAAATTTCTTAAAACGATTCAGCTCCGGCAGCAAGCATATTTGCAGCTGCAATTCGACTTCACTATGAACATAGCAATGGAGCGTAATGCCCGTTGTTTCACTATTTTCTAATGTCATCACTCATCACAAAGGAAAGTGCAACAGTAAACGGTGGGGGAAAAATGAGCGTTTTTTCAATAAACCCACGATCTGCGTGACATTAAGATTTCCTCTCAGTTGAATCGAAGTCGCAGTTCCAAAAAAAAACAAAAACAAAGTCGCCGACAACAGAAGCTCAGCAACAAGCGCCATACAAGCAATATTTTGGATATAAAACTTTATATTGCAATTTTTCCCAAGCTTGCAACATTGAAAAGTGAAATTTCCGCGCTGGTCCCATAACTATACCTTACCACGCAAAACCTTTTTCCATTACTAAATTTGTTGAAAAGCATAGTACACTGCCACATTTACTACTAAATCAAATTCCTCACAGCACGCTGTGGTTTGTTAAAATTGTTATGCATGTTTTTTTGACGGGAGATGTCTTGTTAGCAACCAACAGCGATCGTAATTATTGTCGCTGTGAATTCACAATGCTTGCACGTGTTATTCTTGGCCGTCAATGTGTTTTTGAAATGAACCCTGGTTTCGGACTTTGTAACTGCAGATTCATTATTTCGTAGCAGAGAAGACGCCTACGTGGTACATTGGGTTGAGCACGGGCGATCGAAGCTAATAGCCTTAAATCGATTCCCGGTCGGGTCTTACTGAAAACTTGGAACAACAGCACTGGCGACCTACCCAGCCTCTTGCTCGGCGTTAATGGGTGGGTGCAAGAAAAAGCCCACACGAGATGCTGCCGGCGGCTCACCACCAATGTCGCCTTCACTAGAAAGTAGCCTCGCGGCCAACGGTGCAAGCAAGAGGGGCTTTAGGGGTACCGCTGACCACTAGTCACTCCGGAAGAAGCACGAAAAAAGTTACATAAAACTAAGCTGAACCCACCACTGTTTCCTGTGTTGCACTTCTTGCCCAAATAGTCAGTACAACTGCGAAACGTGCTTTTTGAACTTACTCAAAATGTTTTTGTCCGCTAACGCTTCGAATTGATCCAAACATAATATAGTCCCCGCTTCCCTGGAGTCGAACCTGCACCCGCTTCAATGAGTTCCATTAAGTCACCAGCACCTAACCAGAGTCCTGCGCGGAGCCGATTAACACACGCTGGTTGCGGCTTACCGCATTTGCGGGGAGGGCGCGGGAACCTACAGAGCTCTGCGTGTGGGCTGAACCTGTGGGGGTTGGTCGGGCATGGGGTAAGAAATTCTTTGTGCCGGTAGTTGAATGTTGACCCAGAGCATGTGAAAGTGAAATTCAATACCGCAAGTCAGAGAGCTTGTGGTACAAGGTTATAGTGGCATTCTCCAACGGTGGCGATATCACAGTTGGAGTTACCAGCTCTACGTGATTTCTTGCAAGAAATGCGTTCTGGGTGATAGCAACTGACGTCGCTGGTGAACGAGTGTTTAGTATGGCTGGACATGCCATGAATAGCAAATTTAACGAGTTCGTCAGCAAAGGACACGCTTTTTCAACAGTGCTTTTAAATCTAAGAACGAAGCGCTCAATGTTGATGAAAAAGTTTCGCATTTTTACTACCACGTTTTCAATAGCGTCTGTTGGATTTTAAATTAACCACTGAATAAATTGCCACTACTGATGAAACACATGTATGACTTTGTGGTTAGTAGCGGGGCGGAAACAGTGTGGGTGGGGCGGGAGCGGGCAAAAACGTACCTGCGCAGGACTCAACTGCCTATCACGCGTCACATATCCCGATTAAAAAAACGCATATTTCCGTTAAACATCTAATTCAATCATTCCGTTTTTCGCCGTAAAGTAACGAGTGAACATTGCATGACCGTACTGTGAAAAATGCAAATTCGATCCAGGTGACTGCAAGGCCACTGGGCAGATGGTCAAACAATGAAATGACTACATTGCTTAATCTTGCGTTTAAATCGAAAACATCGACGCGAAAGATACTAGTGAAGCCATCTTGAGTATAGTTCAGTTCGCACCAATTTCATAATTTAAAAGGTACAGTAACAGGCGCAAGTCTCCTGTTGGTACCCTCAACCTTTCAAACGCTTAAACGGGTCGTTATTGACCCGAACAAAAATTAACAAACACTTCTAACCCATGCTCAACGCACGCCGATGTGCAGTCCGCAAGTTAATTTCGCCGAAAATGTAACATTTGCCGATGCACTTCTGAACCGTGGTTTAATGCTTTTCTTAGCCGAGTACCCAGTAATATAAAATTTTACTGTATATGGGTCGGTAGCGGCCCAGTTGGGTGAAAATGAGTGGCGATCAGCTCAGGTCTATAATGGTTAATCACGAACTGGTGTTCCAGATCATACAAAAGCGGTCAGGAAGCAAGAAATCAATCGCTCTTTGCATGTGATCGCAACTTGCTACATACCTTGCTTCATCCTTGAAGATGAATTTGCGAAGTTTTAGGTCTCTTAAAACAATATTCTTTTCATGGCAATGCGCAACAGCAGCAACAACTTGCGCAAAAAGCGGGGCAGCATCAGCTTCAGAGAGACGTTTCTTTGAGCGAACAATGCTGTGCAAGTTTTCTGCTTTGAAACCTGAAGGGAGTAAACCAAAATTTGAAATCGTTCTAAACTGACACTTCATCGGTTGACATGAAACTGAGGAATAAGAGCTGACTACATAGTTCAAACACTGAAAACATCACGTCATGCACCTGTGGTTTTGGAGGTGTTGTTATCATTTGAAGCCTTCATTGCAACACCAGGATATAGAAAGCAATAAGCTTTTTTCGGTCCGACCACAAGATCCACTACTTTATTGATGTTGGGGTGATAATCGCATCTGTGGTATCTATCCAGCGCTTTTCGATATTCATTTCGGTCATACACCTGAGGCAAAACAACCTACGTAAGGACGAAATCGCAGAACTTCAAATAATAAATACGATTATTTTGGCAAAAATTAGGCAGTTGGTTCAACAGTAACTAGCATTGTTACGGAAGAATTACGCAGCTCACTTGGCATATGAACTCCTCCTCCGTATTGAAGTTAACCGCTCGATAAACATTTCCCGAGTTGTGACCTTCAATATGTTCCACTAGGAGATATGTCCCAACACGAGAAGCTTGATGGCTTCCGTCAGGTACAAAGGTGGGAGGAGTGGGTGAAGCTAAATTGGGAGATATGCTATCAGAACGAGTTCTTGGTACAAGCAAAGACTTCAGCCGGCCGAAACCGGAAGAACTGCTCTGACTGCCATCAACACCGTCCAATGTATTGTCGGAGGTGCCATGGCGTATTGATATTGGGGACGAGCAAGGGATGTTCATTCGAGTTGCCCTTGAATTGTACAGAAGAAGGCAACTAATCACAGTGAAACAATTATTACTCGAAAATTCGCAAGACTTGCGCAAGAACGCACGTCGGCAGAAGTGAGGACTGTCAGATGACAAAAGCTTTTGGTTTTGCTACAGCTTCACTTCAACTTCTTCAGTATTCCACCGCAGAACTCTTTGATCGTAACAACGGTGACAAGGGCTGCTTAATCGCCACGCAGGCCAGGTATGAGACGGCAGCCCACACAGCTAATTGACAATTAGCCCCTAAAAAAGAAGGTATGGCCACCCTTGGCCAAACCTTCTAAAGGTACACACGACAGCAAACCATATTTCTGGAAAAGTTCAGTTGGAGGTAAGCGTGCACCACTACGATTCAATCACGATCGCTCTCAATCAATAAGTAAAGCACGTGTCTCATACATCCAAAATGAGCCAATTAAAGTGGTATATTATTTCATTTATATGTTCATATGACTGGATTCCAGTGAGTTTGCTCTTTCATATACTGCATACCTGTCCTCTGTAATCCTGAAGTGCTCAGTCACGGGCACATTTATCAATTGCTTACGTACAACCACCAGCCAACATTGAGAGGCAAGGCAGAACTGCACAGTAGTGTATATCTACTTAACTAGCCACTTGCAACCGCAGTACAGTAATATGATATCAGCACGCATAACACCATCGACATCAGACTACACTACAGTAGAATTGTCACACAGGTTGAAAACAGGGAGCCATACTACAATTTGATTGTGTTACCAATAACTATAATATTACTTAATTAGATTTTATTTCAACAGTTATCAAATACCGATGCCTTTTCTATTTCAGCATGTCATGAGCACCGTGACTAGACCATGTCATGTCTAGTATACATTACATCTGACTAGGCTCAAGTCTAGCTTTCCGTTCTAAAGTTGGCTGCAGTAAATCTACTGTAATTTCGTTTGTTACAATGAAAGATTCCTGCACTTGAATCACGGCTTTAGCCAAGCAAGCTCTCACACAATCACTGGAAAATAGATATTGGTATGCATTAAACTATGAGCAATTTCTTCAGATGTGTTCAAGCTGCTGAACAACACCAGGGATACCTCACTGTACTACCACATCGTTCGATGAGACTCACCAAACCACGTCCTGTACTACCGCACGGCCACCTCATCGCCCACCACTACTACTATTTGTGTATATTCTTCAATATTCATCCGCTTTTGTCAACCGCACCAAGTCATCGCGCCTTTTGCCAAATGCATGGGTTAAGCAGTTACTGCAGTTTTCAAGCAACCCACCATGTCACATCGCGCGAATGTGTAGAATATGTAAGGTGTCAAAGTTCCAATGATGATATATGAAGGTCAGAGCGGATCAACACTGCTACACAGACTGGCGCAATCCGTTAGAACCACGATTGCGTCATACGCTGTTTCAGCCATTGGCTGACGAGTGCGCAGTTCAGCCCACATCGCAAAGATGCGTTCTTGCGCAACTCAGTGGTCGGAAAATTTCAATGGTTGTTTCGCAACCGCTCTTTCAAAGCGCTCACGCCGGGAAACTGAACTGGCGTGTCAGGTCGGTTTGAAGCTGTATGTTTGCAGCGTTCATGTGATGCGGCTTGGTTATCGTAACACACTGTATTTTCCGCGGGCGGTGATTCATCACTTACGAAGTGCGTCGCATCTGCGTAAGCACACTAATAACTGCCTGAACCTGAAAATAAGCACGTACCGAACAGTGGCGTACGGAGAAAATTTTCATGGGGGGGGTTGGTTCAGGGTCATATGGTGGTCATTTGTATCTGGTGTGCTGTTTGTGAGGTCACAATTTGACGCCCTTTCCATGTTTCCAAACCAACGTTTTGGCGAAGTTTATTGACATAATAATGCATATTTTTCTACATCCAATCCCGTTACTTCATGTGTCATTGCACTGAATATAAGCTATCAGCGCTCCAAGTTAGGCTATCGGAGGAAAATAAACTCAACGCTACGACACAGCAGTTCATAACTG
>JGI24158J21664_10015208_pt1 | contig 10046 bp, 9 predicted proteins | sample Ectturendosymbi3_FD_21664 | JGI IMG/M metagenome (IMG submission 21664) | reverse complement strand
ATTCTCGGAAACGTATTCACAAAATTACCCTCTGAATTACTCAGAAACAAATGATTTTTTTCTTGTATTAACTGGAGTTAGCACCTCGCAATCTGCTTTCTGTTAATGTTGAAACGATGGTGCAATGCAAATACTGTAAACTAAAGAATGACAGCTTCACAGACCGATGCGTCACCGCAGCTGTTTCAAATTCTGTGATGATTGATTGAAATTGCTCCCGTTCTACCGACAACTGTAAGAGAGTCTCTAAATGCTGCTTAAGGTCTATTTCAAGTCAGGGTTGCGGAGTCGGATGTGAAATATCCCGCTCCGATCCCCAACTCCCACTTTCCAGGATTTCTGACTCCGACTCCCGACCTTCCCGAAATTTCCGATTCCCGACTCCTTAACAAGACGGGAATGAAATTTGGCTGTTAAAATAAATTGAAATTGTGGTACACAGCAAGAAATCTCTGTTTCAACAAAAGTTTCAAAAGAAATTGTTCTATTTCAACACCAATTCCCAATTTAGGACTGTGGTCTAAAAAATGATCCAACTGGATATCCAGAGTCGGAGTCCGACAAAAAAAGCCGACTCCGACTGTACCCAAAAACATCCGACTCTTACGACTGAGACTCCGCAACCCTGTTTCTAATGCGATTTTCACTTGTCTTTTCAGTTCCTCTCACGGTTGTGGTACTTTTGGCCCCTGCCGGCGTTTTAGCAGAAGACGACTTTTCCTACTCTTATTTGCTGGGATTCTATCTCAGTATGTCAAACAGGTATTGAGTGAATTATTGTTTTCTCTATCTTCGCCCACTGTCAATGTACCAAAACGTCCCTGATATATTTCGTGTACGCAAAGAATTGGAACGACTAATGACATTGAAACAAAGGAGTCGACTAAAATCTGCAGACTGCATGCTTCATTTTTGCTCATCCCAATATTTCGTTTTCTGTCATCTGAATTCAACGCAGTTTCATTCAATCCGTGAATCAAATAACAGAAAGGCCCAATTTCCAAGAAAACAGATTTTAGACGTTTTGGTGGTGTTCACAACGGCAAAAATGTTTAAAATTGTACAGATCTAAACGAAATTATCGGGCGTAAAGTATTTTTGTTGTGCAACATATGTGAACCAGAAAAAACATTGGCTTCGTTGGGAATGGCACTGAGCGACAACGGTTATGATGAACAGATGCACGGTGATACTCACCTTAGTATGCCAAACAATGGAAGAGGGTTCTGCAACGATAAGTCACTCCTTCCTGTTAGTAAGCTGTCACTGTCCACTTCGCCTTGCTGGAACGAAGATCACGAATAACGCATCAGGCGATCTAAGGCGACCTGGTGTCACTGGCACTTCTTTTACAAAGCCTTAAAATTTTATCCGATTTGTTGTACTGTTATTGCGTCGAACGCTTTTGAGCAACGACTTTCCACCGACTACTCGATAGTTAAGGAAATGAATTAGGTACTGAAGTTCATTGCACATAAACATTTAATATTTTGAAGACAGACAACTTTCTGACAGAATAAATGTGTAATTACGGCAATCGAAAGAGGGTGGTTTGATTGCGTTTTAATACAGTAAATGTACCTTTTTCGCAACATGTTGCGGTATATATCCCAGTTCACGTACTTCAACTATCAACCAATTAATGGATAAAATATGCGAAACTGTAAATGTTACTCCTTTGTTTATATCAACAAAATTTTTTTTCAGCCTTGTTAATGTGATAGTCTACAGTGCAATGGATGGAAAATTCCGAAAAGCAATTTCTGATCTTGCATCAATTTGCTGCTTCTTTCGAAAAAATTCTTCTCATTCCACCGCACAGACGCCGTCATGAGTGCAGCGAGGAAGTCGTGTCATAAAGAATTACCCTTTGGTGAGCAGTATTGCTGTCTTGAAAAAAGCGATGAGGCCATTTGAGCAACTAACCGACACACAAGCGCGCTAAAGCACGTTTTTGAGATCAAATGAAAAGAGCGTTTTAATTGTTTAAACATGATCTTTATTGAAATGAGGTAATGTGCGTTCATCTTGGCCACTTTTTTCACTGTGGAACCTTCCTAAGATTGTAAATGGTATAACTTATTTAAGGATGGCTTTCCTATGATCAAACGGGATAATTACAGTGACTTGAAGAAATCATTGAGTGAAGTTGTACTTGCCTCAGTACTTGCAAGATTAGATCCGTTTGTTCTTACACGGAAGAATCAAAAATGCAACAGTTTTTTTCACATGTTTAACAATACTGACGTTTATGTGCCATTAACTGAAATGCCATTAACTGAAAGCAATCTGCTGTATTTATACCATTATACTCTGCCCATGATTGCTAAAAGTCTCAAGACCTACGTTTAGTAGTTGAGGATCTATTCGTGCATGCTTTTGTTTTTTGTACAGACATGCGCAATAATTGTATGGTTGCAAGTAATTAAAAACAAATCAGGAGGCGACACTATATGAAGATGGCGTAGCTTCCTTTTCAAATCCACGATCATTGGCAAGAAGTAAGGAAAGCATTTGCCCATGCTTTAACTTAGAAGTTGAACAAAGTGTAGAGATTAGCGTTTTTTCTAACACAATTTCACTCAGAAGTTTGTGCATTGCTTTCTGTATTTTTTGCAGTCTAATTCAAACGCATAAGCAAAAACTTCGGTCGTTGCATATTCGACGTGTGCTTCGAAGTTTAACATCACGATACACGTAGCTAAATCCGAAGCGATCTTTTTTTAAAGTCATAGTGCAAATACATGCTTTCTATGCGAACGTTGCAGCCGCATGCAAAAGATGAAAACAACTCAGGTAGCATTTTGTTCTCTTCGTTGAGATACACGTGAAAAACTCTCTTCGCCATAAGAGGTTGACGTAATACAACCGTTAGCGATAGACATAGCCGATGGTTGTTTTCGCACGGAAAGAACGACATACGCCCATTAGCTTGCAATTCTATTGCGCATAACATTGCCCAAGGCGGTTTCTTCCGGAATTGTCACTCAGCACTCGCCGAGTCGTGTCACGTTTACATCTGCGTACGCAATATGAGTGCATGTTGCGCAAGGCACAGCACCCGAATTACGGGGATCAGTAGAATTGCCTGGGTTTGCAACTATTTAGAATTAGCAAGTGCGTCAATTGACGCACGGGCTCTTTTGTGGGAAACACACTGTACTCAAAATTTGTAACTGAGATGAAAACGAAACACATAGTGTCATATCGGTGAAGAATCAAGGAAAACAAAAAGAAGTGATGATAGAAAGCAAAAAAGCGGGAACTACACATTTTCAAATGGTGCAAGTTTCGCATTTTTAATTAGACATGTACCACACCTTTTTATGCAAATCACGCAGTTATCTGTTGTTCTTGTGCAGTATTTACCAGCACACGTTTTGATTTTTTAGACGTTGGAGCACACTCTGCAACAGCTGCAATGTTTCAATTTGTAACCCATCGTTCGGAGTACTACCGGCAACTTCTTCGCTAACGTTCTATATGAACATTCTGAGACTTACGCTGGAAGTGAAAACGTGCTTGTAAATAGCCCAGCTTTTTGTGAGTGCCATGTGTTTAATTATAAAAACCACGTATTGGCAACAATCTGCTTCCAGCTTTCACAGAGTAGCATCTGGACATTTTTGTTAAGAACATTGGCTCCGACCTTAATTTCGTTGTGAAAAAGTACGTTTTCGCGTTTGCTTTTTGAGTTGATCTTCGAAGGAGCGGCGACATTTTGGTGCAGTGAACTCAGTATATATATGTTTGGCATTTCCGTGCAATCGCTCGAATTGTGCCGACAGACTGCAGCCTTATTTCGCCAGCCGCAGAGCAAAGATCTAGGGATGTGAAGTAATTGTCACTGGTGGCTTTATAGCCTATCTTGAACAAGAATATCATAAGTTTCCTCACCACATCAGTCGGCAAGCTTACCTCACCACCACTGCTCTCATCTTTTCCTTCATAAGGGAACCCGTTCCACAAATATTTAGTTTCAAAGTCAACGGCTATCCAGAAACGTATCCCAGAGTTATCCTGTTTGTTGGCCTTGCATTCTATAAACTTGCACCGTGCCACAAAGCAGAACGCTTGTAATCTGGGAGACTTGAAAATCATGTGTAAGCAGCGATTTTTCAATAACCTCGTTAATGGAAAATAGGACATTACTGCACTGACAGAAAAAAAAACATACAGTGGTCAAGGAAGCCAAACAACGGGGTCGCTGTAGCTCGCTGGTAAGAGCGTCCGCCTCTCAATTGGATAGTTGGGTGTTCGATCTACTCCCATTGAGTGAATCGCCGCAGCGCTGATTGGGCAAGAGCGTTCACCTCAACCGCCCAGCAGGAAAAACATTTCAGGCTCGGCCTGCCGCTAATTGCCGTCACCACGAAAAGAAGCCAAACAATATTTCCTTGATGTTTTTTTGCATCTCTTCGACAACGCGCTGTGGTTCTAACACTATGAAGCTAAACGATGTGTGGAAAATCTTTAACTACATCAGTGAGGCAAAAAAGGTTCAGAATGGGTTGGGTATCTTTGGATATTTTAGAAGGCACGTAGTGTTGATGAATGGATGCTTCTACGACAGTGCTTCTTTGCCGGGTGAATGCTTCACCCCACGGTGTATTCAACTTTCGCAAGAATCAATGGAAGGAAAGGGGTGATCGACGGGTGAATAAAATTTCTACTCCAAATTTTTGCATCATCTGGTTGCGTGCATTGATCTTGTTCTTTTACACAATACATATCAGCAAGTGTGACTACAACTGCGAGTTTCAAGCGTCCAGACTTTATGTTTGCAGCATTCAGCAACTTATCATTTCCAAACATCCGTACTGCAAGTTGCGTCTACGTCGTAGTTGGGAGAGATTTTACCATGAGTTGCTATGTTTGCTTGACTTGACTGACAGAAACTCCGCTGTGTTCTGCATGAACGTCCCGCACTTCTGTGCGAATGGTATCTTCTAAAAGAGCAGAACTTTCAAAAGTTTCATTCCCAATTTGAAAAGCATAACTTTCTAAAGCTTCGTTTCCAATTTAAGCAGTGCCGCGACAGCTTGAGACAGTTGCAGGGCATATTCAGCCAGGAATGAATCTGCTGCCCTCCGTCTTGCAACCTGATCACGGTGAAGCGTTGGCTTGGTGCCCGACCAATTGTGCTTTGTACTGCAGACGGTAGCTGAGGTTTTTGCTAGTTAAAGCCTAGCCTTATAAGTGACATCTTAGGCCTTGTGTGTTACACCACTCTTCATTACGAACGCTATTGCAACACACTGCAGAATGTTGCATAAGTGTACGTAGTGCAGAGATTCGTTGGGCCAGCGGTCTCTCATTCATTTCTGCGTAATTTGGACTTACGTGCTCCAATCAGCGTTGGATGTTGCATTCAGAAGCGCAGCAAAACTGTTGACCCATCACAACCTAGTGGTTTCCAACTCACGTCTTAAAAATCAGCTGGGCTTACAGCAACGTGCATTTCTAAGAGATCCTACAGAATAGCAATGACTTGCCCTAGCCATTTTTGTCGAGTCGGAGTCACAAGCCCTCCGAGCCAGAGTCGAGTCAGAGTCATTTAAAAATATTTGAGTCATGTCATGATTTAGTCAAGTTAACACTAGGATTACCAGGATTCGCAGCTACTTAGAATTACCAAGCGCATCAATTGACGCACGCGCTCGTTTGTGAGTGAAACACTATATCTCAGACAAACCTCAGAGAGCGGTAAGTCTGTACTCGACATTTTTTCCTTGAAAAGCAAAACAATACAAGCTACCAAGCAATTATGTGACAAGTTTGATTGAAGAACCATGATGATCGACTAAAAATCAACAAAACGCAAATCTTCTCTTGGAACCAGCGACGTCCCTCCATCTACAGTACCGTACACGTGATGCAAAACTACCTACCGTAGTTTCTGTACTCTGACGGCTACAGTTTCTGAATGCAATCCAAATGATGCCATTATTTCACAGAAGGACCATAAAAGTCTCGTCAAACAAAACAAATGATTTTCTAAGCTAATCCGTCAAAGTAATGCCAAAACAGTGGAGCATTTTATGCTTTTCAGCTTCAGATTGCCTGCAGCGTCAATTGACGCACTTGGTTATTAAAGGTAGACGTGAGTTGATTTCTGTGACAGATGACAGAAATTTTCTGAAACTTCAACAGATTGTGTGCATTTACGAAAAAGTAAAAGTCAAAAAGTTAAAAAAATATTACATTCTACACTTCGTGTAACAAACCTTTGAAAATGAAACATGAAAATGCATCAATTGACGCGCTCGGTAATTCTAGTGCAGTGGTTCCCAAGCTTTTTATTTCAAGACGCAATTTAGAAAAAACATAAATTATTTGGTGCACTTCAAACATTTGAATAAAAAATGTATTTGAATTTGGAATTTTTTCATATCCAAACGTAAAATCAAGACGATATTGCTCAAGTTCCCAGGATATTTAGTGCACTTGTGTCTTTGTGACAGCAGCGCAACAAATCTGTCAGTGAGATACGTGTGCTTGATGTTTTTTGGCAACGGTTTCAATGTTAGGACGTATTTCAGAGACAAACAATCTTTTCTTCTTCAATGCAACATAGCCGTTCCCGTTTTCTGGACTTTATATTGTGGAGTGTTGAAAATTCAAGTCCATATAGATATGCTGTTGAAAATTGCACCAAAATGGTCTATGCCTTCTTAGCTAATGAATGGTATTATTCTTTGACAGCAATCCAAAATGTATCTGTAGGTACCTCAACATGTTTGATTTTAAGTCCACGGTCACTAGAAACACATGCCAAGTCGTCTTCTTCACATAATAAAAGTCCAGTGTTAGATGAACTCTCTATGAAAGGATTTCGAACCCAGTCATACTCATCAGTCTTCAGTGATGGGAAATAAAAGTTGAATTTGTCTTCCAGAGTTGTCAAGTGGTGAAATACAATTGGACTCATTTTCATTATGCAGCTTTCTCGTACTTAAGGGAACTTTTCAAACTTGCCATCTTTTGCTCTGATTTTCCAAAATGTTACTTCCTTTTTAAATGCCACCAGCTTATCTGATGAAGTAAGGATGTTTTCTACTCTACCTTGCTTGCTTGTGTTGAGGCTATTAAGATGGGCAAATATCTTAGCCAAATATTCCAGTCTTGAAAGCCAAAATTCACATTGAAGATAACACTTTAAGTCCCGCGAAAACCACGTTTCATGCAAAACTTTGCAATCCTATAACTCGCCAGGCGATTGAGCTAGAGAACCCTCTGCGGATTCAGCAAGTCTTTCTTGTAGTCGAAAACAAAAAAAAAATTTTTCGTTTTTGTTGGGGAGTTTTATGGGGGGAACGCCACAAGTGCGGTTTTTTTTGGCTACATTTACCTGGCCCTGGGCCCCAAGCCATTGGGCAATTATTATGGTTCAAGAGTTTTCGGAAACTAGGCCAAAATCTGCGTCTTTAGAGCCCTTGAATGACTTTCTGGCATATCTGTAGCCGAAGTTATGGACAAAACACCAAAAATTGGTGAAAATGTCACCACCCCCAAACCCCACTCTGGGCTGGAAAACATCCCTTTTCTAAATGGCCATCCCTAGCCTGAAGATCGAGCTATAGAGCTTTTCAAATCCGGTCTGAATGGGGAAAGACTTGTAGTTTAGGCTGAAAATAAAAACTTTTGGCTGTGCGATTTCGGCCTTTTTGGCTATATTTACAAAACCACAGGTTGTTTTGACATGTTTTGACAGGTTTCTACAAATATTTCGTGACGTCAACGGCATGTGGAAGTGCGTGAATCGAGCAGAATCAGCGGCGCGAAAACGCGCGAGATTTAAATGCATTCTAGGCTATAATACGAGGTTCTAGAGGGTTTGATGGACTTTTTAGCATTTCTGGTTGATGAGTTATTAAAAATATGGTAGAATATTAATATGGGAAATCCCCTGAACGCCCTTGGGAATTCCTGACATATTTGGAATATTTTTGGCATAACTTTTGAACCAGAAACGCTAGAAAATTGATCAAGGCTCTATAAACGGGTATTTTAGCCTAGAATCCAAAAATACTGCGAGCCACAATATTGGCGCGTGGGGTTGGATGATGACGTGATACAATTAACCAAAAAACCGACCCCCGTCATGAGCCCATTGGCACAAAACTCCCAATCCAAATTAAAAAATTTTTTTTTTTATTCTAAACGACACGAAGCTACTAGTCATTAGAGGGTTTGAACAGCTCTCTAGCTCTGTCTGCTGCCGAGTTATGGCCGGCCAAAATTTAGCCTGAAAGGGGAAAATATAGTTTTTCTGAAAAGGTAGGAATTAGGCCACAAACTGGGTTTTTGGCCCATAATTTTGGCCACAGATGTGCTAGCAAGTCAATGAAGGGCTCTATAGACGCGAATTTTCATCTAGTTTTCACCAAACCTTTGAACCAAAGGAATGGGTCAATGGGTTGGGGCCCAGGGCCGACCAAATGTGGCCTACTTTTCCAAAAGATGTCCTCTTTGTGACGTCGTCTCCAGAAAACCCCACCGAAACCAAAATTTTTTGTTTCGATTTTGACTACAAGACTTTCTGAATCCGTAGAGGGTTTGAACAGCTCTCTAGGACAATCGCCTGGCGAGTTATAGGATTGCAAAGTTTTGCAAGAAAAGTGGCGCACGCGGGACTTGACCATTATTATCTCAGAAGCGTTCATGTTTTTCTGTTTTGAAAAATGCATGTAGTTCCTTGTGCAGTTCATGTACACGACACAGCACTCTTCCTCTTGAGAGCCACCTCACTTCAGTGTGCAGAATCAAACGTTTGTGCTGAGAGTCCATATCAACAAAAATTTTCTCAAATAAACGAGACTTCAATGGTCTTGTTTTGATGAAATTAGTTATTTCAACAACTTGCTTTGAAACTTGTTTTAATTCATCTGGTATTGTTTTTGAAACACGTACTTCCCTGTGGAGGAAGCAGTGAGTTTGTACAACATTAGGATTTTCTCTTTGTACGATTGACACAAAACCTGCCGATCATACATGGCGCCCCATCAGTAGATATTCCAACGCACGAGTTCTATGATAATTTCCATTTTTACTAGCCTGGGGAGGTGCCCCCTGGAGGCTCTCCAGGAGTGGAGAACATCCAATACAAAAAACATTGGTCACATAGATGGGTACTTTCTCCTACTTCCTCTTACTGCCAAATGCACGGCTGACATGAGCCGTAACGATGAATGGCACCAAAACGTTTCATTGGGCACTGAAGCGTATAGTGCCCATACATAAATGTATCATGGACACTTAAACAGTTAAAAATAGGAATGAGGAATACTGCTATGATCAACTGGGTCACGAATGCAGGAATTGAATGAAAAAGCTTTTTCATGTCTTCCATATGAATTCTCCTTATGATTGAATAAGATACTGCTCTCACAAGCGTATTAAATATATGGTGCGGCACATCTAATGACATCTGGCGGCGCAGCAATGTGCCGCGGGGAATAGTTTGGAAACCACTGTTCCAGACGCACGTTGAGACTCTCTTCAAAGTGAAGCGACATCTACTACATTTGCTCTACGGCAGTTGTTCTTAACCTGGGGTAAATTTTCCCCCAGGGATAAAATTTGTCTTTCTTGGAGGTAAATCTATTGAATCATAAATTGCAGCAAACCTGGATCATTAGGCTAGTTAGTTGCAAAACACAAAAGTATATCTGACAGTGTTTTGTTCAAAGAGTGTATTGTTTTGAAGAAGGTTTATGGATACATCACACACACTGGAAATGTTGCACCTTCGATCATGATTAGGAGTTACGCTTAGTGATAAGATTTATCTTTTTAGTTCATCTTTTCACAGGCATGCGACCAGATCGGTGCGCAACGCTTTTTCTGTTCACGACCTTATTTGGAGTTTGCACCAGGGCTGTGGAGTCGGAGTCGGAGTCCAGGAGTCGGAGTCGGAAGAATTTTCAACCTGAGAAGTCGGAGTTGCAGAAAATTTTAACGACTCCGACTCCAGGCAGACCTTTTGCTCACCAATTGTGACTGTTTGTGCCACAAACGTGCGTAAGCGTCACACTTGGCAATTT
>JGI24158J21664_10015206_pt1 | contig 10047 bp, 8 predicted proteins | sample Ectturendosymbi3_FD_21664 | JGI IMG/M metagenome (IMG submission 21664) | reverse complement strand
AACAGATCACAAACGATTCGTTCAAGTGTTTTTCAAACTGATTTGTGGCTTCACTTAAACGTGACGTGTCAATGTTTCATCCTCGTTGTTCAACTCTGTTATTAATTTTAGATGGTCGACAGGCAACTGCGCTTGTAATGGTAGTGGTGGTTGGTGGTTCAACTTGTGTGGTCGTGCTCATCTGAATTCCCGATGGGGAGAAGGTCGGGGATGGGGAGGGAACGTATGGTACACGTGGAAAGAAGAGACTCATTTGAAATCAAGCATGATGATGGTGCGATGCACTGTGTGATAATTAGATGGCTGTTGATGGCTCTGTCCTCAGAATGTGTAAATATAATCGATGGAAAATTGTCCTTTCCGTTAAATAAATTTGTTGTGTTCAAAGATTATGTTGAACACACGTTCCACGAAATGTTATGTATTTGAAGTTGCTAGTGTTTCAAGGATTTTGCCCGAGCTAATAAAATACTTGTACAGTGGGTAACTGTTAACTGGCTCTGATTGATGCATTCACGTTAGTCTGATAGTTCATCTCTAATGTCGTCAATTCAATTGTTAGGTCACAGTATGGAACGACTTCACCACTGGGTGTTTCATGCGCCAAAAGTCACATTGGGGGCAGGTGCTGGCTTCAGAGGTGTACACGGGCCTCATTTTAGGCCCAAACCTGGCCCCAGCCCAAAATATACTTTTGAAGCGCGATTTAGCCGGAATGCCGAATTTGTCAAGTGAGTGAGATATGTGCATAGCTTGTTTGTCAGCGGTAATGCTACAGAATGTAATGTTTATCAAGAAGAAAAACTATCACGAAGCTATCAAGGATGGCGACATGTTTCTACAAAACGAACTACCAAGAATAGCGCTATAGGCATGAAAAGCCGGTTTATAGTCCATCGTTTCTTAAAACAAACCAAGAATCGCGTAAGTGATTGATCTTTTCGAAGCAACGCCATCGCGTGCTAATTTCCTCACCGCTGTCGCCTTCTCAAAAAGACTGTGAGACTAATCTGAGCAGATAACAACCGAACGCAGCTGTGTTTGCAAGTAGAATTAGCTGAAGAAAAATCGCCATCCCTTCACTCACAAAAGTCACCGCTTTAAGCACAACAAATGTACTTCACGGAAGAAAAAAATTGTTACTCTTAGTGTTATTAAAAAATTTGTGTGCAGGCCCACAATCGGCCCGAAACATTTTGACAAAATTAATCCCGGTCCGACTTACAACCAGGGATGCCAGAACGGGCTGTNTTATGGGGGCACTGCCCTTTGAAATGGGTGCAACGGAGGCACAGGTGTCCTTCACATAACAGTACGATAACTAANTCAATGNTTGATCAAGATCGACTTGAAACAANTTTATTGCAGCTATTCGCGCACACCTAAAATGCAGAATGGTTTTCCATAATTTTTGTTATTATTTTTGAGGTCAGCATTGTTGCTAAACATGTAAATGCGAAAAGATTGACTATTATCGGTGCGCCCTTTTGAACTGAACCAAGCAAACTGTTTTGAACTCGTGGTAAACATTTCTGAACACGACAATTTTTTGAATTGTTTGGGAATATTATGACAATAGAGTGATTGCTTTAATTAATCACCATGCAAACGCACTGTAATCTGAAATTGCAACTCTGTTTGGGATGTAATGCAAAATCTAAAATGTGTTGTTTATGCATTAAATATTAAACTCAGTGTATATTGAGTTATCCACGAAGCAGATTGCTAAAAGCGATAAAACCTTGGGATGGTCTGTTTCATATACTAAGACTCAGGTTACACACTGGGATTTTTGGACCTAAAGTTTCTGTCCAAGATTGAAACAACAACAACAAAATCACTGGAATTACCTTAATACTGACAGCCCAGTGATTTTGTACAAAACGAACCTGTCCCTCGAGATGGGCTTTTCCAGAATGGTCAAATCAGCAGTTTTTATTTAAATATTCGCCAGTTGGCATCATCCGCTGTTCCATTGCAGCCAGGTCAACAAATCAAACAGATGAGGATTTGTTGCTCTGCTGCATGACAAAGGAATCTGACGAGCATGCTGCTGAGATTGTTTGCCGAACGACAAGAGTACAAGGGATGCAATATGGATGATTGAAACAACCACAGAACTGTTACAGACACATAGTCTGAACATTGCATTTCAACATAATTACAAATGTACCAAATATAAAATACACATAGTGAAAGAAATGCCATCATTCCAAGCAACAAGCAACAGTCAAAAACACCATGGACTCAGCAAGACCAATCATGCAGAACATCTGTCATGCGTTACGGTAGCTAGTAACAACCAAATCAACGTTACATAACCCAGACCAAAATAGAAACGTGACTCAATCAATAATCGTGCATGGAAAGACAAGAGTCGCAAGATGTCTGCACGAAAGGGAATTTTACCCTGAAAAAGACGTGACAAGACAACAAGTCGCAAAAAGTACACAAAATCGTGACTCGAAAGCAACAGTAACGAGAACGACAAAACGAGTCAAGTCTAAAGATTCACTTGGACAAAAGAAAACCTTGAAAACTAGCCCAGAAAAGAGGCAAAAACAACTAAAATTGCAAAGTCACATGATAGGAAATACGTCAGAACCAGAGCCTTTTTAAGCCGGCCTGGCTGGCGAATCAAGGTCTTTTCCCAGAGACCTCTCTTCTGCCAGGACCTCTGACTTCAAGTTAGAACCTCGTATGCAAGAGACATCTGCCATATGCTACAGTGTAGAAATGGTCAAACCGATTGACTGTATGCCTTGCCCTCGCTCAATTGGTCAAGATTCGCTGACTTGTTTAAGGGAAACCTTAACACTTCAGGATAAAAATGTGGCGTGTCCCAACGAAACTCTGACACTCTGTCCCATAAATTTTATCCTATCGGGAAAGTCAGGACATATACTGAAATCTGCCTTGTGCGGGGAGAACTCTGTTAAAATATTTGGCAAAGTTTGTCCAACATACTGAAATGCAGACTCAGGAGGCTGTCATGACGAAAACAATGCCGGGTCAGAAGGACACACGCTTCAATGTTTCTTGGAAATACGAACGTGACAAAAACCGATGTCACTCGAGAATCTCATGCGCAGTTAGTGAAGCTATCAACAAAAGTGACATTTTGGCGCTTTACGCGGTATATTGGGAAAATTCTTGTTTTTTCCAATATCTTAATTTTTACTTACTACTAAATTAAGTTTAACTACATATTTTTTTCTACCTAGTCATTTAAACACTAGCAAATCTACCTTAAATTATATTCAACAATAATTATATGCCTCATGCAATTATACTAATACATTCAAGGTACACGAACGATTTCAAAAATTTATGAAAAGAAAAATCTTTTCAAAAACTTGTTTACAAAAACTGCTTTACTACATAGAATGTGAGAAACTCCTTCTCTGTCTGCATTTTACATAGATTTAATACAGCATTGAAGTTTTAAAGGTGACAATGATCTGGTAATTGCAGCATAGTGCAGTTGAATTACAGAGTTGGTGCTTACCTAACATAGTTTATTTGACACCACTGCGGAGCCACCGTGGTATGGTACGCAGTTCCCAATTTGTATTGGCTATTTTCCAGTCAAACAAACTGCAGTTATATCAGAAGTTTTTTTCGACAGACGGTGGAAAAACCGTAACAGGTCTTATAGTTCCCAGTCTCGCATTGGCTATACAGAATACTGTCTAATCAACCGATGATAAATTGTGCCTTGTTCAAAACAATTTTTAATTTAAAAACATGGTTGTTTCCCGTTTCATTTACTCTAGACTGTGACCTCCTGGTCTACCAGAATTCTCGTGTGAGTAAAATGACAGTCCCTTCACTGTTCGCGGTGTACACTCGATTACTCCTTCAAACGAAATGAAACTCACTTCGCTACATATAGTGTACATTCGATTGTTTGGACGAGAAGATAACGGACAGTCAATGAATTACAAAATTTTAATTTACCATGCACCCAAAATTCTGTTGATATTTATTGACTGCTAATGCTACCGTTTGGTTGTGGAGATAATTATTTCTTCACAATTTTAACGTTCTTCCGGCAGATAACCGGCAATATTTACAACTTACTATCATTTTTTACGATTCAAAGTGTGTGAGACTTATTCAATTTTTTTAATTTATTCATAAACCTTTCCTTTTTTATCTACAACATAAAAAAATACTATCACTATATATTCTAAATATTTTTCTAGATATAGGTAGTTATGAACAGACTTATTAGAAATTTAACTATAATTTTTTTGCAGTACTTCGGAAAATATATCAAGCCCAACTACCTGGACCAAAAATGAGTACTTAAGTGCCAAATTCTCAAATCAATATGGACGATTTTCAAGCAATGACTCAATCATTATCATCTTCTACAGATCACACGGAATTGAAAAATGCATTAGAAACTTTACCTACAATGCCAACAGAAATTAACCTACATTTTAACCAAACTCTACAGCTTGACCATCGACAACGAACCTCTATTTTGGAACTTATAAAGACACATAATTTGGACAAGCCTGTGGTTGAACATTATAGAACTTGGGAACTAGCAGAAAACACATATTTGATTAATTTGATGGAAGCACATGTTTTTTGGTAAAATTCAGCATACAACATGCTACAATCATGTATCCAAATCAAGTTGCGACCCTTATATTGGCAACACGTTAACAATTTGACAAAAAACAAAATGGCTTTAAGTCTTGCTTCAATTGTGGCAAAATATGATGACTTATCTCCATGGATTTTCAAAATTGAGAAAATGGAAGACCACAACCAGTTTAACCCACAATCTCTTTTCCAAACCCAAATGTCAATTTATATATTCTTGATTTACTATTCTCCGCTATTACCCAAACCTTTGACAATCAAAATTCAAGAAGATTTTTATAAAATTGCTTATTAGAATCAGCGGGAAAAATCACAGAAGAATCGTCTACAGCTGTCACTGTACAAGGTATCGCAAACAATGGACATTATCTTATTCTTTGTTCTGATTTAAATTCATTTCAAAACATAACTTTCAAGTTTTTCAAAAGCCAACCTTTTTGAAAATCTTTTCCCACCTTTCTCACTAGTAGTGATAAAACTTTTTCTATTTAATTACCGCTAAAACCTTCTGCAGGCGACCAATAACTCAAGACGACCATCAGATAACAAAGTCTTCCTTTTAATTACTCTGTGCACACTTTAAACCCAGAATAACGTCCTTTTAATGGGAATAACATTAAACTTTTCGTCAAGAAGCGCAACAAGTCTGACACTCTTTTTTCATTGCATTTATTTTCCAAGAATTGTGTGTGTTTCAGTAAAATACGCGGCTTACACGTTTTTTGCATGAACAAGTTTTGGCTTCCACAAAGCTTTCCAGCAATTTGTTCCTTCAGTTTGCATCGCCAAAGCACAACCCAGCTTTGCGCCAAGTACGCACAGTGCAGAACCAAGCGGAAACAAGCGCCGCACGTCAACCACAGAATGAACAGTTGCGAACGCAAGAAAATGCTAACGACAGCGTTAACAACTGCGAGTGTAAACACGCGGCTGCTGTCACAAGTGCATCGTTTTTTTTTCAGCACCACAACAATGGCGTTATGCGCCAGGCTATGCAGAACGAAAACATCCAACTCCATTAACTCCCATAGTTTTTTTTACAGTGCATTGAAAAAAAGCACTACAATATCATTTGACGAAAATAAAGTGATAAAGTATAATTTTTTATGAACAACATGGCATCAAATATGTTTACAGAAGTTCATAGTTTATTACGACAAAAGCGCAACCAACGGAAAGCCGAAGGAATTCAATACTACCAATTTAAACAACGCATTTTTTCATCCAACCAAGCGGTTGTGAATTTTTGCAGCTGAAAAAAATTTGTAGCAGCTTTCTTCAACCCGTATTGTTTGTGCAACCATCCAGTGACGAATTTACGCATCCATTTTATGATTGAACCTTGGATTCTACACATACTCAACAATATAATTTAAAAACCTATCTAACCTCTTTGCCTCTGACTGCCCTATAAGCTAAATTATGGCAACAGGCCAGTTCCTAAGATGATAAAAAAATTTTTCAAAAAAATAAATTTGAGAAACTGCGGGAAACGTGACTTCGCAATTTGCTTCGGGACAGACATGAGTGCTGACGCCTGCACCAGACTTTCGGCTGAACAATAGAGATAAAACAGCCTTTTGTATCTTGGTATTACATAAACTTACACCGTACGCATGCAAGTGGTTACAATGCACGAAAAAGAAACACACACCTCACTTAATTTATTTTCAATCTTCAATCGAGAAAAACAAGCTCGCAGCAATAGCAAATCATAAGACGGCACTTACAATTAACCCAGCGCGGCAACACAATTAAATCCTGAAAACGCGCTTGCAAACCAAGTCAGTGCAACAACTAACAAGAAAAGAGAGTTTACTGCCGCCATTTTCAGTTGAATCTATACGAACTAAAGGCACAACACAAAAATAAAAATTCTTGCATCACGTTCACCGTGAGCTACAGATATTCAAGTGAAATAAAAGGCAAAGCGGACCACATATCTGTTGGTGTGGAATGCACAGCTCAAATGTTTGGTTTCGTTGATGACCAGAAATGTTCTAACCTAGCAAGCAGACTTTGGCTCATACACGAATGATCTAAATGTTTCTAACCTGAAATGGAACTGGACTGTAGTTTTTACTGCCCATCATGCGAGGCGACAAGGAAAAGCAGTTAATCATTGAACAAACCAACGCAAATCGTTCGAGAACGTTGCTGACTTACTTGACAATCACAGGAGCTACATACAAGAGATTAACGCAAGTCCATCTGCTTGCAGAGGTTTTGGTGCAGTATCGTCTAAACATATAAAAGCGGTCAAGAAACTACTGGCATATACTAGACAGCCACAGAAGCCGTCATCGACATGTATACTGCGATCTCTGCACATGTACGCTGTCCATCTATATTAAACTTTAGGCAGCATTAAGAAAACTAAACCCCATTTCCATCTCGTGAGTGACACACATTATAAAACTAATAACCGCATGTACGCAGCTTCAACTCATCAAACGCACATGAGACATAAGTTGCTGCGCACCGTTACAGTGATTACTTAAGTTTTGCAGTCTAATTAGACTGACAGCAACTTGCCACCAACGTATAGTTATTAAGCCTTTATCTGCAAGCGTAGAAACTGAAAGTATTACTTACACCATTTTGAATCGCCCTGCTCTAGAGATGAGTGGAATGGCAGATCCCGCGAATATTGTCGTGCAGAGCTCATAATGCACCGCCCTGCTTGCCTGCATTTTCAAAAATGAGAATTTTACAACTGTTTTGCGTAAACCTCTCTACGCGATGTTTATCATCAACATCGTCAGAACCTAGTCTTAAACAACCTTTTTTGAAAAATCGTTACCGCCCAGAACTTCATTGCAATTTTTGTTTCATGCGTTTGTTTTTTTATACTTTGCACACTGCCTGCGAATTTCATTTGGCTTTTTTGTCCGATCACTGTGGTGCGAGTTCGCACCTAGTCGACGAGGCAGGATGGCAGTCTGGTTGGAGTTGCCCCAGGTTTTGGTTCTGAATAGGGCGAGTGGCCGGCGGCTCAACCATGGAATGTATTCTTTCACTGCCTACATTTGTCATAGACAATTTACCTCCCAAGGCCTTTTGCTGTGGCAGCAGTGCAGCTAACCGTCAAACCGGTGGCTTAACGTTACCACCTTATGGAGAATAGTATTCACATTATTAAATAGCTATTGACAACAATGCCTTGGAGCAATTAGCATTTTGAAGAAGCAATTACTGTAATGTAGTATTTTATCTTAGATATGAAACGCCACAAACTTGACAAACTTTTCCATGTTTCAAACTAAATTACCAACCGACGATTTCAACAAATATTATAAAATACAACTTCCATTTCACATGATGCTTCAAGCTAGAAGAGAAGGCATATGATGTACAGAAACAATCAAAGCTTGCACATACAAGAAGATGCCTGGATGAACAGTTCCTACGAACATCTGTTGCCTGAACTTTTGTGTTTATATTCACTCAACAATCGCCAAGAAAGCTATAAGCGCTTTCTATATTCAACCAACATCAATTGCCCTATTAATCCTACGATTACTTCCACAAGTACTGTTTTACTGCGTCGAGCGACGTACCCCAATTGTCGTCGTTTACAACTCTTGCATAACCGACAAATTGAAAACGTTGAAGTATTGTAACAAATTATCTCAATAATACTATTATTGCTTGCGCTCTTTTTTATAGTTTCTTGCTCTCCATCTATAAACACAGGGCTTATTCCAGCAACCCTCACAACAACAGTCTCATTTTCAAAACTTCAAAATTCTAAATTTACCGGTCCCATTTGCTATCAAGCACGGCAAGTGTATGACTGCATGAGAATTGCGATCCTCTGCGACGTCAATCATGCCAAACTTTACTCACACAGGGTGTACACCGAATGTACTGCATTTCAAACACCGTACACGGAAACGATCAACACACGCGATCAGTGACATTGACACCACCAGCAAGCGTCGCCACAACTTGCCATCGAAAACTTTTTTTTATCAGCGCTCTCGTTCTTCACAAACCACTGTTTCACAAATTAACAAGAGGACATAGCAGCAACGCCAACTCAATTTCAATTTTTGCTGAACGACTTTACACGACATCTCTGTTCAAGATATTTTTGTAATTCACGACATTTTACATGCATTAAGTTTCAAATGCATTGATGCTTTCTCACATAGTTATAGAAACTATTCGCATTTTTTACAAGACGGCACAACACCTTTGATTATATACGTTACGCACTTTTAGAATTTTTACGAACTACAAAGCATCACGCCCAACGGCCAGCCAAACGGCTTATTTACACATTTTTTAGTTTTAACAAAGCAGCACGAAAACGACCAAAATCGTTACGACCCATCCGTGACCAACTCTTGCTCAGCGATGCGTCCACTCTCTACGTGGTGACGCATTCCATGCACATTTTCATAGCACCCTTATCTCTTGCTATTAGCAAGAATCCTATGCTACACATTAGGGTTGCACTTCTCCTGCACATGTTATACAAATCAGTGAAACTAATAATTCGTTATTTATATGCCAAACCCACATATTACGGTCAATATTTTATTTAAAAATTTCTTATTTTTTACTGGCCTCACCAAATCATTTTTTTGAACATTTTTGACTACCTATGCAGTATCTAATATCAAACCCAGTTGCGACACAATACATTTATTTACAACCATTCCAAAAGACGCCGGCCTAACCGCTGGAACACAATATAAAACACTAGCTTACTTTACAAAACTATTCATTAGCTCAATGCTGAAGTAACATTTAAATTATATATCATATTTTCATTAACCGATATCGTTGCATTTGACACTCAGGACGCTCACATAAGACTTAAAATGTGTCAGCTTTAATCATTACATTTGTCAAATATACTATAGGTGACGACACCATCTTGCTTTTAAATTAGTTCCACCGGCATTTCTCTACATTAATTGACCTTGCAAGTCTGATCCGTTGTTCCTCATTGAAGATGCTAATTCTATATCAAACTCCTCATACAGTTTAATATTTATTTCATAATGCTTAGGATGGGCAATCGTGAGCTTTAACCGATATCAAACTCACTTTCTACACTGAGAAATAGTTCGGAACATCTGTATGACAACCATTGCCTCCAATGGGTTTCGCTACTTTCACTCTTGCAGACGCCATAATTTATTGAGAATATTAACTCTATATCCGCGTGAAGTCACAATATTTTTGTCAATTCTGCAATTTCCACGAGTAACATCTTGTTTTCACTTACTGCAAAAAAAATTCCCAAATCAACATAGCTTGCTTCCACGATGGCAGCACATAGGTGTAGGAGCAAGCAATTTTTTGGGGGTGCGAAAGATATTTTGCCCGGATTTTCCCAAATTTGCCCGAAAAACTTTTTTGTACAAACTTTCCCTCGACAAATTTTCTGTAGCTGTTGGTACATTACATTTT
>JGI24158J21664_10015205_pt1 | contig 10048 bp, 3 predicted proteins | sample Ectturendosymbi3_FD_21664 | JGI IMG/M metagenome (IMG submission 21664) | reverse complement strand
ATCCCATCATTTGCGACTTAATCTGCAGCGTTTTCACGCTGAACGTGACCTATCCTTGTGATAACGAAATTGAAAGTTGCCAATCAGGACATAAAAACGCAAACTTCTCCGAGCAACTTTCTGAAAGCAGTCTATTTCATCAGGTTCAGCCTAATGCTGCCGAAAGCTTTCCAACATGGTTAATCGATCAACATAGAAATACTTTTCACAATTTCAATCTTTACCGAAAATAACGAGTTGGAAGACCCTGAGTGTTGGACACTGATACGGCTTCTAACATTGGTCGCGTTTGTGACAAACAGCGCCGGACATTAAGACACAGTCGCAGCGCGCAATCGCTACACATTGTCACCTTCTGGACATATGCTGGCACCAGTCGACGACATTCGCTTGTCACGTGACAACGCCGCAGTAATGCAGCCGGGATCAGGAACTCGGGTGATGCGAGGCATCCGTCGCAATGCTCGATGTGTCACTGATCAACGCGACGCAAGAACGCACAGAAAAACAAGCGAATATGTCAGCGACTCAGCAATGCCTGATTCATGTACTGCGATATCCAGTACTTGGGTTGTGGCTGGCTAATAGTGACGCAACGGGGTATTTACGGCTGAATTGCGACGCAACGTAAAAACCACTGACGAACGATTTCAACCCCCTAAACTCGGTCTTCTATTGAAAAAATTCGCTGATAGATTTTTCAGCATTTGTGGCGGCGAATTACCTGAGGCGCAAGAACTTGGCGTGAGAGCAACGCAAGAAAGGTCCTCCCGCACACGCCACTGGCGCTGTGCAATCAACACGCTGAGTGGAAGAAACACCGACAAGCTTTCCTCTCACAATTTTATAATAATGACCACAGTAGCTTTTAACATTTCATGCTTTCTTCCTATTTTTCGGACGCACGTTATCAGTACCAGAGGGTTGTTGCCGCACACTTACACGGACGTTACCACCCAAATAGGTCAAGGACTCAGGGGTAGTGGCGTAGCTGACAGGAGGGGGGGGGCAGCCGCCCCTCTGACACGCTAAATGTAAAAACCAGGACCCCGCTTAGCTTATGCATTTCGGTAATTAGTGTTCTTTTGATTATCGGCAGATTAATGTTTTTTTGCCTTCTTCGTAGTGTTTTCCGGTGATTTCGGGTTTTGGTATGGACATCCACGCTCGGATTCACCAACACTTCTCGACTTTTTTCCGATTGTTGGCTAGTGCAGCCCCTTTCAGCTGAGTTTTCACCCCCTGGCTCAAACCTCTAGTTACGCCACTGCTCAGGGGACCTCCACGCTCTTTGTGGGAAGGGGGGATCGTTTAGCAAAGTACGGCGCTAAGCGGGCAAAAATAACTCAATTGCAACGCAAGGAAGAAATCGACACAGCAATGCGCAACAAAGATGCAAAATTAATCCAGTAGATACCACGCTTCAAAGCGGATTTCGCAGATTCACTGCTACAACGCGCCTTGACAGCCGAGTGCCTATCACGGTGGCCTCGGTCTGTGACCGCGCACAAACCCAAACCCAAGTACCGCGAGAAAGAAGCTTTTCGCAGGCCCTCGATATTATGTCGGGCTTGCCGCATCATTCTAAGGTCGCTTGTGTTCGCGCTTGAACGCCGGAAAACAACGCGTGGAAAGTCACGCTGCGAAGCTCTGAAAAGTGCAGCGCACCAACAAATGTTTTTGCTTTAACTACGTAGTGTTTGTCCTTTAGTCGCGGTGATGCAAGAACCCGGTAAATACCACCGATGGCTTTTTTTAAACAACAACCGCACAAACCCGTTTTGGCTGCCAAAGTGAACTTTGGAATAAGCTGGTAGTTCACGCAGGAAACTACAACATCTCTCGCTTCTTTACCGACGCTCAGAATTAAATGTTAATGAAAAATTTGGTCTTTTTGGAAGATCCCTTAAGAGTCTTGCGGACACACACATGCCTGTTAGAAAATACACATAGAGACTAGGAATATAAAGTTAAACAAAAGCCATGGATGGCAAAATGGATTATTTCTTCTATCTAGCATAGAAACGACTTGTTTCACATTTACAAAAGGTCAAAAATACCACAAGCAGATTTCGAAAGGTACAACAAAATTCCGGAAACATCCTACTGGTGTCAAAGAATTATCTAAGCGCAAATACAATGAAGACCAATTTGCTAAAAACAGTAGAATCTCAAGACGAATTTGGACGCCATGGAATATCGTTTTCGGCGAACACACAAAGCTTTTCGCAAAAGTTACATGTTGATGAACGAGTTTGCTCATCAACAAAATTAATTGCAGATTATAGTTTTGTCACTTCGACACGGGCTGATTTCACTCTTATTGGCCAATGTCCAAAAACACTGGCATTTCAAACACAGAAAAATATCTTCCACCACGCCAAGTGAGTTATGTTTTTTTTCACGTGGACAACATACAGGCGCCAAGAACGCCGTCTTAACGCTTTTCACATGCGTTGTCTCCGCTCTATCTTGGGGTTGTCCTGGAAGGATCGTGTGTTCAATACCCCAGTAAGTGCAAACGACTGGTTCTTACGACCTCATAACCATCATCAGACATCGACGTCTACGATGGGCTGGTCATGTGTCCCGGATGGAGAACAACCGTCTTCCAAAGCAAGTTCTATATAGTGAACCACCCGATGCTCCCCGGCCGATTAGGCGTCCAAAATTGCGTTTCCCGGTTGTGCTAAAGCGTGACTTAAACGCATAACAAGCACTTCATTGGAAAAATTCGTTTGTAATAAGAGAGTGGAAGTCAGCCATTGAAGCTGGAAAGCTAACAACGAAAAAAATATTGTTGGAAGATTGTGTAAGTGCCGCCGTGCTCATCCTCGCACGACGAGATAGGTTTTGATGATGGAAGTTAACGCAAAGACATTTAGTCTTGAAGTGAGCAAATTTATGTATAAATACAATACATCTAAGCCGGCTATATTTGACAATTATTTTAATCTCATTACAGATTTCATCCATGTAATACGAGACAAACTAAATCTTGGCAATTTGCTTTATTAAAAGCACATTGAAACCAAGGTGCGAAAGTGCTTCTATTGTACAGTGCAATAGAAATCCAGTCAGAAATTCATTTAGAAATAAATAATAAGCTGTGTTTGCCACCTTTTACAGAAGAATATAAAGAAATGTGCTACTCGGCCACTAGATACTTTGGTGTGCATTGATTAATTATAATTAATAATAATTATTATTTATCGCTGTCACCATGAAAATAATTTCATGAGGTATTGTTGTTATATTTTATTCAGTTTGGTTTTTGTTGCGTTAACTACAATTGTTCGCATTAAACTCTCGTATAAAGTACTGGGATGCTTTTAGTCTCCAATCGCATTGCAAATCATGCGTCTAACGAGCAAGAAACGAGTTTCCGGTCCTATGCATTTATCATCACTTCGACTGAAAATTGCTTTTCCCTAACATATGATTGGGCGACGTGTTCCCAGTCTGCTTAAATTAACTGCAACATTGCAGTAGTCACTAATTGCGGTGGCACATTTCCTCATTAGCTGTCATCACGAATATTTCGAAAATATGTGAAAACTGCAGAGGTTAAGTGTGGCGATGTTAAAACAAATTTATTCTAGCGCCTTGAATTTGCCTGCATCGCATTTTGTTTCCATTAAATCATAGAAACAAATTGCGTATATTAAACCTTATACTCGTGCAATGCAACACTTCCGCTTCCTTCTAATAACTGTTCCATTTACACTACAAATAGCTTCTCACTCAGGAGATCTGGAGCCCAAACGACCCCTGGTCCTTCGCAACCTCCCACACCACCATGAATTTTATCAATCGATCTACTTGGAAATCATCACAGCACTATGCAGCGGTGCTAAACATTACGGCAACCGTGCTGGGACCATCCATTTGTGTTCTTTTTACTAGAACCACATGTTTGTGATTGTGTTTCATCAAAGTAACCGCGTCAGCGCCATCAAAGCGTATGCTTTTCTATTACCACCACATGTTCGTGTTCTTTCATATTTTGTGTGCTCCTTGTTGCTGCCACGTATACTTGAGTCTACTGCGCTGCGTCACGGGAGCGAGGACGTTAATGCAGTTCACTACAAGAAGTATCGGCTGCAGCGCAAATCTTTCCAAACTGTCACAATCGCGTGCTTTAGGAAAATAGAAAAATTTGCGATCTGTTTTATCTCACGCACGCACTTATTTAGCTTCAGGAAGACACACCATTTTTAACGCAACATTTGTCGCGGACACAAGAAGTCGTTAAACATTACCATCGAATGCTCGCTCGATGAACCGGAGTGACCTCCATGTTCGCCGCCCATGTCCATAGTCGGATGTTCCATGCTGATTGTGGCAGTACTATTGCCACTCATGTCCATTCGCATGCTATGCATATGATGACTGCCGTGGTGCTCCATGGCTCAATCAAACAGCAAAATTTACAGCGAACCTTAAAGTACTATCAAGTAAGTTTGTTGGCACGACAGCTTGTACTTTGTGCTGCACTGCAAAAACAATCAGTAAACCATTTCATAAAAAAAAGAGAGAACCATCCACCGGCATAAATGAGGAACAGAAGACCTATGCCAAAACCACGGTCATCTTTCGCATAACGCACCACTGCATTTCACGGAAGGGCAAACACGCTGACCAACACAAAAGACATTTCAGTCGGTTCAAGAGCCTGGGGAGGATGTCAGGTTCGACTTTGTTCGTACAGAGATCCGCGCGGTTGGTCATGATCTTTACACAAATGCCACAAGGAAAGCTGACAGACAAGCAGTGACGGTGATCGGTCGAATGACTACAAAAACGTTTTCGTGGGTATCGCACAACGTGGCGCTCGTGGTCAGCAATGATTGCTTATTATTAACATTCGGAGTGCAGTATAGACAGCGAATACGGCCAGGGGCGTACCGAGGGGGGGCACAGTGCTCCGGGACCGAAACACTGGGGGCAGCCAAAAAATCACAAAAGTGTCGTGCGACACGCAATTACATTCTTCAGTACANTGCATTTGCTCCCGAAAGACCTTAGGTTCGAACATGAGGGCGCCAAACTTGTTTCTTCCCCCCTAACGCCATTTAACCTCGGTATACACCCCTGAATACGGAAAATGTCAGACAAGGCTAAACAAAGCTACTGTACGTGCAATTGCGAAAGCAAAACCCTGTTTTACGCTTGGACGAAACGCACGGCATCGAAACAACACACAACATTTGAACCGGTGACAGACATGTCGCGATATTTCAGCATCCTTTTAAAGAACGTCTTTGAAAGAAAAGAAGTAAATTCGAACACGGAACAACCATAGTAATCCTTTATAGCCATAGACTTCAACCGGGGAGTTGCGAAGGGTTCTGCGAAATTACAGCTGAAACGGTACAGTTGCTGAATTCACAGGATGGAGCTAAGTGTAAAGCGTAGTTTTTTTTCACGGGGCTAACGAACAAGCGATTGTTAAAACCGGGAAATGGCGACGTCACTGTGCAAAAAACATGATAATCATTGATTCAGAGTTATAGCAACCGGTGGGATGGCAGTGGCACAAGAATGCATCAAAGCTAGCTTACCATATCAAATCAACGTAAGGTTAGCCCGAATTTTTCGAGCCCACCTCTTTCATTGGATGCGAGAGTAAAGTAAACATTTCAAAAAAACATTTAACAAAACCTTTATATAACAAGATTTCAGCTAGCACAACCAGGCGCGTATCACGGTAGCTTGAACAACAGAGCAAAGTCACCGCACGCAAGGTAATAAACAAATGTGTACAAACCTGAGCACTAACAGCTTTCAAACGCAGAGACGTCAGCGCGCATCGCTGCTTCTTGCAATTGAACAATAAGCGCAACGAAAAAGAATACAGTTCGACTTGGACTTGAATACTACGACTGCAAAGTTTGGTAAAAATGAACGTGCATTTAACATGTACGTAACAACGTTGAGGTGTTAAGCAGGTCATTCGGCACCACAAAAATAAGACTCGTTTTAAGCAATAAGTTTTACACAGCGTTTTCAAGCATGCGTTGTTGCTTGGCCAGAAATAAAATAATAAAAATTGCATCGAGCGCACCCTTTGATGCAAAGAGCCGTCACTTCGCAAAACCTTAAGTAAACGATTTCGGGCTTCGTGAGGCAGTTTCTAGCAACGGCAAACGAAACATGATCTTTAGACGAAGCACCATTCGGGAAGCTCAATAGTCGTATGTGAGACCACAGGAACGTGCAAGCAATTGGAAGAATGACTAAAAACACCTGCGTTAAATTGGCAAACTACGTTATGATGAGATTCACGAGATGCAACAGTTCTTCTCCTCGCTGATCTGTGACGATTTTGTTCTCATTAACTCTGCCAGCTCCTTTTTCTGGATCCCAGCAAGACCTTCATACAAGCCCTTGACAGGGTTTTCTTCAGCACAGTAAGTGAATCCATGAAACCAAATGAGCAGCATCCTGTGTCCGTGTTCTTTGTAGCTTTTATTGCCGGTATACTGTTCTTCGATCGCTTGCAAGTGTTTGTCAGTGAAGCCCCAATAGAACGCCAGCTGCTTCCACTCGATCGGCTTCAGATATTTCGAAGCCAGCCTGTAGAGCAGCATGCGAAAGTGCTGTGTGGCAGCTTGACCATCGGCTTTCAACGACACGTTTTGCTTCGCGGCCTGGTGGTTATGATTTTCGACTTGCAACCTGAGAAACTGTCGGTACCTTTCCGCCTTTATCATCATGTCAACGATTGTAACGTAGTTTCCCCGGGCCGCCACATCCAGAGGCGTTTTTCCTTTTTCGTCGGGCAAGCTCACGCTCGACCCGGTAAGCAAGAGTGCTTCGGCAATGTCCGTGAGGCCATTTTCAGCAGCAATGTGAAGGGCGATCTCGTTCCGAGCATCCGGCACATTCGTGTCGGCGTGCGCGTTGAGCAGCACTAAAGTCATTTCCAAGCTTCTGCCCATTACGGCCAAATGCAGCGGCGTCTGATTGTGACGGTTGCCCGAGTCTATGTCGGCATCGTTTTCCAGAAGGACCTCGACCGTTTCGGTGTGGCCGGAGCGGACTGCGTAATGCAACGGTGACATTTCGTCGGGGGTTTCCGCGTTCACGTCAGCCCCGTGAGCCAAAAGCTCCTTGCAAAACAAGTCCTTGCCTTCCTCTGCTGCAATGTGAAGCGGGGTTTTAGCGTCAGCGTTCGGCAAATCCAGATTGCACTTGGCATCGACGAACACAGCGACCAGTTCGTGAAAACCGTACTTCGCAGCGACGTGGAACGACGTACTCCCGGATTTGTCCGCAAGCAGCGGATCGCCGCCGAACTGAATCAATCTCTCGGCAATGCGCTTCCTGCCATATTTGCATGCAACGTGCAAAGCCGAGCGACCGGCGTCGTCCACCGTGTTACTACCGAACTCTTGCATTTCTTCCGCCAGTATTTCAATAGTATCGACGTGGTTGTTCTGCGCGGCGCAGTGCAGCCAGCAGTAACCGTGCTTGTTCCTCACGGTAGGGCTTGCACCCACCCTCAGCAAGTACTTCGTGCATTCTGTGTGGCCGAACCAGGCCGACCAAAGCAAAGCATCCATTCCGAACTTATCGCGAAGATCTATGGCAGCTCCTTCGTCCAGCAAGGTTTTAAGGATGTCCAATTGCCCGTTGCCGGCAGCCCAGTGCAGGGGAGTCCTGTCGTGCTTGTTCCGACAGTTAAGATCGAGGCCGGTCTTGGCCATCTCCTCAACTACCGCCATGTCGCCGCTTTTGCACGCCTCATGCAGGTCTTTCTCATCCCCGACAAGGATTTCATCGTCCAGATCGACACTCTGCAAGCTCCCTGAACCTGACTGCCTGCTCATGCGCGAGGACTTCTTACGATTGCTGAAAAGCATGCTGGAAGCGCTGCCAATGGAGTCTGTCTCAAACGTACCATGTTGGGATAGCAAATAATGCTGTCGGTTGCTATCTGGAGAATTGCTATTTGGTCGATAGGTTGCAACACTTCCTTGACTTACCCTGCTTGTGAAGCTGCTTTGGGCTGATGAAGTTCGCGAAATTGATCTTCTGCCATTCTCCACAACTCCAGAGGGAGAGTCCATCAGTTGGCCATGTTCATACACAGCAGTTCCACGGACCGACATTGTTACGAATTACTCCAGCTATTGCTATCAGATCGTCTTCGATTTTCGTATTTCATTTTTTGGCAATAACTGTCAAGTGCTCAACAAACACAAGAAGTGACTAACAGTTCTGAAAAACAACACAAATTATCACAGCCTTAAATCAACATTTACCTACAAAAACACTGACAAAATAACGGCAGCCAATCAGCCTGCATCTTACTTCTTCATCCTTAGTTCTGACATATATTTACTTGATTTTGTCCTGAAAGTTTGAAGCAAAGCATACAACCGATTAGAGCTCGACCGATGTGTCGGCACGCCGATATATATAGGCCGATATGTCGACTCGGCAAAATTCCGCCGATATATATCGGCAATATTTGCTAATAAAAGTGTTACTCTGCATGGAGTGTTCGGAAATCCAAGTTGCCACTTCGTCTCTGACCCTGTTTGATTAACGCAAAAGCTCTGTCCTGTTCCTAACGTAAGGCAAGGGCGGATCCAGCCAGTGAGTTTAGGGAGGGCGATTTCAGTAATATTTGGCAGTCAAGTCTCATTACGGGTTCACTACTGTAAGACAGTACTTCGCAACACTGCTGCGATAAAACAATAGATGGCAAAATGTCCTTATATTGCAATTTCTTTTTNCCGAATTGTACAAAATCATGGTGAAAAAACTCACTTTTTTAGGTTTTAGGCGGGGGCGATCGCCCCTCCCTTGGATCCGNCCCTTGCGTACAGAGCCTTCACACAAAATAATCAGACCGGTGTGCAACAGTCCTGACAAAACACTCTTAGGCAGAACATTCGCTCATAGGTTTTGGCGCGGTAAGCAGATGATTGTCTGCGAACAAACTAGGTTACGTGCTTTTGTGTTGGCAGGCTGTTTTATCAAAGTCTCTCTAGGCTAGACATCTGGCGTTCAGCGTGCATCAAAAACGTGCCTACGGCACAGCGAGCAGGACCCAGGTTTGTGTAGTACTCGATGTTGTACAGTTATTCATTGCAGTGAAGTGATCGTTTTAATGCGCCGTGCATTGTTTTTCACTTATAACATTTGAGCATAGGCACAGATGTCTACACAGGGAGTAGGCCCACTTATACGCAACACATGTTTGTCTGTTTGTGCATTTTTTGATTTAGAGTTAGACTACTGTGAGTCCTAGAAATTGCCATGGAATGCAGTAGGCACGATGGTGAAACAAACCTGTTAGAGTACATTTGGCCTTTAGTCAAACCCAGCTGGTTGAAATGGTCATGTGACAAGTACAATACATAGAGACAGGGGGTTTAGGTTTAGCCTACAGTTTACACAATGCAAAGAACCTACTAACAGCTTGCCAGCACTGAAACAGTGACATTACTTGTCTATCAGACAGCCATTTACAAACATCACAGTCAACTGAGACAGTCATGCTGTAAATTTGTCATGTGACCAGTTCACCCAATCATGTTTGGCTGGTGGCAAAATACCTCCAGAAGTGTATATTTTGCTTCATGAGGCAAAATAGGAGTGTATATTTTGCCTCATAAAATAATTGTAACTTGTGAAATTATTTTCTTTGTTTATGTGGCCTGAAGAAAAAAATGCACTGTAATGCGTTTCAGCTGTAGTTTGAAAATGTTTGGCTAAGAGCAAAATAGCTCCAGAAGTGTTTATTTTGCCTCATGAGGCAAAATAGATACTGCTTAAATAATACAAAAATATTGGTACTGGCATCGGTTATCGACAATGAAAAACATTGGCATTGGGCCAAAATAAACTCGGTCGAGCTCTACAACTGATATAAACTATAAGTACTATCTGTCACTCAAACTTAACACTTTAAGAGCCGGCGTACGATATATTCGCACTTCGATTTCGGCCTAAAAAACAGCAGTTTTCGGTTGCTTTACCAACGCCCTAGCTCCTCCGCCGATTGCGCTAGAGAGCTGTTCAAGGGCTCAAA
>JGI24158J21664_10015202_pt1 | contig 10049 bp, 5 predicted proteins | sample Ectturendosymbi3_FD_21664 | JGI IMG/M metagenome (IMG submission 21664) | reverse complement strand
GCCTTCATCTGAACACAATTGGTTGAAGTAGTCATATGACAAGCATGATACGCAGAGACAATTGGTTGGGATTTAGGAGTTTATGGTTAGTGTTTAGAATTAGGGTTTATGGTCAAGTTTTAGGTTTAGGGGTTCAATGTTTAGGGTTAGGGTATAGCCTGCAGTTCACTTAATGTAAACAAGAAGCTGCTAACTGCTTGCCATCCCTGAAACCATGACAACCATCATCCATGCATGGGACTGAGTTTTTACAGATGTCATGGTCAGCTAAGCAGGACATGCGTTCCAAACTTGTCGTGTGACTACTCCAACCAATCGTGTTTAGCTAAGGCAAAATAGCTCCAGCAGTTATTTTGCCTCAAGAGGCAAGGCAAAATAGACACAGCACAAAAATGTATGTTGTGCCTCGCAAGGCACTTTCAGATAGTTTTCGAATACGGATAGTATGATTTCAACCAAAACAGTATTCGGGTCGGATATGGATGTCATTTTTCAAAAACAGGATAGGATCGGATAGTGAAAATCCATTATCCGATCATCTCTGGCCACGCGCACAAATAATTACTCCAATGCTCAGGAACAGAATCCGGTTGCTCGATTCAACAATTTAACTCGCAAAGTTCTTGATGCATTGAATTCAGATTTTCAGGCAAAATGCATAACAATCTGAAGATAATTCTTGTAAATTTTGGTTGCAAAAACGTTAGTTTTGAAAAAGTTATGGTGCTTAACAGAACTACTGCTCAACCCTGCTGAATAGGATAAAGTTTTGTAGCCTACGCGCGTCTGTAGTTATGAAACGAATGTACTTAACCCCAAAGCTTTTCGTTAGAATTACTTCAAATTTTCAAAGATGATGAGTATAGGCATGAATGATATATGTAGAAATTTTCTGTGCAGATTCATGATTTAGTGGCTATGATGTTGTTGACAATTTAGTGGCTATGATGTTGTACAACTTTAAAAAAAGCTATCCCTACACACGCAACAACTGTCAAGACCTAGTGTTTTGAAGAAAGTGTTGTAGCCTAGCAAACTGTTGCTGGATGCCAGACTGCACAACTACAAAAGTTCTTGTTCATATTATTTGAAATTTTCAAGGATTATGCGGGTAGGCATGGAGAACATTATTGTAAATTTTCATTGCAACCAAATGAGTACAAAAAATCTTATTGTGTGTCACCAAATAATTGTTCGCACCTAACTTTTATGAAGAAGTCTTGCAGCCTAGGCCTAGCAAGGTGGTTTGATACCAATCTTCATAACTCAAAATGTTTTTGGTCAATTTGTATGAAATTTTCAGGAATAATGTGTCTAGGTATGAAGAACATTTGTGGAAAATTTCGTTGGAAACAAACAAGAATGCGAAAAGTTATCGCGTTAACGTTTATGTACGTCAATCCGCACCCGGCGTATTCGATAGAATGACGCATACGCGTCGTTCCGCACCCTGTGCATTTGAACGTATGACGCATATATGCGTCAATCAGCAACGAAGGTGTTAAAACATGATGTTACATAACACAGAAAAGGGAGAAACTCATCACGGAAATGCACCACAAATCTTATTCGTCGCCAGAACTTCAATGGCGAAGTCGCTGAAAGAAGCTGGCTTTGTTTTTCTCTTTCACAAACTTGTGTTTACTGTTTCGCGTGTAGACTGCTGTGCGCGGATACTAAATCTGTGCATTTCCTTATTAGAAAAGGAATCTGTGACTGAAAGCACGCTGAGGAGCCACGAGCAATCAGCAGACCATAAAGGTGCCACGATTACGTTTAGTCGAAAGTGTTTGTGTAGTGCTGGCGCGTGGCCTAAAGTACTTTTTAAGCGTGGGGCCTGTTGTCATCGAAAATAAAAATAAAACACGCCGTTTTTTAACCCCATCAATTATCATAACTCGTTCTTTAATAGAATAATAGTAACAATGGTCATTGTTTTTCGGCAATGTGTAGGCTGAGTTTTTTCAATAGAGGCGATATTTAAGCAAAGTTTTGAAGCTATTTTTCGTTTCAATTACAAGCGTTTCTTATTTGGCAGGTCAATTTTCAGTTGTTGCTATAAGATACGGTTCGATCATTTTTTCTGTTTCAACAGTTACTGTTACTTGTCTTTTGAAGGTTAAGTTTAGTTCGTAATTGCAAACGTGTGCTGCATAGTCAGTCTTATGAAAATCCACTCTCGCAAAGATCTGATAAGGCAATCTGCTATAAGGTTTAAAATAAACTTAGTTAATAATAAATGACGATTTGCGGTGTACAAAAATAGCGGTTCCTTAAAAAGCAACATAAAATTTCTTTAACGAATATTAACAGTTAAGCTATTTGCAAAGTGCAGTAACTGAAGTGTTGGAACCACCTCCTTTGGCTAAAGACAAGTGACAGTTAGGTTTAAGGGAAGGAAGCCTTATGAAGTTCGTGTAGTGTAAGAGTTGCATCATGAAATGCTGCCGAAACAATAGTGTTTTGGCATCGTTTTCACACAGATTGGCCTTGTAGTTTTGAGATATAGCCTAATAAATTAGATGTTGCAAAAGTCTCAAAATGTGCATAGGTAGGATGACTTTTGTGGAAGTCTTGGAGGTTACTACAATACTTGCCTGTTTTGAAAAATTTCTGAAAAGTAGGTTTATATTTATTGTAAAATCTACAATTACTTTATATATTTCATGTTTGAAGAGAAAAGAAATTTTTAACTTTTCTTGGATATGCACAACCTGCTCTAATAAGCGGTTTCTGCTCTAAGCGGGTTTCATTGTAACCCAGCGGTTCTCAAACTCAAATTGCTCCGAGGGCCAAATGAGGACAACTAAAGTAACCCGAGGGCCGCATTATTACGCTGACACAACATTGGCGGTACCTGAACCTTACTAGAAACACCTTTCACATCATATTCCTGCATCATATTCCTACGTTATCGTTGAGTTATAGGCAAATCGTGAGTACTAAGCACCGGTGAATAAACTAAAAGACGTAAATGAAAACATCGCGGGCCGCACAAAACGTCCTCGCGGGTAGCGTGTTTGAGACCTTGCTGTAACCATTATCCAAGGCAGGGCCGTCGCCAGCGGGGGTCCAGTGGTGCCTGGCCCCCACATTAGAAATCTGTGACCCCTCAATTCGTGTTTGGCTGCCCTGTTGCGGCATACATACAAAATTGTATTTAAAAATGTGCACCCCCTTGTGATTTTGGCCCCTCCTGCAGCGAAATCCTAGCGACGGGCCTGATCCAAGGGTGAAGTATGTACTCGAGTGACAGGAGATATTATATTGGCGTTTTGTTTTTTGGTTTTAACAGTCGAATTTAGGCTAAGTATTTAAGAATACATTTTTTCTCTAATTAAGCCAAATACAAGAGTCAAAGGCCAAGGGATACAGGTCGAAAATTTTAAATGTTATTTAAAAGAGTGTTAAAACTGGGCAAAGCAGGCCAAAATAGAAAAAGAAAAAGGTGGGGCTGGACAAGTATTTTAGCAGACATGCGCAAAAACATCTAGAAGAGCCAAGCCACAATGAGGATGGCGACAACGCAGGCAGTCAGCCTGATGGTGTTATGTCATGATAGTCAAAGTGGAAGTTTATTTATGAGAAGTGAGATAAGTCATTTCGAAATTGTTGATTCTGACAAAGAAGGAAGCTAGTGCGTCTGATGAGGTTTGCGAGGAGCAAAATTTAAAATTTGTTGGAACCATTGGATTAACAAACGATCCTGCTACATGCCCAGGTGTCAAGAGTCGAAAAGTTAGGGACTATTTAGCCCAAAGAGAACCACAATCACAACAGACGTTTTCGCCAGAAACGAGAATGATGAGACACGATTTCCTAACTGCACTGCAAAAGAGTACTGCAAAATGGTGAAGCGGTAGACAGATCATGGCTAATATGCTCGGGATCGAAAATGCAATATGTTGCTGCTGCTGCAAACGTTTTAGCTTTGGATGTGCAGTCGCAATTCACTCAATACCTCGTCATCTCCTCTCTAGAGGTATTGAGTGTAGTAACTCATCAATTTGTTGGGTGTTACGGCGTTGTCCGTTGAAGCCTCTGCTGGAGAAGTGAAACTAGGTTCATGCCCAACACCTCGCTCTTTCACATCAACGATTTCTATCATTATGAAATGATGCCCTAAAAAAATTATGCAAACACCATTGTGTGGGGCCCTACAAAAGTGCTTCTAATTGGGCCCCGCACTTTCTAGGACAGACCCTGATGCCAACAATATTGGAAATCGCTTCTGCAATGTTTGATTTCTGTCGTAAAATTTATTGCTGAGCGAGGACTTACGTTTAGAGATGATGAAAACGCTGGATAGCCCAGAAACTTTTTTCAAGCAAAATTTCAAAAAAAGGAAATGCGATGCTTCTGGTGACCGGTTTTGCAACAGTTTCACAAATCGCTAATCACTGTGAATTATCATGTTGCATCACAAAGTTTTGTTACACTTGAGTTAACAAATGTGACGTCACAAGATTACGTCATAAATATTAATGATCCGTGGAAATACTAGTGACTTCATCGGCTATCCCCTACCTAAAGATTATATATCCGATCTGCAAGTGGGGCCTCCCACCACGCCTGGGCCCCGGGCTCCCCACCATCTAAATCCGACGCTGTTTCTATTATTATAATTTCTTGATTTTCCTGGCCCTGCCACTTTACCAGAGTACCTTCATGTTGAAGCTTCCACTAAATCATCTTTCGACCAGCCAGTGTAGTTAGGTTAAGAACGCTGTCGAAATGCCAGCATTATTAGCGTTACTAGACTATTTCACCAATGAAATTCTGAATTTAGGACACATCACCTTTTTTAACCAAACAGATTACAGATGGCACTGAAAACTTTCTGGTGACGGTTCTGTCGAAATTGTGTCTGCAAATGGAACTAAAAAACTATCGAAATAAAAAAAACAAAAATAGGTATTTTGTTGTGAAGGGCATTTGTCCTCGGGATGTGCCGTTATGTCCAAATATTTTTTAGAAATTATCATTGGGGACCCTTGTAAGCATTTTGGGAGGACAGATTTGGTCTGCTACAGGCACTGTCAGGAACAAAAATAGTCACAATGAAACTAACGAAAAAGGCATCGGTGAATCTGACCACACTCCAGGGCCGTCGCCAGTGGGGGGGGCAGTGGTGCCCGGCCCTCCGATTTAAAATATGTGACGCCCATTTCATGTTTGGCCCAGGGTTGCTGCATACATCCAATATTGTATTTAAAAATGTGGCCCCATTGTGGTTTTTGGCCCCCCTTGCTGCAAAATCCTGGCGGCGGGCCTGTCACACTCCCAATACATGTTTATTGAGTACCTGACTGGCCTCGTGTAATCTGAAAAATTGATTCAGGCGTTTTGTTCCACACATTATATGTAATAATAATCAATTCTCAACGCCAGAACAAGAGAATACTCACTGTCGTTCACTTCAATCCTTCGCGCTCATTCTTCTATAGAGATCTTTTCTTAGCGGCATTGTAAAAAAAACGTGCGTTGAATAAAAAAAATAATGCTTACAGAAATTCTGGAAATTGTCTTACTCCCAACATTTTGGGCCCCCCGAAATCGGGGGCCCTAGGCTTGAGCCTTTCCAGACTAATGGTAAATCCGTGCCTGGTGTCACGTCACTGGCGTAAAGTTAACTTTACGTGGATAAAATGTTCAGTTTATAGAAAAGCAGTGCTCAGTTTATAGTAAAACAGTGCAGTGACAAGCGATTGCTTGACAAGAGTGTCAAGCGATTGCTTGACAAGCGTGCAAATGCGAAACTAGTTGACGTAAACGTTTGTTTTCCTAACATCAAAGCAATTTTCGGTAAAGTAACCTTCGGCCCATAAACTACCTCTTTTTTGCGACGGTTGCGGCACCTTGACGCAATGGCAGGGGCGGATGCAGGGGGGCTATTGGGGCGATCGCCCCCCCTAAAACCGACGAAAGTAACTTCTTTCACCATGATTTTGTACAATTCAGAAAACAGCATTCGCGATGTAAGGCCATTTTGCCTCCTGTTGTTTTGTCACAGCAGAGCTGTGAAGTGATACTTAATCTGTCTTACAGTAGAGAACCCGTAATGAGATTTGGCTGCCAAATATTACTGCAATCGCCCCACACTAAACTTACTGGTAGGATCTGCCCCTGCGCAGTGGCGTATGCAGACAATTTTCATGGGGGGGGGTAATCAGTGGCATATGGTGGTCATTTGTATTTGGTGTGCGCTGCTTGTGACGTCACTATTTGATGTCATATTCATGTTTCTAAGCCGTTTTGCGAAATTCTTCTTTAAGAAACAGCAACTTTGAATTTGCAGCTCATGCAAAACTTAGCAATAGTGGAAAGTATGTTAAGAAAACTCCACGACAGCTCGCGGGAAATCAAAATTAGATTCCCGGGAAATTTGCATTTTTTCTGGCACTGATCAATGAAATGTTTTGTTTAAACATGCTGAAATCAAAAAATCAACGCAAGGTTTTATTTGAAAAACCTATGTAGTTTTTCATTAAAGATCCAACAGTTAATCAGCATCAACATGTGAGTTTCGTTGTCATCAGCAAGCAAATTAAATCATTATCGAAATTTTATAATAAAATACAAACACTTCAAACTGAAGAAGCGGCTTGCCTGCGCCCTTACGCACTAGGCTAAAGGAAGCTCACTGTAGCTTTCGTGCTACTAGGGATGTTATGCTTAGCGCGTCGCATGTGGCAGCCACCGCGCTGCTACAAAACTAATAATTACAATTCTGAATTAATCTCAATCATGACTCCTCAACCTCCTGAAAGAATTTCTTTTATATTTTTGAAAAGTTTTGCACCAGGAAGTTTGCTGTTTGTTCCATGAGGAAGTTATGTGTGATTCCACGAAGATATTCTATGATGTCTCTGTTGTTGCAATCGTTTACGGTTGTGAGAAACAAGGGCGTAAGCAAGGGGTTTGGGATTGGGGTTAAAACCCTCCCCTTGAGCTTGATATTTTACAAAAACTTTATTACCTGGGCAAAGAAGATTAAATATTTTCGCATACTTTTGCTTATTAATTTGTCAACTTAATGCAAATACCACGAAATGAATTTGCATGCAAATTTCAAGGAACATTGTAAATTGGCTGAAAAGTAATTATTACGTGTTTTGGTGGAATTCGGGCTATCGTCTGCGTCCAGAAACCATCTCACCACTTTTTGCAGAGCTTCCGTCCACCATACATGTTTAAGATTGTGTTCCGATATAGTTCACTTTATCCAAAACAATTGGCTTTATTTTGTCTGCTATGGCTGATCAGCGCACGCGATGATTGCATTGGCTACATTACCAATTTCTATAGCATGATAAAACTGTTGCACGAGCTCAAAAACAGCTTTTTTAACACAGAAGCTTTTAGGAATTTGATAATGTCTCAGCAAGGAAAAAGGAAAACTACAAGTTTTCTGGACTTCTATAAATAACAAAAAAATCGAGTTTTCTTGCGTACTTAATGCTCATTCTCACTTTTTGTGTAGTTCAGCAAGATTCGACCTTGCAAACCGGGTTGTGCGCCAGCATGTCCAGCCGCACACTTTCTATGTTCGACTGCTCGTATTCGATAAGACATCAGCGCAGCCTCATTTTGCAGTTGTGAATTGCTCTCACGCAGTAATGAGTGTGTTTTACTCCCCGGTTTTCACGCGCAGCCTGATATTTTTGCAGTTGAGCTGCTGTGTCGTAGCGTTGATTTTATTTTCCTCCGATATCCTAATGTGGAGTGCTGATAGTTTCTATTCAGTGAAATGACACAAAATAAGGATATTGGGTGTAGAAGAATATGCATATTATCAATATGTCAGCAAACTTCGCCAAAACGTTGTTTGGAAACGTGAATATGATGCCAAAATGTGATGTCACAAACAGCACACACCAAATACAAATGACCACCATATGCCACTGAATGAAATCTCCCCCGTGAAAATTTTCTGAGTATGCCACTGGTGAGGAGGTTCTGGTCAGCTAGTATATATTCCCGTCTTTTCACTGGTCCAGGTTCGCCACTAACGCATTGCTCATATGCATGGGCGCAATTTTGTTGTAAAATTTGGGGGGAACAGCTTGGTGTGGAACCAATATAGTTGTCGCATCGATGCAGAAGTGACGTTTCATAAATACAGATTCCCTCTTATTTTAGCGGTGTTTTGAGAGAAACACTAATCACGCTTTGCCTATGCAGATGATTTACATATTAATATACTTAAATTTGTTGCTGGACATGGTGCTGTAGATCAGCCAGCTTCCATTAATATCGTATTTGGATATAAACAAGCACAGGAATATAGTAGAAAACATGAATTGGGTTTTATCAGAGCTGTCAGTCCGAGTGCACAAAACAGTGAATCGCATTGGTCGCACATGCATATCACTCTTATAGTAGAACCAGTATTGCCACTGCTAGTTTTTTTTCACAAGATCTGGGGTTTTTCTGTTTTATCTGGGGTTCTGGGGTTTTTATTGAAAATCTGGTTTTTTTTGACTCTGGTCAAGTTTTTATAAATGTATGTCGTGTTACTGTATTTTCCATTCAAGAATACAGTAGTTTCACTGGCGTAATATGTGCAGTCAGTAGTCAGTGCAGATGTGAGTAGTAGGGCTAGGCTTAACCAAATTGTTTGAAATATAACGGTTTACAAATTAAGCACTAACTGGGCATAGGTCAGCACTCTAATCTATCGCTGATAGCCTATGTCAAGGACTGCTTGTGCATGAATTTGGAATGCTTTTTTTGGTTTTTAAGACGCTGTGGTTGAGAATCTCTTCATTGTTTTACGGGCGCACTGATTATGATATGAATGTAAAATTTTGAATGTTAAATTAGTAGTCAAATATTGCAATGAGTGCAATGGTTAGAGTGAAAAGAAAACTTTAAGACCTTGAGTGTATCATGGGACATGTACTTGTTTCAATTTGTGCGTTTTGGTGAAAGTAAAAGAAAACATTAAAAGATTTTTTAAGAAAAGATCTAACTAGCTTTTTTAATGTTACTTCATACCTTTGATTTGCTGCTAGCCTACTTGTAAATTGTGATGTCAGTAGACTTGAGCTTGTTAAAAATATGATGCAAATAATGCATATTACCTTAATTTTTATGTGCAAGTACCGGTAGCGTGCTTTCCAAGTTTGGTTTTGACTTTTTTTAAACATCGTGAATGTTTGGGGTTTTTCATGATTTTCTGTTTTTTTTCAAAGTAAATTTTCAGGTTTTTCTTTATAACAGAGTGGCAACACTGAGTAGAACACTTCAAAAGTTTTCAGTGGTTGAAGTTATTCCGGTGCTATTAGCTTGTTGTGGGTACTTCGTACTTGACATCTAAGCAAAATGTTTAATTTAGTGAATACAATACACGTGAAAAAAGTAATTTCCAAACTTTATTTTCTTATTCTGAGAAGCAAAATAACTGACAAACAGTAACAGGTCAGAAATTTCGCTTGACACCGTATCCGGGTTCAAAAATTTTGCAGCAGGAGCGGAGTCGGAATCTGAAAACAGTGTTGCCAACTGGCATATTTTTATGCCAAATTTTTTTAATTTGGCATTTTTTCGAGGTGGTTGGCATAAATATTTTTGGTTTGGAATATTTGTCAAATCTGGCATATTTTGGCATATTTTTGAACAACCAATTTTTTGACACATGCAAAAATGTTGAACCTTAATAGCAATGGCCATGTTGGTCATTTTTATTAAGGTTTTGGCAGTAAGATAACAAACAACTAACATGCACTCTGTTTCTAGACTTGAGGTAAGCCTTCGCTTCTGATGATCATATTATATTTAATTTGAGAAACTGTTTTACTATGGAGTAACANGAACACCNCTAAAACGTCTTGCTTCTTACTTAGACAACTGGTTTCAGTGTACTAAAATAACAGGTATTAAATCCTCTTGTTTGAATGTAACATGTGGCGTACTCCAAGGATCTGTTCTTGAGTCTTTACTATTCCCTATACTCAGTGCCGTGGCAAGGGTAAGTGAGGCCCCCCCCGAAATTTCACGTGGGGCCCCCCATACGCTATTGGCCTATTATTATGAATTGCAGTAAA
>JGI24158J21664_10015201_pt1 | contig 10050 bp, 5 predicted proteins | sample Ectturendosymbi3_FD_21664 | JGI IMG/M metagenome (IMG submission 21664) | reverse complement strand
TTTGCTGTTTTGGAATTTACGCTGTCACTGAGCGCTCTAATCTAGCCTGTAGTTAACTGCATTGTAAGTTCATTGTAGCGTAATTTTAATGCCTTCGNTTAAGTACAGTAATAACATGAGCTGCACTCGTTCATAAAAGCTTGTACGAAAAAATAGTATGATCTGCAGACTGCAGCTTATTCAACTTTTGTCCAAAGTCTGCTCAGTCCCGTCGCCACGGCGGGGCTATGGTGGGCTTAGCCCCCTAAACAAAGCTCCAAGCCCCCAAATTGGAACGTGGAACACTAAAGTATATCAATGGAGCTTTTGTCAATTTTTAGAATATCAAGCCCCCCCGCACAAACGCAAAGCTCCCCTATTGAAAACTTTCTAGCGACGGTTTTTAGTCTGCTGCTTATTCATCTTTTGTCCACAAGAAGACCAATCTTACCCAAATGAAACAAGAGTTTAAATACTTACGTGCGCAGTGGCAAAGCCAGCCTAAAATTTTGTATGGGTCAAAATGTCTGATTTTAGGTGAGCAATAGTATTTTGTTTGAGATATTGCCTCTTAAAGCACAAAATGACTAGATTTTCTAAAAAATTTGGAAGGTCATGGGCCCCTGCCCCCCTGGCTACGCCTATGTACGTGCGGTTTATATAACGCATATGTAATGTAAATACTTTATGTAAACACTTACTTATTTATATAATATTGGGACCATATTTTTATTATATAAAAACGTGTTTAAGAGAAGTTTGATTTATAGTAAAATGAACACATTCGGACTGCCCAAATTCAGCGAAATAAGCTTTGCATTTAATATTTTCGTCCCTATCCCTGTGCAAGCAATGGTTTAATTAAAGATTATCCAAAATAATCACCCCAATGAATGTTTCTGTGTCGGGAAACATCGATCACAAAATGTATCTGAAAAAATTTAGGGGGGGCTTCAGCCCCCTTAGCCCCCCTGGATCCGCCTATGTTCACAGATGCATTCTTAACACTATTTGTTCACTTGGTACAACACTACTGCAGAGTGGGACGCTAATTCCTAAACTGGTCAAGGCCAGGTAACGTAGAAATGCATTGTGGCATGGACACCCTCAAACGAATAAACACTATAATGTCCGAGTACTCAGTCACAAAGTAAAACGCAGTTGTAGTGTTCAAAGAATAAGGACGAATATAAACAATCTGACTGCGTCGAAGCAGGCAACCGTACGTTGTTAGACCTTCTGCATCTTTCGAGCAACACGTACAATTTCTTCTTAATAATACCTCAAATGTAGGAATGTCACATTGAACCTGATGAGTCATGACTACTAACACTCGCTCTCCTGGGCAGGTAGTATAGAGATCTACATCCAAAATTATAGGCCACATGCAATCTTTGCATGCATCACTTTCTGAAAGTCCACCATGATTGTGATGCATACATGGGCGTATAAAACGAACGATGAAGTACATTTTTAACTGAATTTGAAGTTTTAACATCGGGAAAAAGAGGCTCGCAGCTTGTTTGCTGCACAATATTTTTATCGCAGTTGTCTCTGAATGTCTTTGTCATCTGAGAGCTAATTATCCAGTACAGCTCCCAGATATATGTGGTGGCTAACAGATTTTAGATTTTTACCACATGTTTCTTTGCAAAAAACACAAAATTCCGCCGTATTGGCGAGCAGACCGCAGCGGCCCGGAATGACGTCACCGCTAAAAATATTGTTAGCGGACTGTTTCAAATCCTTTAGCGGATGGCCCGAAGACTGGACTGTTAGCGGCCCGTGCCATCTCTAGTGGATAGTCAATGACGCATGCTGATCATTATTATGTCATCAATCGGTCGAACTTGTAATTTGCGGTTTATTTCCTGGACGCGCCTACTGAAGCTCACGCTGATTCCGCTGAGCAGTATGGTCAATTGATGGAGGGTTGATGGGCACGGTGAGATCGTTCGACTGGTTGGGCTCCAGTGTATTTAAAGCAAATCAGATATTGGCAATGGCTTTGTGGAATTGTTTTTGAAAAGTATGTGTTTATAAAAATAAATAAAAACGACGTTTAGCTTACAAAGCTTTGGATATTCATGAGAATTCGCCTGCCCATTGCGTTGGTGAAGTAGGCTATCTACCAACCTGCTTCAGCATATCCACCTTAATTTGTTCGTCTTGCACAAAAAACAGGGAACCACCAATACGTCCATATATTACTGCAGTCTCATAAATCACTAAACACTTTGAAGTAGCCTACTACTACATCAATACGATGGAGTGGTAGCGTAAACCTTGCGCAAAAACTTCACACCTCCATCCTGCTATCACTTTGGCGTCCGGCTGCTTTCGCGGATTTTCGAGAAAAAAACACCCAAATGCACGTGGCTTTGCGCGGGAATTTCTCCGGTAAGCGCTACCGACCCGGTCAAAAGCTCAAAACACGCGGCAAGTCTTGTAGCTTGCACTCGAAAGAAATTTTTTGGTTGGGGTTGCGGATTTTTGTGACGTCATAAGTGGAGTACTTTTAGGCCACCTTGGCCCAATTCCCCTGGCCCTGGGCTCAAACCGTTAGATGGTAGTATTTCGCTAAAGTTTTTATTGAAAACTAGGCTACAATCCGAGTATTTTGATACTTTGGATGACCTGCTGGGGTTTCAGATTCAAAAGTTATGATCTAAAGCAGGGGTGGGCAAACATTTTCTACAGAGAGCCACATTGAAGATTTTATTGCTACCGAGGGCCGCATGCTCGTATTACAAATATTACATCTATAATCGCTTTGAAACCTTCAAAAAAGTTTTACATGAGTTACCACGAAATGAAGGTAACAATAGTTACTTCCGGTTGAGTAAAAATGCGGTTTCGAATGAAACGTGTGGAAAAAAAACTTGATAATTCTAGGCTAATCGATAAAATTACTTTAACATAGACTCCAAATATGTGCTATCTATGTATGTGTGACTGCCTGCGGGCTGCGCAAAATGCCCTCGCGGGCCGCATGCGGCCCGGGGGCCGTAGATTGCCCACCTCTGATCTAAAGTAATAAAAATATTTGACTAATTACCTAATTGGGTATTTAATTAATTTGTTTATTTTAGATCATAACTTTTGAACCAGGAACGCTAGAAGGCTCAAAAGACTCGAATCAAAGGCTCAAAAGACTCGGACTTGAGCCTAGTTTCCAATAAAAACTTCAGCGCAATACTTTGGCCTAGCGGTTGGGCCCTAGGCCAGGTAACACGAGCCAAAATGACCCCAAAACTACTTCACTTATGACGTCACTCACGAAAAATCCGCAACCCTCAACCAAAAAATTTTTTTGAGTGCAGACTCGAAGACTGGCCGATCCGTTTGAGCCCTTGAACAGCTCTCTAGCAATCGGCGGAGGAGCTATGTCGTCGGTAAGCCAACCGAAAACTACTGGTTTTAGGCCGAAATCTAGGTACGAATATATCGTACGCCCGCTCTCAAAGTATGATTGAATAATGCATGAAGAAAATGTATTAATACTACCATCATTTATTTTCTAAATCTCTGCAGGTGTAGGGCAAAGGAAAACATTAATAGTTCAAGAAAGTAAAAAAATCTTCCCCAAAAATATTTGAACATTTAGTTCTGACTCAAAAAGAAACTGAAAGCAAATGACATAACATTGCGTTAGCTAGCAACCATTGAAGCATACAGCAGAACATGCGAGTAAACACATATGGGCTACATTGGTGTTTATAGTATAATTCTCTCAAGAAAAACCAATTTCTCACATAACTGTTTGAGCAATGGAGTTACCCTCGGGCCAACTTGAAGCTTTGTAAGAACTTACTCTATTTGAATAAGAGCTGATGATGCCTACATCGTAGGCGAAATATATAGGCTACTCTATAAGATCTTAAAGTGTCTGATTCTTTGCTGAGAAAAGATCTCTTTCCATAGACAGCTTACTGTTTTTAGATTTTCAATGTCCAAAAGTACAGGTAAACATGCCTTTCTTTTGCAGTACCGGTAAATACTTTGAGAAAGAGCAAGCCAACCATAATTTCTATGATGAGACTGGAATGAATGAAATATGCATTATTTACACACACATGTTAATCAGATGTAAATGTTGGCTTGACATTCATAGGTTACTTACAACCACTGCACTTATGGCAGTAAAAAATTAAACAAGTTAATATCACAAAACTACAAACCTTTGGCAGGCTATGTGCTAAAAAATATGTTTATTGCAATGGCTTTCTGTGAATGGCATTTTGCTTGAGAATATGTGTACTGGGTAATTAGTAGATTAATCAGCAAGAATGGTAGGCTACCAGTTAACCGGTGCAACTAATAGCAAAATGATTCATAAAAGGAAGAGCTCTGTATTAGATTTGAAACCTCTTAAATTTTGATTGAGGAACCCATATCTTTTTGAAGAGTATTGGGCACCTTATCCATGTCGAAAGAACAAAGGGCCTGCTTATCCCTTGACTGGGATCCCTTAACATCTTGGTTGGTTGGGGTCATCTTACCTTTTGTCTGGGGCCCCTTGGCCTTTGCATGAAAAGTTACAAGCTATTTATGTTGAACCAAAGACCAATAGGCCTCCTTATCTTTTGATTCGGGGACACTAACATCTTGGTTGAGGGGCTTTCACATTATCACTGGGGCCCCTTGTCTCAGAATGCTATTTATGTTTCATCATTTCAGTTTGCCTTCTTATCTTCAGTAATCCAAATGTGTAGAACATATTATTAATAACAACATATTGTAAACAAAATTAAGTTTTATTGTGAAATCATTATAATAAAAATGCAATCATAAAAAAAATCTCATAAAATTTTGAAAGCGCGTAAACTAAAAATGGGGTCCCCTCAAAGAGTGTAAATTGAAAATGGGACCCCCAGTTTGCATATCCTTGCACACCCTGCATACTCATTAAGACCACTACTGCATAACGTTGTTAATGCAAACATTTTCTGCAAGGAATGTTTTGTTGATTTCATGGGTGGCGGAACCATTTTCAAATTGGGGGGGCACAAGTGCATGTGAAAAAAGTACAGAAAATCTTTGTGGTTTGAATTATCAACTGTGACGTCACAAGCATTGACATATGAAGTCATTACCTATACATTATATGAACGTCTAAATTACACTATTTTAGACAAAATTAGACCACTATGAAAACGTATCGGTGAACCACCTGAAATTCAAATAGGCTGTTACAGGGGCTACCCAGGTCAGCAGGATAACTCGGGCTCATCATATGATTAATTCTGATTGAATAAAACCGTTCGACGCTTGCGTCAGTAAAATTTCCATTTGCTTTCATTCTGGCTGGCATTATTGTTGCTCTGTGACGTTAGTTACGTAACAGTAAATGAGAAGTTCGCATGATAACTTCTCCATTGTTGAGTAACGCACGTCAAAAAGCAATGATAACTGTAGGAAGTCTTCTGCACACCAAGGCTGTGTAGCCGGTACTCAAATTTCCAGCTCCAGGCATCCAAATTTTTTGGACTCCTACTCCAACATCAAGAGGCTTTGCCTCCGGCTCCAGAACAATTTGGTCCAAAAAATCAGAAAAACATTGTTTTATTAGTATAATTCGCTTACCCAATGAACTATCTCTGTGGATCCGGAACCCTAATTTGTGGCTCTGGCTCCACCATCTACAAGTTTCTGGCTCCGGCCCCAGCCATTCAAAATTGCTGCTTACTAGGTTCATTCCTATTAGTCCGAGTTGCTGGACAATTTATCGCTCGTTTTAAATTATTCTCGAAATGGGAACTGTCCATTGGATTGGACTTCAAATCCAATGTTCTATACCAACGATACACAACCTGCGTTCGATAATGAAAATTGCCTTCGATAATGAAATTTGCGGCCGTCCACATGTAATTTTAAAATATAAGCTTTGGCGGCCGTGCTGTATTGAAGCAAAACAAACGCAAGGCAAGAAAATCAGTCGACACGATGCGCAACGATCTGGATGGTGATGTAACCAGGAGTTATAGAATGAATACACAATTTATGTTGAATATGTTCTGTGTTGGTTTGCACTTGGCAGTATCTCATAAACATAACTCGAACTCATTGGCGGCCATATTCCATATAAATAAAAGTAATGCGGCCGGCAATAGCAAAAGTTTGTACACCCGTGTTCTATACAAATTCATTGCTTCAAACAACATTCAGTCTGATATGAATTATGTTTTAAAAAATACTTAATTGCATAGGGCAGTTCGGGCTCTAAAGGATGAGCCCTGGTAAAGCGCAAGCGAACGAAGTCGAGAGAACGCCTATTACAAACGATATTGTTTTATTCAAGTCACCTGCAACATGAACGCGAAAAGCCAGATATGGGAAGAAAATATATGAATATTTCCCCAAGAAAAGAGCCCAAGTTAACAACTTAGTGAAATGGGACCGTGGATGGTGGCACAAATATACAAAGCAAGCAAGTTCGCGTTCTCCGATATAAATCGTAATCGAAGACTCGGGCTACGCCCGAGGAGATCGTGTGCCGGCGTCGCCACTGGACTGGCTGTTTAAAAACACCAAGAACACAGCATAAAAAACAGGCAAAAATGATACAGCATTGGTACCTGTCTTAAACACATTCAAAATCACAACTTTTCTACATCTTGAACACAGAAGTAACATGACTGAATAGCCATTCTACAACTGCATTAGATACCAGAATGCAAAGACGAGACAAAGCGTATGTAACAACTATCAAGTTGTCTGTAAGGATGCCAGTTGTGTTGCCAATGCAGAAACAAAAACACAATTGAAATTGATCTGTCAAACATTTCATTTTGCGTATAAGATTCAGCGAAATTTCACTATTTAGAATGGTGTTAAAATCACTTGAAATTACACCAGTTTGTAATGGTGTGGCACGAACCTTTTCCTACACACAAGCATAGATGTCGGAGGGGTCAGGGATTTGAAAACGTCAGCAAAAAAGGCTGTTTTCTTAGTTTTGAGTGGCAAAAAACAAATTTCACCACTTTTGGTCCCCCCTAGAAAAACATTTGGAAAAATCCACTAGTACCCGCCCTGGATAATATCCTTCTGACGCCCATGCACACAAGCATGTAAAATTACACCATTTTTGTAAAAAATTGTGTTGTATTGCACCATCTGGCATTGGCAACATTATTCAACAACACCAATTCGGTAAGCAAGCCATAGCAGGGTGATAGACTGTGCACGGTATATTCTGCCAAACAATTACGAAATCCTGCAAAATTCACTGCCAAATCACAAATAATATATTACAAACAAAATACTGCCAAAATTCTGCAACCTTTTTTTCGTTAAACGATTTACTTTAACAATGGATCAATATTAATTGTGTTACTTAAACTTATTTAGGCAAAATTCGAAATTTAAATGTGGGGGGCCAGGCCCCCGCAGAAACAAAAGTGGGGGGCCTAGACCCACGCGCCCCCCCGGTTCCGCCACCTATGGTTGATTTATAACAAAGAAACTTTATGACATTGTGTTTCAAAATGCACTCATAAACCTACTGGCTGATCATTACACTGTGGATTACAATGTCCAAAAATATTTTTTTTCTAAATTCTCTACCTACATTTCATACAAGTACCAGTAAGCATCAAAAATCAAAAACTTAGACCTATGGTCATCAAAAAATCAACAAATTTTAAATATCTCCAAAAACATATAAAATAAGCAAGTAAAATATATTAAATGCATGTAAGGAACATGTTAGTTCTGGTTCATTTTTTAAAAAATTGCTCCAGCTTTTTGGGTTGTTGATAACTTGCATTTTTCTATTTTTGGGTTGTTTACATGGAAACGCTCATACAGGAGTCGTCAAACAACAACTGATTCAACTTTTTTTGTCATTTTTGTGAAAGACGAGGCCAACTGTAACTTTTGACCAACTTACGTATAAATCTGAGACATTCGCCCAAAATTGGTATGGCCTAGTTGGCTGTTATGATCTGGTCTGTTATAAACGGGTCCGTTATGAACAGGTATGTTATGAATGCGGTCTGTTTCGAGTGATCTGTTATGAGCAGGTCTGTTTCCAACCGACACCGAAAATGTCTGGCTCCACCCCTGTTGATAAAAGGAGAACAACACTTCAGGGCCGACGCTACTATTAGGCCAGGGGTTCCCAACCTGTGGTGCATGTACCACTAGAGTTACTTTCAGGTGGTACGCGAGTAACTTCGTTTTCTTCACAAAAACCTGTATTCACAGCTTTCTAGTTCAGGTGTATATACATTTTCCTGAAGCCAGCTATTTCTATTGTATCGTAACATTATGACGTTCGATGCGCCGTTATCAAATTTACGCCATGCATGGACCAAGTAGTGGAAGGTAAACAAAAACAAAAATCTCATTAAATTTAGTTGAGGTCGTTTGTTCTTATTTAAATGTATATTATTCTGAATAAGCCAAGATTCGATCGCATTAGTTGTTCTAGAAGAAGTGCTACGCGTTGACAATACGGGGTGCCCAAGTGGCATGAGATCGTGAAAAGGTTGGGAACCCTTGCATTAGGCGAACTAGGCGGCTGCCTTGGTCGCTGGGACAAAGGCGCGACAAAAATACAATTGTGTGGTTGAGGGAGTGACGAACGTACATCAAAAAAGGGAATGAACATGATGAAAGTGAATGAAATGCACGATCATGCAGTTTATGAGAAGATGAAGGCACAACACTATTTCAGATTGGCTGCAGAAGGGTTAATATTTTTCCTATTAATTTCAAGTTCACATATACTGAACAAGCTATGTCGCAATTTAGTATAAGTTCTATTCATGTAATAAGCTTTTCTAATGTACAAAACGTCCTTCGTATTTCCGTAATGTATGTGATGAGTAGAGTAAGGATCTTTGTATAGGAGGGGTGGCCACTGGCAAGGATCTTGCCTAGGGTGCTCACAAGTCTACCAATGGTCTCCTGTCAGGACCAGCAAAGCATGCCCTCCAGGCCATAGTTTATCAAGCTCATTGCAAAATATTAAGGGTACCACCTCTATTCTTTTCATTTCTTGATTTATGTCGTAGGTTTATGTCGAATTAGCCTATTCAAGCTAATCTGTAGCAAAAACGACGGATTAATTTATTTAATAGTTTTGCCTGTGGGCTAACTACACCTAGTTGGGGAAACAATCAGCAAAATTGAGTCGGTTGAGCAAACTGGAAGATTATTCGGTAGGTNACAAGATATCAGATATTGGGCTGAAGGACTATTACCCCAATACTGATTTAATAGGTTTTCATTACACCTTGGTATAGTAGAGTGATTCGATTTCTGTGCAAAATGTGTAGCCTAATATTGGAAGTGGGTAACTTCAGTATACTAAATAGGCTACACTTTGAACTTTGTATCCCAGTTATGTGGTTATGATTTCCTCAGTTCATAATGGAACACATGGAGTAGCATAAAATATGACATAAAACTTTATGGAATAGGTTACAGTTGCAATCTGGTGAATTGCTGTAGCCTACCTACTGTTCATGGATTACTACTTAAAAGTGGTGTGAATCCTCGTATATGACACTCTGTTGTATTGCGCTGCAGACAACAGACTGGTTAATGATCGTGACTGAAATCAACAAAGTGGCTTTGCAATGTAAAAACTAACTCCCATTTCCTGCCCTGTAGTAGCTGTTCAAATTCTATTAAAGTCGCTTGAAGACTGCAATTACGATGCGACGCGGTTTTCATGACCTCATCGCCCTGCAGTTCTCCACGATTTTCTCTGCTGGCTGTTATTTTTCGGACAACAATAAATAAAGTCACATCTTGGCGATTCCAGCAACACCTACAAAAAGCACCTTTGTGTAGTGGATTCAGCTTTTAATTTTCACCTATTCCCCAGCTTTCGCAATACCATAGGCCAGTGGTGCCCAACCTTTTTTGTCCCAAGGTCTACTTTTCAAGTAGCCACCCTCTCGAGATCTACCAGTCTAGTGTCAACATCGCATACTCATTCACATCGTTTGCAGCCTGCTGTAGCTAACTTCACAACACTTTCTTGCTGTCGCAAAACCACCCAGACCACACATGTCACATCACAAACCTTTCCTTTCTTAAACACATACATGCACG
>JGI24158J21664_10015196_pt1 | contig 10052 bp, 8 predicted proteins | sample Ectturendosymbi3_FD_21664 | JGI IMG/M metagenome (IMG submission 21664) | reverse complement strand
TTACCATAGACGCGGGCAGCACGTCGAACTTCGCTCGCATGGCAACCGACGCAACCAAGCGTAAACATTATTGCAAGTGTAAACACTATCCCACGCTTTGCTTGACTTGGCTCAGCCTTGCTTGGCCCCAGTGTAAACCAGCCTTTAAGCTTGTGCAAATCACTCAACTCAAAAAATCTTTTGCAAACAAGCACGACATCATGCCAATTTCACTCATATTTTCTCACTTTAACTTTCTGCTGTCTAGAACAAAAATGAATACCAAATGCAATCACTCCAATCAAGACTCACTATAATACCTGCTCAATGCAATGTGTCATATCATGGTACTTTGTACTTCAAAGCTTCAGAGTATTACAAAAAACAGCAAAACTTACCTATAGTTGGGATGGTTGTAACAATTTCTCCAAGCTTCAATTTATACAAAATGGTTGTTTTCCCAGCTGCATCTAATCCAACCATCAATATTCGCATTTCTTTTTTGCCAAACAAGCCTTTGAACAGGCCCGCAATTGCATTACCCATGTTTCACTTTGTTTAACTTTTCAAATAACCACGAGCTAACTTAAAAATACATATATGCCAAATGAGCACAATGAATCTGTACTTTACCAAAATTCACACATACCCAATCAAATATAGCATTAATTTCATGGCATTTTGAAACTAGCACTGTTTTTGAAACATTCACAATAGCTAGGCTAGAAGTTATTTGACACCCCAAATGGGGATGAATTTGCAATGTTGGTTGCAGTTGCAACTGTAAGTCAAAATAGCATTTCGTAATGAGTTCTTCATTGTTACATTCAGCATCTTGTCATTCTGGTTTGATGGCCTGCACAAGTCATGACATGGAAAATTTATTCATAATACAATAATTTTGTGTTACATGACAGCAGAGCAGTTTTTAAGTAATACTGTTTGCCTTCAGTGTTGTCACTAGGGTCAGTCTTGTCAAATATGATTGTTACCTTCTTCAACATCAGGTTTTTCTTTCTAGTTTCATGTCAACTAAATGCTTTTATTGCCATTTCATTACCTAGCAAAGCACGATAAAGCTGGTTGCATCCTAAATAAAGCAAATTGTCATCATTAACACTTTAGCAGCCGGTACTGTTTGAGGATTTTCGCGCCAAAAACGCATTGCACGTGGGTTTGCATGAGCGTAACTCTGGCACCGAAAGCGGTGGAGAGCTGTTTGAAGGCTCAAAAGACTTGGCAAGTCTTCTAGTCTGCACTTGAAAAAATTTTTTTGGTTGGGGGTGTGGATTTTTGTGAGTGACATCATAAGTGGAGGACCCTTAGGCCACCTTGCCCCACTTCACCTGGACATAGTTCAAACCATTAGATTAAAGTATTTCTCTGAAGTTTTTGTTGGAAACTAGGCTACAATCTGAGTCTTTTGATACTTTGGATGACTTGCTGGGGTTTCAGGTTCAAAAGTTATGANCTNAAGTAAACAAAATATTTCATTAATTAGCTAATTAGATAATTGATCAATTAGTTTATTTTAGATCATAACTTATGAACCAGAAACGCTAGAAAGTCGATCAAAGGCTCAAAAGACTTGAGCCTAGTTTCAAATGAAAACTTCAGTGAAATACTTTGGCCTAGCAGTTGGGCCCTAGGCCAGGCAACATGAACCAAAATGACCCAAAAACTACTTATGGCATCACTCACAAAAAATGCACAACCCCAAACCAAAAAATTTTTTTCAAGTACAGACTAGAAGACTTACCGAATCTTTTGAGGGTTTGAACAGTTTTCTAGCGCAATCGGCGGGGAAGCTATGGCGCTGGTAAAGCAACCAAAAACTGCTGGTTTTAGGCCAATTTCCAGGTATGATATATTCGTAGGCCGGCTGTAAAGGTGTTAATTGGAGAAGTTTGGAATGTGTAGCATAAAGGGTTATTCTCAATACAGCGAAGGGAGCTTCTTCAGTTTGGAACAATGTCCAAACACACATGAGGGTGAGTGGTTGATGAAAGGTGGTAGTTATTATGCCATCAACAGCAAAAACTCTGCTCGATAAATTATGCCATTCAAACCTGTGCAAAACCGCATCCACGTTTCTCCCGATATAAATTCAGTTCATGAGAGTGGGGGCACAGTGCACATAATTGTTGAGGGGATGCTGTGCAAGTCCTCATTGGTTCAATGCTCACCGATGCTACTTTTGTTTTCCTACTCTTTTTATGTACTTTTTTAAATGTTTCTATAACTTTTTCAGTTGGGTTTAAGTTTACAGTTTAGGGTTTTATACCATCTGACAAGGACAATGTGCTCATCCAAGTATATCATCCTTGTCACATGGCCATTTCTGATGGCAAAATAAACCTGCCTAAAAGAAACTTTAGAAGTATGAATCTAATTTCTTTTCAACTTATAAGAAGAAATGTAAAAGAAAACAACGGCCAGTCAACATCAGATTTGTTGCTAAAACATCAGACATTTCTCTCAAAATATCAGACCTGATGTTAAAATATCAGAAGTGGCAACACTGCTCTCCTGTTTCCCAGACTGGAAACCGTGGAAGTTGTCAATGAGACGTGTCACAAAGGAGTTTTGGGGCATGAAACACGTGACAAAACTTTGGCGCATGACATTCATAAGTAACTGCTTTTTATTGCAATGTCCCCGATTTATTTAACAATTGGCGACAGGCTGAAGCCTGAATAATGCCTTTGTCGGGGCAGTTTAAGTAAGCAACTACTTTTCACTAAGGACATAATGGCGCGTAAAATTTGCTTTCCCAAAAGCTCTGATGACTAAAAACCTTTCATCAGGGATCAGCATTTGAGTAAGGTTTAGGATTATATTTGAATAAGTATAGATTTTAACATGTTTATATTTTACATCAAAACCATCTTGGTTAGAAAAAGGCAAAGACAAGCTCAAAATGAATTAACTTGAAGTAAAATCAACTGTAAGTAACATTTGGGACAAGCTAGTGCAGGGGTTCCCAAGCTTTTTATGATCTCGTACCACTTGGACACCCTGTATTGTTGAAGCGTACCACTTCTTCCAGAACAACTAATTTGATAGAATCTTACTTTATTCAGAAGAATAATATACATTAAAATAACAAATGACCGCAACTAAATTTAATGAGATTTTTATTCGTGTTTACCGTCTACCAATTGGTTGATGCATGGCATAAATTTGCTAACAGCACATTGAAAGTCATAATGTTATGAAACAATAGGAATAGCAGACTACAGGAAAATTTATTTAGAAATAAAGCCCCATATGCAAACCAGAAAGCTGTTTATATTCAGGTTTTTGTGAAAATATAGAAATTATTCACGTACCACCTGGAAAACCTCCACGTACCACAGCTTGGAAACCCCTGAGCTAGTGGGACTTGAATCCAAATTAGAAAAAGTTCAAAATGAAAATGTAAAAACAATAAAACTAAAAACTTAGAAGCTTTATGCACACTGAATGCTTTCGAACTAACGATTTGGACTAATACAGAAGAGAAAATGTTAGAATCCTTAGAATCGTGAAGGACTATACAGTCAAGGATGATGACAGAAAATATTTCCTAAAACTAGCAGGGGAATTGAACATTACAAGAAAAAGAACATTACAAAAAAACAACAAGTCCACAGATCGGATAATAAGAAAAAGTCCAATTGTCCAAAGCAAAAAAAAATTCCCGTATGCAATTTGTGTAAAGCCCTGCAGAAAAGATCAAAAAGCCATAGCTTGTGACTTGTGCGAGAGATGGATGCATTTGAAATGTATTGATATGTGTCTATTACATTTAACTTCCTGGCATCTAGCACTGAACCACTTTGCTGTCACCAACCATTGTATAACAGATCGGATACCTTTCAGTGACTTGACAAACTACGAAATACAACACCTATTTAAACATGTAATGAATAATGTTAAACACAGTACCTTAACTCTAGCTTTTGACAAAAATAAAGGTATGCCAACTGAACCTGATTTCTGCCGTATATATTATGATCAAAGTAGCTCTATTAAATTAATAGAAAACAAGAGTGAAAGGGACTAATTTCTTTTACACTGTAATGTGAGAAACTTACAGGAAAACCTACCAACTTGCAGCAATATCTATCAGAATTAAGATCAACCTCAGACATAATTGCCATAACAGAAACATGTCTTAATCAATCATATCTGAAGCTATAATCTTGAAGGTTATGGTTTCTACCATCGTGACTCACATATAAAGGCCTCTCTTACTGCAAATGTAGGGATGACCTGATGAATTCCATGGATGAGTTTTAAACAAGATGGGTTGAAATCAGCAATAATAAGGATATAATATGGTAGGGGTGCTGTATGGACATGCACACCCAATCAGCAACTTCCTAGTTTTCCAAGACGAACTGTTTAGTACCTTACACAAGCTGTCCTTTTCTAACTGCCCATATTATATTCTTGGAGATTTTGAGATTTGCGAAAGATAAACTCAATCAGTTCAGTGGCTGATTTTCATGATGTCACAAACTGCTATGATATCCACTGCCTGATAAATAAACCAACAAGAATTACTGATCATAGCTCAGCTTTATTAGATCATCTATGCACTAATGAATCTAAAAATACCATACATTTAAGAATCTGCATATAGGATGTCAGTGACTATTATCCAATATTCTGCATCATACCTTCATCTAAGTCATATTATAAATGTAAACCTTCATGTTGGAAATACTAGATTAGCAGTTCCCAAACTTTTTTGAGTGCGACACAAATCTCAACTTGTTGAACACCTCGCGACCCAAATCTCAAACAACATATGAAAAAAATAATGATGATTGATTGTATGGATGATTTTTAGCAGCAAGTTGCTAAGTTCGTTTTCAATGTTAGCAATCTACTCTTTTTTCAAGTACCTCCACTCATGGGTGCAATTTGGTGGAGGAAACGGGGGACATGTCCCCTCTACTTTTTTAGACGGGGGGTACATAATATGCCATGTCCCCCCACTTTTTTCTCTTAGGGTTATTAAGTGGAGAGGTTTCAAACTAAATGTGACATTTGTCACGTTTTGTGTGAGACNTTTTTCATGATACACATAGCTAGGGCTGCCAGATGCGTTTTGTAAAAATACTGGCCATTTTGATTTGTTAACAGTGCCAGATTTAAGCTGTGTCGCATTTCATAAGCGACATAGTAGAAACAAAGAGACAATCAGTATTGTTAAAGCCACAATTAATAATTTGCATACATTCTGGCTGGCTCATTGCATTTCGGTTTGTGCGTTAGGTGAAATTCACACCAAGGATTGTGTCAACAGCAGCAAATAAACTTCGCTGAAGGATCTGTCTTGACAAGATTCACTACTAGAGTCATTATAATTTGAGAAATTATGCGTTAGTTCATTTATGTATTTTCAAAATACCAGCTTCAGGCACTGATTTTCAAAATACTAGCCTATTTTAAATAGCAGTCAAATTTAAATTAGCAGTAAAATACCAGCCAGGCCGGTAAAATACCGACCATCTGGCAACCCTGCACATAGCCATGTTGAAAAAGAGTTGTGTGGTATCACTGATTCTGGTATATTTGTAAATTTTTGCTTCAAAAATTATTTTTAGCATTTTGCAAGTTTCTAGAGAACACAAAAGATTCTTAACTACCTCTGTCCGACATTTATCCAGTGTGGTTTACTGTAAGAAAGGTCACTGTCTTGAAACAATGAAGTTTAACGGCTGCACACATGACAGACCACAGTACAGCCATGATTTGTTTCATGCAGAAATGTTGGCTGACTGGCTTTACTGTAACGTTGATTGTCACGTATTCAGAAACAGACAGCGTAAAACTTAATGACGCAAGGGTATAATGTTAGAAAGTTGCATTTTCAGGCAAACCTCTGCGAAGCTTTTGCCGAAGACAAACAGCAGCACAATTGTGGATACTTAGTTTTAGGATGGGCAGTTTTGCAAAAGGCTGTCATCAACCATTAGTAAACAGGATTCCATCAAAACTCTAGAGAAGTATTGACCTAGCTATATACAGTCTTGTAGCTCAGAACTTAATGACTTGACTAGGAATAAAAGATAGCTTATATATGTCATGACAAGGGTGACCAGCAAATTCAAAAGATATTTATACCCACAATACAGCAATGTTTTCAAGTGCGAAAACATTTTCTTTACAAGTAGCCAAGTGCGAAACATTTGCTTTACAGGTAGTCTACGCATGGGCGGCGGAACCATTTTCAAAGTTGGGGGGCACAAGTGCACGTCAAAAAAACTAGAAAATTTTTGTGATTTGAATTGGCAACTGTGTTATCACAAACACTGAAATATGATGTCATTAACTTTTGTCAGCATGTTTAAGCAATTTTATTCTAAATTTGATAAGCCCTCAATGACGCCTATCTACACAACACCCTATCTATCACGCACTATCCTGACTTGAGCAAATAATATAATCAGTTGTTCTTAGTCTCACACAAAAACAATTTACTTTAACGATGGACCCAATACGAATTGTGTTACCTAAACTTATTTGGGCAAAATTCAAAATTGAAGTGTGAAGGCGCCGTACCCTCCCAGAAAAAAAGTGGGGGAGCCTAAACTCGTACACCCCCTTGATTCCGCCACCTATGAGCCTATGTAACACCTAGTTTTGCTGGACATTTTTTTCATGTTATTTCAGGTGAAACGTTATACTATTTGCAAATTCACCGTTGCTCATTTGATTTCTGTTTAATCTCAAATATATTTTTGTGTCATTATGCATGTATAACTCTAGGGTAAACTTTTGACATTAATATCGCCTACTACAATTTGATGTTAAACCTGAAAAATTTGGTTGTGAAAAGACTGAACTGAGTGGCATAACTGACAGAAGTCACAAGGCAACAGTCACCAGCTTGGGAAACCAGGGAGGGAGAGAAAAATTTTCTGAGACCCAAATTTTACATCGATAGCATGTACGAAAACAATGGTTATGCATGCAATATATCCAAGACATTTTTTCAAGAGCGGAGAAAGCTTTTCCAGGGGGGAAAGCTCTCCCCTTAGTTACAGGCCTAGTCACCAGATGTAGGTATACAGACATCGCATTGTAGGCTAGATTGATATATGGTATGTATTCAGAAAGACTTCTGGTTCGTTTTCTTTTTTTTATCTTGAAGTCTTCTGTAGTTGGCTTGGATAATTCTGCTTGGGAGTTTGATTGATGTTGTGAAAGGCTATTAGAAAAACAACGTTTGGACAGTTGAAAGGGTACCCAACAGCATGCAGGGGCTGACAAGGGGAGATTTAAAGCATACATCATCCACCCATCAGCAGTAAAAACAAATTGTAAATCATTTTGTGAAGTAGCCTACACTAATTTTTGCTACTGTAAGAGAATGTCAATGGAGATTTGGCAAGCAGTAGGGCTGCATGCATGATGCCCAGTAGCTAAAGATTTGTAGCATTTTTAAAGAGCGGAAATTTGCAAGAAAAATAGTTAGCTACAATAACTTGCAATATATATATTGTACCTTGCAATTTATCATCTTTTTAACATTAAGCAACTTAAACAAGAGATCATATTGCGCTGTAACCCACACTTATAAAATGCATGAAAATCGATGTGTTCTACTTAAGAGTGATATGCACGTGCGGCCAATGCAATTCACCGTTTTGTGCACTCCAACTGACAGCTCTGATAAAACCCCATTGATGTGTTCTACTATATTGATGTGCTTGTTTGTACCATAGTCTGATAGTATTAGTAGTACAACCAAGCTGAACTATAGTACCATGTTCAACAACAAAATCAATTTTTGTTTATTTCTAAATCATTTGTAGGGATAAAGCAAAGCGTGATTAATGTTGCTTTGAGAACACCTCTTAAAAACAAGATAGGGAATCCGGACTTCATAAAAATTCACTTCCGCATCAGCCCAATGACTATATTGGTTTTACATCAAGCTGTCCCCCCACATTTCACTATAAAATTACACCCATGCCTACACTACAGACAAACAAAGACGAGCAGTGTTAATTTGTGAAATATACAACCGAGGTATTTGGATCGCCTCGACGCAACCCAGTTTTTGACCCTTTGCAACCCATGTTTAGGTCGCGACCCATACTTTGGAAGTACCACTGTACTGGACTATTTGAGAATGAAGATATTCTAGAATCTAGATGAACTTCAAAGGAAAATAGAAACATTGCAAATGCAAGATGGTTAAACAACTTTTCTAAATTTGCACTTTTTTTTAAACGTGAAGCAAACATGCACCCTTGAAACTAATGTCAAGGAAGCAACAACAAATGCACTGCAATCCATGGATTTCTGAAGGCATACTAAGAAAGATCAAAACAAAAAACAAACTCATTTGTAACACTCAAAACTAAGAATAAACCTGATGGCAATAAATGGAATTATAAAAACTACAGGAACAAGTTGAATCACATAATTGAAAATGCTAAGGTGGTATATTTAATGTCTGTGGAAATGCTCAGTTTATAGTTGGAATCACATAAAACACAGGTAGTAGCCAAAGCAGTGGTAAGGCAAGGGTCAGTAAAAGTATGAAGGGAAATGCAAACTTATAAAAAAACAAAAAATTCTTCACCATGTTTATTTCTGTTCAGCAAAAATGCTGACCTCAAAAATAATAACAGACACTGCAGAAAACCATTCTAAAAGTTATGGGAGCATGAAAAGCTGCAATAAATTTGTTTCAACTAGCTCTTGTTAACCATGAAATTTCCTATGATGCTATGATGAAAAGTTAGCTCTGCCCCCGTTGCTTCCTTTTTGAAAGAATAGGGGAAGCAATGCCCCCGTAATGTTCCCTCTCTGCATGTCCCTGAGAGTAAGAAGAGAAGTACACAATTATAACTAATATACTCAATGCTGTTGCCCATTTGCAATTAGAAGTTTGCAAAAGTAGTCTATCCCACGAATAAAAATCATAATAATTACCTTCAGAACCACATCAAATCCATTTCAACATGAATTTTGTCAAACCACCAACGATCAAACAATTTCCTAAACATCGGATCTGTTGTTGTTACAACATACTATAAAGGTTTATTGCTGCTCTAAAAGCATGCGCAGTTGCATCAGAGGCGAATTTTCGTTTTTGGGGCCCTAGCTTTGGAAGGTTTTCAACGACTGATATCATACAAATTAGCACTACACGTGCTTGTTACATTCACTGAAAAGTTGTTCCAATTCATAAACATATTACTTTATTTTGAATTGCCTCAATATCACTATCAGGAACAAAAACAGTCTCAATGAAAATAACAGAAAAGGCAGCGGGGAAGTTATCTGACTACACTCCCACTATGTCTGTATTGAGTACCTCACTGGCCTCATGTAATCCGAAAAAATTGATTCAGGCATTTTGTTCCACACATTTATACGTAGCAATAACTAATTGTCAATGCCATAAAAAGAGAATGCTCATGATCGTCATTCACTTCAAACCTTCGCGCTCATTCTTCTATCTATAGAGATCTTTTGTTAGAGGCAGATTTAAAAAAACGTACGTTGAACCAAAACAAAACTACAAAAATATTTGCTTATAGAATTGCTGGAAACGGTCCTTAGCCTAAAAATTTTGGAGCTCCCGAAAANTGGAGTCCCTAGGCTTAAGCCTTTTTAGCCCAAGTAAATCCGCGCCTGAGTTGCAAGCACTGTGATTGGTANNGTGAATGCTGGATTTCAATTCATTGTGATGCAACTACAAAAGTGGGAAAGTTCACAACCTTAGCTCTCTGAAAGCATTGTGATGCAAATGTGAGTGCGGGCACTGGCTGCTGGAGACACGCCACTAGTGACGTCTAAAAGCGTCAATGAAGTTCGTAATTGCTCTTTTTGCAAACCTTGGTGATCTTGATGAAATGTTGCAACTGGGTATCATCAGCAACTGGCATTCAACATCTTGTAAATCGTAATAAATTACTAGTATCTGCTGACATTTGACATTTTGTTACATGCACGATACATTCCAACCTCAGTTCACTCCCTCAAAATGCACCTAGGTAAAGTGAGCCCGACTTTTCCAGACGCACTTTTTTCAGTGGATGCGAGGTTCGCGCGTAAAA
>JGI24158J21664_10015194_pt1 | contig 10053 bp, 3 predicted proteins | sample Ectturendosymbi3_FD_21664 | JGI IMG/M metagenome (IMG submission 21664) | reverse complement strand
TTTTTTATCATAAAATCTAGTACTTTTCGGTGACAGAGTGGCAACACTGCGTAGATTAGAAATTATTCACAGTGCTCTCACTTTTAGGGATTTTGTCCCTAGATTGGAACTTTAATTTGACCCTTTATAGGGATTTTTTAAGGGTTTATGGATTTTTTAGTGATTTTTGGAAAAGTATGAAAATGTGTAAAATGAACTATTTCAGTTAATTTGGAAACCATATTTGGTTTTATTTTTAACATTTGTCATAGCACTCTGATTTTTTGCTGCACTCCGATTTTAAAGCCTTCACCAAATCCCTAAAAGTATGAGCAAAAATGAGGCCCAAAATACCATGAAGCTTTTTTTTGATGGTCACTTTTTTATGGAGTTTTTTTCGGGCAAGTTTGGGAGAAATCGGGCAAAAATCCTTCGCACCCCCAAAATTTGCCTGCTCCTACACCTTGTGTGTTGCACCACCACATATTTAGGGATTTTTTGGTACTGTTCTAGGGATTTTTGGAGTTGCCCTTGTGAGAGCCTGGTTATTCAGCACCTGCGGTCAGTCAGTGAGCTCTGAGCAGTTGAGCAATGCGGTGTCGGCACGTGGGATTGATGACTGGATGAGCACCTAAGTATGATACTGTGATGGGCCACGCTGTTGTACGTCTAGGCTAGCCCACAGTGCACAGGATAGAAGTGCACAGAACACGAGTTGCGGTAGGCCTATGTGTGCAGGACCTTTGAGTTTGGTGGCAGGCAGTGGGTGCATAATAATTTCTTATTCCACTTTTGCCTAGTTATGCTTTCTCTGGCTAATCATCCTCATTGCAGTCAATTTCAGCATTCGATTCAGTCGATCAAAAATTTTCAGCAGTGTTTTTTTTTAAGTTATATATTTGTAGCAAAAATTTTCAGCAATCTTTTTTTGAAAGGTTGATATTCCAAGCAAAAATTTTCAGTAATCTTTTTTCAAAAGTTGCATATTCGTAGTATCTGTCGACTTAACTGTCCTTTGTTGATTTTTGAAGGTTCAGATTTAGAAGTTTTGTCTATTGACTGCTCTATATGCTAAGAATTATCTCTACAGTTGCATCTTTGTGTTTCCAGCTTTAAATTTAGCTTGTGATGAAAAAAATTTAGCAGATTTTTGCAATTTTTCTAGCTTCAAAGTTGTGTTTAGACTTGGCAACCCTGTATGCCGTGTGTGTCAAAAGTCGCTTATTGTCAAAACACAGCCACATTTTAAAGTGAATGCTCGCTGTGTCGGTTTTATGAATTTGACTAACCAGTGCCTGCAGCGATGACCTGACATTGCTTCCACGATTGTTGGGCACCACCAGTTTTGTTGGGCGTGGACGTAGCTCAATGTTGTTGAGAAATTTGGCAAGCTATCTTTTCAATGATACTTGTAAGTAGGGCTGTGGAGCCGGAGCCCAAGCAATTTTGGATGGTCGGAGCCAAAAATTTTTGGGTGGTGGAGCCGGAGCCGCAAATTTGAGTTCCGGTTCAAAAGGCATAGTTTGTGGAGCAAGCTAGTTGTACCAATAATACAATGGCTTTCAGCTTTTAATGAACCAAATGGTTCTGGAGCAGGAGCCAAAACCTTTTTAAGAGGTTGGAGCCGGAGCCAAAACATTTAGATGCCTGGATACGGAGCCCGAAATTTGAGTTCCAGCTCCACAGCCGGTTGTAACTCGCGAGTTCGCGAGGTTAAATGCTCACATTGCTCATCCATTGCAGGTCGATTACCGGGCGAACTGCCTACCGACGACATCTACGTTGGTATTGAGTTGGTCAACCCTTCAGGCAACGGTCGCGGCGTGTTTAATAAAAGATCACTATTTAAAACCAAACTTCATCACGCGGCGTTGGTCCCGCTGAGTGGGGTTTTGCCTGCGTCCACCTTCGACACTGCCATCCCGTCAGCGGCACTTGTTAACCAGGTATGGTGGTCGATGCAGTGAACAACCACCTTATTGGTTGTTTTTGTTGGTGGTGCGTAAGCCTTCTCGCTGTTCCATTTACAGAAGGTTGTATCCGTTGGAGTAACGGTGTAATCTTTCTGTTGCTTTTACCAGAAAGATGTAAGGTCGTGCAGCTTGGTTCAAACGATACATGGAGTAAATCTATGAGTAGATTGTTAAAGTACATTTACTACACAATAACCAAGATGAATTGAAGACAGAAATTGTGTCGTGGTGTCGGGATGTCCACTGTGCTTTTAAGCACTGCACTTTTTTTCTCATAGGTTCTAAACATAGCTTTTCTATTTTAAGTAGATAATTAGATTACGACCCATTCCTCGTGAAACAGTTTCATGACTTAGTTTCGTCGCAGTAAGTTGTAATTGGTTTGAAACCGCAGTTCATAAAAATCACCAATGAAAGCCTACAGCGACTTGCGCTTATCAACATCCCTGCGCCGACAATTCAACAGCTAAGCTACACGCTTACCCTGACTATGGCCGTTAGAAAAATTTGCTGAACGTCCAGCCAAATGCGCATTGGTTTTATACAGTCTATAGAAAGAAATCCTTTCTCAGCACAGAATCAGACACTAAGATCTTACAGAGTATATATTTCGCCTACAAAGTACGCATCATCAGCTCTTAACAGTTTGCTTTTTTTCTCCACAATAAGAGGACCCATCCAGTTTCCTTCAGGCAAACTGCTCCCACCTATTTCGTTCGCGTGGGTTCTTTCTTCGCTTTCTGCCGCATGAGTAAAAATAATGCTGTTATTTGTAGTGGTTGTTAAGGCGCGTTCTCTCAGAAGGTCGCTGTCACGATGGCCCCAAACGTTGTGTGGTAAATCAGAGTAAAATCCATACCGACGCTTTGCACATTGAAAGCGTTGTGATACAAAGGCTACAAAGACAAATAGGATTTGCATGAAAGTGGTGGTATAGCGACCATTTTTAATAGCTTTTTTGAAATTTGAATTTTGCGCGTGTTTTTCTTACAGCTGTTTTCGCAGCAATTGTTGAAAATATTTCCAATTTCATCCAGTTTTCCTCCAACATTAGCTGAATGATCTTGTGATTTTCTCTAAATTAAAAAGTCACTTTCTTTGTTAGTCTGCACTCAGTTGGGGATTTTCGTGTGATGAAAGAAACTATTAAGGATTGAACGACGCAAGCAACAAATGAGAAACACGTGCCGGGCAAACACATTTAATCAAATGTTACTCCTCAGCTTGTTTTAATTTCGTTCACAGTCTTGAGAGTGTCAACTGCTAAGTGCAGAACTGTGAAACATGTTTCGTGAGACCTACGTTCGTGACGGTGTAACTTTTTGTGTTTTGCAACGTTCTTCGCCAAGATTGGCGAGTCTCGGACATTAGAAAGACTGCCAGCGGAAGATACGTCGAAATACCACGGAGCACCGTACAGTTACGAAGCCTCAACCGGCTACCTGGGCATGTCCAGAACACATAATAATCAGTTCAGCAGCACTCTGCCTGCGAGTCACGGACGCAGGCACGGAAATCGCGAAAACGGAAGAACGACGGTCGAAGTCGAAGACGAAATTCCGTCGCGCGACGTCGATATCTACAGTGGCAAAGTTCACGAGGAACGTTGTGATGTCATCACCGCCCGGACTCCGAACGCGTATTCGGTGCGTATTACCGTTCGGCTGCGAACTTGTACTGCGTGCCTCTCATCTTGGAAATAACATGTACCAGCGTTAAGACTCAAGGTTTCTCAACGATCAACACCAGATGTTTTTTTCCTGAAATTTCTTTTGTACTCTGGTGCGATTTCAATGCTCTTGTAAAAGCTCCTAGAAAACTTCTTTTTTTTCGTCATCATGGCAACCGAATGTGCAACTTGAACCCCGTTGACGCCACGCGACCGAGACAGTCATTTTCACACGTAAGACAGAGGTGGTACCGGATCCGGATTGTCGGAGTCGACTCCGGCAAGACTCTGCGTTTTTCTTTCGGACCCGGATCCGGCCCCGGAGTCAAATTTGTGAAAAACCGGACCCGGATCCGGAGTCAATTTTCAATTTCGGCAGTCTGTGTGGTCATTTCTTAAGTAAAAACATGGGTAAATTACGATTGGATCGATGATTGAAGCGGGCGTTTGAACAGGAGTCGGATTCTCAAATTAAAAAAATTGCCAGACCCGGATCCGGATTCAAAAATTTTGCAACAGGAGCGGAGTCGAAGTCTGAAAAAGTGACTCCGGCCACCTCTGACGTAAGACACTCGGTTAGAGACGGCACGGGTCGCTAACGGTCCGGTTTTTGAGCGGGCCGCTAACGATATTGTTAGCGGTTAGATTTAACCGGACCGCTACCGCCCGCTAATGATGAAAAAAATTTTCAAAAATTTTTGCTGAGTTAAGCTGGGTTTACACGTAAATTTAGTTACGCACGGAAACGAAGCGGCTGCGGCAGAAGCTCCGTTTGCCCGTTTACACTGTACGCAAGAGAAGCGAGTTGCTCATTAATTACGATTGCTGTTGTCCGGGCAATGTCATCCCGCGGGAGTTCAACCGCTTGAGCTGTTGCAGGCTTTCAGCAAAGCGATCTAGCTAGCAATCATTGTGGGCAGTGCTGCTGACTTTGACAACTGACATTTTAAAGGTTGTGTTTCATTGAGACTGCATATGTTTTGCTGCAGGTTAATAAGTACATAGTGGGCTATTTGCCTATTTAATAACAACTGAGTCTTTACATGCAGGATGGATGCATAGGCGTACACCACAATCCATTTTAATAGGCTGTTACAGAAGAGTTAGCGATGTGTAGTTAATATTTTTTTAAGGACAACCTGTTAAACCTCGATAAGCGTGTCACAATTAGAGAACGACTGGCTTAGGAGGCTGGTTGGTTCAACGACATTTGAATGTTTAAATTACCCTAGGCTCACTTGGTTAATTCCATGATTAGCTTCGTATTTCGCAATGGTAAGTTTTTAATGCTACTGATAGTTTCGTAATGAAAGAATTTTTAGGGTAGCTAAAATTTAAACTTTCATGGCTTAGATTTGAGGCAAAGCAAGTGATATGTGAAAGTAAATGTGTAAGGATTGGGTATAATTTGCAGGTACCCATTACATAAGAGAAGTTAAGTCATGAAACATCCTCAAATAATAAAATAGTTACTTCTCATGAGTGACCATTCGCGACAAAACTAACTTTCACTGGTGATCATATCAAACCATACCCATATCAAACAACAAATGTTCCGATTAAAAAAAAATAATAATAATAAATCACAAAGTTTTAATACTGATCAAAATTAATCACAACCCTCAATGAACAACACACATAGTCCAGGATTATTTTGAAGTAAAGCACTCTAAATATCTGGTACTTGCAAGGGGCTAGTCACTAGACAAGAAGCTTTCGTCCGGCAGCTCATTTTCGCACTTCGCGCGATCGGACCCGCCTCGATTCGCATCACTTCCGCAATGCACCGCAGCCGAGCACACGGCGACGTTAAATAAACAAGACTGCCGCGCGGTTCTCCGCATGAAAACTCCCTAGTGTAAACCCAGCTTTAGGAGAACTACCCGGTGACTTGAAAAATGAGTGAAACTGCCTGGATTTTTTGGAGAGTAGTTACTTGAAAATTAATACGTGTTAATTACATGTACCAAATCACTATCGCTTTAAAAGTTAAATTGTTTTTGTTTGATATTTGTAAGTAAACCGCTAAATTATTTAGAGGGTTATGGGTGGGCCGGACTGAAAAACAAAAAATATCCTTGGTCCACGGACCGTGCCATCTCTGCACTCGGTCCCGTCCGCAGGTATTTCGAGGTCAATGGCCAGTGCTAGTGGAATTTGCGCACAGCAGCTCTTAAGTCACAAGACAAAATGAAGCTACGCATTGGGTCTGTTCGCATGTGTCTCTGGCAGCGTGTACTGAGCCGCGGGCCGCATCGGCAATGTCATCAGGCGATGATACCAGGATGATTCACGTCAGTTCTTGAAGCAGTTTTAACACAAACTTGTTCAGATATTTTTCTATAGTCCCGATCAGAGTTATGTCGGCAGATCAGTCATCTTCACTGCCGTTGCTGCCATGCAAAAATTGTCTCTCTCTCTCTCTCCTACTTTGCGCTTTATCAAGAATGTTAGATTGACATCGAACATAGGGTTGTTAGTTGTCATTACAATTTTCCCTATGCATCTTATTGTCATTTTGCTATTTTGTTATCTCTCTGCAGCCAACTTGTATCACTTAAATGCTGGGGTCTAGGAGGTATTTATTGTACTTGTACTGTAGCGATATTGGTAACACTTCACTTTCAAAACAAAAATACGTAACTCGCATATGTGTATATTTGGTTATGCGCCGTATAATTTCCTACTTCATACTACCACGTATTTTTTGTGCTTTGACCATCATTTGGATCATCGTTTATCAGACTTTTTAATCGTTTACGTACTTTTTTAACAGTGCAGTATGATCCGCTTAGGGAAGGGTCTCACACGGGGCCCGCGAGAGCGTTTTGTGCGACCCGCGACGTTTTTTGGAATTTTCACATATTTAGCATTTTTGTCATTTAGTTCATTCAACGCTGTTTAAAATTTCTCGGCTAACGAGTGACAAGTTCTTTTTAAACGAAGGTATAGAGAAGGCTGGAAATGATTTACCTGTATATCACGATACCTTTAGCAGGAAATAAGATGTAAAAGCTGTTTCTAGTAAGGTTCAGGTACCACCGTTCCTTCGTTAGCGTCATAATGCGGCCCTCAGGTTATAAATAAGTCCTCATTTGGGCCGTGGTGGAGCACTTTGAGACCCCTTTCTTAAAGTTTATTTAGTTAGTGTCCCTCTCCTGGCGCATTGCAGATGTTGTTACGACTGCGCGACTGATCATACTTTCTAATTCTTTATAGGAAGCCTATCCAGGAAGCTTCCAGCGTGTTTCGGAGAGCCATCCAGCCATGGAAGGTGAGATTTTTGCAGCTTTTCACAAGTGAGCAGTGCCCCAATTTTAACTGGTGCAGCTGCGATGGTTGTTTACGCTTAAGTTGCTGTAAGCTTGGTAAACGTTTGCTTTTGTGCACAAGTTCGCGCGTTTGCAGTGAGCGACAGCATGTTATAAACAACGCTCTGCCCTCTTTCAGAGAATTCCCCTTTCCAAATGCCTCCAGACCGCGACCTAGAAGTGAATACTATGGTATTGGTCCACGGAGGCTACGACAGCGCCAACAGATGGTTTAACGGACCCGTGCCTGCAGTAATACGATGGATCGGGAAACTTCACGGGCCTAGTGATGTAAGCAACCTTTTGTGTTCCAATTGGTGTTCATGCAAGCGTCTGGCTTCAGGCATTCACACGCGGCTGCAGGTGGTTTCGGTGTTTGAATTTTGACAATGCAAGGTCGTTCCGCTGCGAAGTGGAAGTTTATATCGAAGTCGTTCCGCAACGAGATGGTGGCCGCGACAAACTGAGACCGGGTTTTTTGCTACTGTTGAAAGCATCTACTAGACCTTCGAGACGGATCGAAAGTAAAGTTACGCCGCGAAAAGCCTGGGCATAGAAGCTGCTTCATGAGAATCGTAACTATAGCCGATGATGCACTCAGGACAAGTAGTCACCACTAGGAATCGGTACTCAAACGCATAGTCATTTTTTTGCTGATTATTACACATCCAGCCTTGTAAACCTACAAGAAAACGCATGTAAGCCACCTAAAATGCAAAATTGGCATATCGGTGACTTTGATTTAACCGAACTTTGCTCTGCCGCGAAACGACAAACAATATGCCGCAATTAACAGCAGTGACAACTGTGGACGTCATCCGAATTTTTGTCATTCTCTCTTCTTTATTTTGATCATTACCGCGTTGCAGACATTGATGGCTGGTGTTGAACTGGAGATGGATGAGCAAGACATCGCCTGCACGAATGGATCTCTGAACGGAATCCGGTATTTTGACTGCCCTGGTCGAGCTTTGTTCGTGCCGCTCAGTCATTGCCAAAAAGATCCACGCTTCACGATGACAGGTACCCCGTGGTGGTAGATATATCCATGGACATATCCGTAACTAATAAGATGTGCGCAAGTTTTGCCACATTTTTCATCAAGCAGAAATTTACCTAAAATGAAAGTGGTTTTTGGCAGCTCTTCCTTAAACGAGGCTGGTTTATTTTTCTGAAGTCTGAACAGCCAAAAAGTGGCTATCCCCAAACACTTACTGACATTTGTTAAATTCGTAGTCAAAAGTTAATTATCATGAAGTTGTGCTGGTGTTAACGTAGAAAAATTTCACCCGACAAACCGTGATACAAATGTGGAAAGCAGCTGCGCCCTCCCATCCTAGTCTCTGTACAAGAAACCATTATGGCCATGGTTTCTTGGCACAAGTAGAAAAAACTCGTGTTGTTGCTGCAGAAGTCATTGGTCTGTAGTGAATGAAGTAGTTCCATCTCTTCCCAAAGTGAAACAATTAGAGAAAAACATGCTTGTAACAACAGATTCGCCGCCTGGTGGCTAATGTTCGGGATGCCAATCAGAAAGATTTTGTAGGTTGGGTGTTCAATTTTAGCCAGGTTCAGGGCAATATAAGACGGTACTTATTGTCTAGTTGTTTAACGCCCGATGGTTACCGGTAATACCTTCTGTGCTGATTGACACATATATGCGTCATACGTTCAAATGCACAGGGTGCGGATTGACGCATAGATGCGTCGTTCAATCGAATACGCCGGGCGCGGATTGACGTATATAAACGCCGACGCCATCACTTTTCGCGTACTTGTTTGTTTGCAACGAAATTTTCCACAAATGTTTTTCATACCTAGACACATTAATCCTGAAAATTTCATACAAATTGACCAAAAGCTTTTAGAGAACTTATGAAGTTTGGTAACAAACCATCTTGCTAGACCTAGACTACAAGACTTTTTCAAAAAAGTTATATACGAATAGTTGTTTTGTAACACACAACAACATTTTTTGTACTCATTTGGTTACAATGAAAACTTACAACAATGTTCTCCATGCCTACCCTCATAATCCTTGAAAATTTCAGGTAATATGACCAAGAACTTTTGTAGTTATGCAGTTTGGTATTCAGCAACAGTTTGCCAGGCTACAACCAGGGCTGCAGAAAGTGTGGAAATCGGGAAGGAGCTTCCCGGGAAATCGTACATGCTCGCGGGAAATTAATCAGCTGCAAGTCAAGTAAAATCTAATAATACACCAGGAATTGCAAGAAAACTTCAAAACGGACTGTACGAATTTCCCTCGCTCAGTCATGGTGGTCCAATACCTGGCCTTGTGACGCAACAGTTACCCCTACCTGACAATAGCGGTCTCATGCAGTCGTTGGTTGCGTGCAGGGTTGCCAATTTGTCATTTTTGAAACCAAATTTTGAAATTCAGGCTTTTTGAAGCACTTAGCTTTTTTTGAAAATCAAAAATAACAGTCAAAGTCTGCCTTTTTCTTTTTTTCTGTCTGAAAGATTTGGCTCTGGCTAAACATTGTCTGAGCTGCATATGCATTACAAATATCTTCTGACGGGAGTCTAGGACTATGCGGGATGCAAAGAATATTGCAAAGATTTCACTGTTGCCCTAAAAATTTTCGATGTATTTAATAAGAAACAAATGTACGACAGTGTATTTACGGGGAAAGAAATTGCTCATAAAAATCTGAATTGCATTTTATCGATGTTTCTGACGAGTTTTAATACCTATTTTTGTTTGGTTATGCATGTCTTACTGTATGTGTAGCCTGCATGTCTTAAGACTGCTATATGGCTTATTTTGGCTTTTTTTGAGACAAGGTCTGCCTTTTTTGGTGAACCTGGTCGCGTGTCGTAGACTCGTAATGGCGGCGGAAAGCTGTTAGTTTTAATATTGCTGCTATAATGACACGACACATGTTCTCAGAAGACGTTGAGGCCAACACGTCCTTAACTACGTGCGTTTATGCGAGCGAACTTCATTGCGTTAGATAGCAGAGTGGACGGTGGCGCTGGCATCAGCTGGAAGCTTTTGACTACATTCAGATTGTTAATACTTGTCTGTACGGCTGCTTTGGTTAAATGGTTGCCTTACTGGGTTACCAATCGAAATGGTATTGCATTCCGAATGCCA
>JGI24158J21664_10015192_pt1 | contig 10053 bp, 5 predicted proteins | sample Ectturendosymbi3_FD_21664 | JGI IMG/M metagenome (IMG submission 21664) | reverse complement strand
ACACTGCAAAACTCCGATGAAAAGCAATATTGTCAGTATTGGATCTTACGTTTGGTTGTTTTTACTAGATTTCGTGCAAACAGAGATTGCTTGTTGAAGCTTTATGTCAGTTAAATCAACTAGAACAATTTCTCGTGAGCTTTTCTGTAAAAAACGTGTCTACATTGGCCTTGCTTCAAATGCTTAGCTGAGGGTGTTGCGACATTACTTTGCTGCTGTGTAAAACTTGTCTTCATGCTGTTTACCATCGGTCTATGGCACAGAGCAGGGTTCTCAAAATATGGGTCGCGGCCCCAAATGGGGTCGCGAAATGTAATTTTTGGGTTGAGAAATCAATTGGCTTGACAAATCAGAGAATAACAATTTTTGTATAGTTTACAAGAAAATTGAAAGCAGACCTGCAGTGAATCTATTTACTGCATTTTTATTTTAGGGGCAATATCGCAACTTATGCTGTCAGTTGTTTACCATGATGCCTGCCTGAACTATCAAATGATAGTAAAAACCAGGCACAACAAGTTATGCGTTGTCACAATATGATTGTTTTAACGTACTGACCGATACAGACCTTAATGCATTCATTCCGACACGAAGGCATGCTTCTGTTTAGAACTCTAGGTCTACTCTAGAGACTAACTGCTTTGAGAGTACACCGAGTAGTTTCAAACAAAAGTTAAAAGCTCCATACACAGTTTCAGAAGCACTTTGGACTTTGATTCAGGAGAAGTTTGATCCACAAACCATACACAATTGAAACTTTAGGAGGGTACATACCTGTAATGCCCAGGATCAGTTTGCAGAGTTATTAAACGACAAATATTTGCAACTGGAATTTTCAAAACAGAGTTTAGCCTATGTCATTTTTGGATAAGAACATTAAGAAATGAATGCTTGGTCATTTCTGATCTAGAAATTCATAAACTCTTGGACTTTTGCACAAGAGATTTTTGTGAAGCGGTATTCTTAAAATTGATAATAATTAAATCCAAAATCCGATCCTTTTTAAAAAATGTTAAGAATGTCCTTCCTCCTGCGCTTTCTTATATCAGTCTACGAATGACTGATCTGCCTAAAAATTATCAAGTGCATCCATCCCATTAGTTGTGTTTGATAACTTCTAAACTGAATTGTTTTTTGGAATTATTTTTCGCCATACTGTTCCCATTACGTAGTAGTTTTATTACGGTGTGGTTACTTTCGTGGATTGTGTGCATTTGTATGATTTCGCCATTGATAAAAATACATCTTGAGATTTGTGATCATTAGCGTACGGAGGGGGGAGGCCACTTCGCCATGGCCACCCCCTCAGACCCTAAAAATAAAAAAATGTAAAAACATTGTTGTAAAAAAATGTAAAAAAAAGTATTGTCTACAACGTGCTTCCAGAATGCACAAATATGCGTATTTTTAGGTGCAATTTTGCAAAATTTTCCCGAGGGCATGCCCCGGACCACCCTAAAATGGTCGTGCCTTCGGTACTTCCCTTAAAGTTGATTTGCAAATGTGACGTCACACGATTGTGACAAAACTTGCCCCCCCCTCGGAAATTTTCTGCGTACGCCACTGGCTGTGATGAGACGTTTACACGTATCATTGACATCTAGGCTATCCATCAAGGGAGCCGCATAGCAAACCTTTTTTTAATGGGGCCGCAGAACAAAAAAAGCTTGAGAAGCCCTGGTATAGAGGATTAAAACTCTATATTTTGCATTGCTTGGAAAATGACAACTTCAGAACGGCATACATAAGCTCTGTGCCCACTGAGTGGATTGTGCTTGTTTGGTTCATAATATATGTGGTTACTATTACTATAGAAAAGGAGTTGACGTACAGATAATCAGATCAACAGCTAGACGATATTTTCGAGAGCGGCAACGCCGTCCCGCGTGAAAATGTATACATCCGAAAAACAAACCTACAAAAAACGCTAGACGTCACGGATATTTAACGAAGAGAACTTCTGAATTACTCGAAAGAGCTATCAATTCCAAGAAAAGATCGCTATACCATTTGTTCTTTAGAAGAATGTAGGAAGGCTTCTGTTGAAAACCTAAGGCAATTGTAGAACCAAAGTCGGCACAACAAAAGACAGATTTTTGAGGGGGCACTACACATAAAAGGGGCATGCTTTCACGCTTTTCAGACAAATGGCCAAATACGCCACACCTACGTGGGGCCCCTAAAACCAAGATGGCCTAGGGCCCCGCGCTTCCTAAATCCGTCCCTGTCGGTAACGGATAAGCTTCGTTCATGTTTTGTCCTGAGGATTGCCCTGAGGAAGCCCGCTTGAATAGGTGGGCGAAACGTCGGCTAATAACAACATAATCGCCAGAAGAGCTAATTTATCTGCTTGATTTGAAACCTGGTGGCAAATGCTACGATACAACATGTGTAGCAAAAAGAACAGCAGATCCTTAATTTGTTTGAATTCCCACACGTGTTGAACTACCTGCTGAAACATCAAAAGCGATTGTGCAAATGGCGTATAGAAGAACAAAACGCTTCTCAGGAATAGAAAGAGGTGACGAATTGAGAAAATTGACGAATTAGACGAACAGAAATGTACATAAAAGATAGGAATTCTGCCGGGACTGACGAAAAAGAAACGAATTGACGAATTAGACAAATTCAACTGTACCGTAATGAAAGCAAGTTTTGCATACATTTAAATCTCAAAAGTGCTGTTCATTTGTTAGGGTTGCACGATGTGATTCAACGAACTTTATTATACAGAATAAATATTCACAGCAATATGTCGTGCTAAATACAGAAATGAGTCGTACACTACACGGGTCTTTTAAGTAATGATGTAGTCGATACCGCAATCACGAGACCGAGCAAAACTTTTGGAGATACGGGACTTCAAAATTTGTAGATTAACTGAAATTTTTCAAAAAAAATGTTATCACTTATCAACAGGGGCGGATCCAGAGGGGGCGATCGCCCCCACTAACACCTACGAAAGTACCTTTATTCACCGTAATTTTGTACAATTCGGAAAACAGTATTCGCGATATAAGGCCATTTTGTCGTCCATTGTTTTGTCACAGCACTGTTTTGAAGTATACTTCATCTCTCTTGAGTAGCGCACCGAAGCTGATACGAGACCTGACTACCAAATGTAATTGAAATCGCTCCCCTCTAACTGCTTGCGGGATTCGCCTCTGCTTACCAACATTTTCAATTTAAACTTTTTATCTGTTTGTGCTTTTCCTTACCTGCAAACACAACAGACAGAAACATGTTGAATTGTAGAAGCTTTACTAACCCATGTCGTTGCTCTTGCAGTAGCCTATTCAAAGTCTCAAAACAGTGGGATTGAGACCGAGACCTGTAGTCTACCATTCGAGACAAAGACGAGACCTGAAACCCTCGAGGCCGAGACTCGCAAAAATGAGTCTCGAGACTCCACCACTGTTTTAAAGTTCTGTTTATTTACTTTCTGGAACCTGTCGCCGGGACTCAACTGCAGGGAGGCATTGACAGAAATTTTTTAGAGCCAGATCTTCTTGCATTTCAGTCAGTTTTCATTTCTAACTTTTCATGTGACAACTTCAGTCAATCGTGTTGGACTAAAGTCAAAAAGCTCCAGCAGCATTTTTGCCTCATGAGCCAAATAGACACTGCCAATCAACTATACATCTTTAGGTAACATGGGTTCTAAATAAAATGAAATAAAAAAATTTAACTGTTGAAACAGTACTTTGAACTTCATTCATTAATAAAATATCTGACGATTATTGTAATTGAGCGTTGAGTTTCATTTTTTTGCAAGGCTGATTTGAAATCTCCGAAGGCGGCAGCTGATCACCTGTTTTTTGAACATTGATTCCTACTTGTGTTCAGACAAAACTCACTCTGTACTCGCCCTAAACTAAGCCATTAACATAAAAGAAAACCATACCAAAACATTTTAACAAGATGAACAGTACGTTACTATCCCTTGCAATTTAACGAATGCAAATGTGCTTGCAAAACAATTCAATGTTTTCTTAAAGCTGCAACCATCAGGGCAAACAGATAACATTGTTCAGGATAGCTCCAAAATGGAGGCAGAGGTTTGCCTATGCAAGTGGTGACCAGACTAGAAAACTACACAGTGCTCAATGCAGATACATGTTCTACTACTATACATTACTTCTGACAAGTGAAATCAGTAGCGTAGCCAGCCCAAAATGTTGGGGGGAAATATTTGAGTTTAGTTAAAGCGAACAACAGTATTTTGTTTCGTACACGGCCTCCCACAGCATAAAACGACAAGATATGCTAGAACTTTGAGGGGAGCCAACCCCCTGGCTACGCCTGTGACTCAAATCCTATCACTATAGGTCATTTCGGCACACTGCTACATCGTGATAGTAAGTTTTGTTGACCATTGTTTTTTGTGTCGTGTACGTTTGCCCAGAACATTACCCCAGCACTATCAAGCTTGCTGCATGGTTTGCGACATTCCCGAACTTCAGTGCCACTCACATACTGTATTTCGCACTACTAAAACCATCGTTAGCGGTGAAATGCTCGTTACTCCCACCCAATGCCTCGCTAGAGTGACAGATGACAATGCTGACCTTCGGCAGAAAATACGTTTGAATAAATTACATTCTGTTTGACCACAAGCATCACTGCAGAAATTTTAATAGCCTCTTTTAAGATTTTTGATTGGGACCTTAGCGCCGACTCCGGATCCTGCTCCAGTTAGAACTTAAAACCTTGACTCCGGCACTCCTCTTCCGTGATCATCTCTGCTTTGTAATGAATGCTGCATTTACGGCGAGTCAATGGCAGCACCGAGCGTTAACCGTTTCCTTGTAATGCCGAGCATGAAGCTGCCTAGGCAGCGAGTACCGGTTTTCTTGGGGCACAATCATCAATAAAAGGTTGAATATACGAAGGACAAGGGTGCCTTTATTGCTCCGTAACTCCTTTGCAATATACTTTCATAAGCATAATCATGTTCTGTTCTCCTTCGGTTTGCTTCGTTTCTTGTTTTGTTGCTGGTGCAATGTCTAAAGCGTCTCTCGCTCAAACATACATCTGTTTATTATGATTCTAAGTTAAAAAACGTGTAAGCAAATTTTCACAAAAAATCACAAAAGTTAAAGAGTGTGCTTTCGCAAGGGATCAGCAGGTAGGTACACATTTAACTTCAGCCACAGCAGACATACTGCCGCAAGACGATTTGCCCGGAAACGGACTAAACTGAAATAGTCATGGACACTGAAACAGGTACGTCATCAAGCATAGGCGTAGCCACGGGGGGCAAAGGGGCCCATAGCCCCCAAATTTTTAGAAAATAGTCATTTTGTGCTTTGAGAAGCGTTTTTCTAAGCAAAATAGTGTTATTCGCTTTAAATCAAACATTTTGCTCCCCCCAAATTTTTGGGCTGGCTACGCAACTGTCATCATCAAGTTGCTTATGTACGAAGTTACATGAAAATTCATCCGAAGAAGTGCGATCATTACAAAATTAATCCGAAGAAGCGCGATCATTATTTCTACAGCACACAGTCCAAACAATCCTGATTGCAATCGGTGGTAAGCGAACTGAGCACGACAACAAAAAAGTCGATAATTGCAACGATGAAGTAAGGCAACTGAAAGAGACGGAGTTTATGCGACCCTAACAAAAGCGACGGTTTTACTAGAATGGTCGAGGGCGCATGCTGGATCTATTTGTTGTTTGACGACGACGGTTTCTACGGAGTCTTGAAAAATATAGAAAAAAAGAACTTTTTTTGCTCTATTAGCATGGAAAAAAGGAAATAATTTTCCGGACTTTATCTTTTGTCATGCATTCCGATATTTTTGTTAAATTGTCAATTTGGCTTTTATCGTGTTAACTACTATAATTCCTGTATTCGACCTGGGTATGTCATTCGGAGAAGTTGAGTCTGGAAATATTTATTCAAAATTGCCTAGGAACCTTGCTGACGTCAGTAGAGTAACTTTTTCTCTTGAATTTTACACAGGATTCAGTTTTTCAAGAGCCGTATCTTGTTGGGTGTGAACAAATATTAAGGGATCGGGACTGTTACACATGTAGTATGAATTACTAAAATGCCGAGAAAAGCTATAACTTTTGCAGACTTTGAGAAATTGTACAATATCATGGCCGTCCTAAGTTGATGTACTATACTGTACGAAAAATATCTTTGTACCAAACCAGTAAAGAATTATTTCCTTGTATCAGCAAAACCTTTTTGTATTGCGTTTAATAAGGTTTGGGCTCAGAACCGACACACCTGATGTCTCCGGGAATTTCCTGCCCGAAGCCGTTGATCAAGTGTCACGTTTCTTTGAATAGGACTTTATCAGAAAGGTGGTCACTTGCATTAACCCAACCTCGCGGCATTTGTCCGGTTTCGGGCCCGCGACAGTGTTTTGTGACTCCGAAGAAACTTTCCAGCGCGATGATAATCTCCACGTGACCTGCAGATCATACCAAAGTCACTGTGCCATTTTCTACTAACGTCGCTATCGGTTTGAATCTCATCAGGTGCTGTGCGTCTTTTTCCAAGTCTACCCTGTCTGTTGCTTGATCTGCAGTCCCAGAATCTACGACAACACCGTCTTCATTACGATTGACTCGCAGGAACACGTAGTGGTCCAAGTCTGGCGCGGGCACTGCAGCAACACAAGCCTGTATTAGAAACTTTTGAAAAATATTGCAGAATTATAGAAAAAAAAATTACCGCATTCGTGCAGAGCTACGTTTTGAAGGTTTCTTGGGAGGTGCTTGAGTGCAACCATTTTCAAATAAGTTTCCATATTGTTCACCAACCTGTAATAAAATGACGGTTTCGCCAACTTTGTTAACTAACTTTAATATTCGTAGACCTACGCAACCTACTCTTTCGCAAATATGTGTTCTTCTGGTGAAAGTCTAGATGGCTCCTCACTACTTCGCATTTTTTCTTTTTCCAGTAAGAATGGGGCGTGTTTTTCAATCTTCTCCAATCGGCATCGCAAATAACTGCTTAGAACGTAACGAATTCGATCCAGTTCCAGGTGATGCAGGCTTATCTGTTTCGATAACAAGTGGAAACATGTGTTTATTTTCTCTTACAAACGGTTTGTTAACGACATTTCAAACACAATTTTTGTATATCGTTTGATGCGGGTCTTTGCATTAATTTTTTTGAAAATTTGACACTTAAATCTGAGGAGATTGATAGTGATTTCAACGGATTTGTCTAGTCAGCATGTGGGAGTTGTGATGACACACATCCGACAAAACTCGCACTAACAGAACACCAGACCCAAATCTTGCTTGTTTTCATCTACTTTTCTAAACAAGAATGAAGCAGTTGAAAACTTCCACAGGATGCAGCTGAGGTATTTTTTCTGATACTGGAAAAGGTGAATTAAGACCGAAATCTCGGTAGGTCGCCGCTGGCTACTGTGATCTGCACGCAAACCACTCTCAGAATGACAACACAGTGTGGTGCATTTTTATTGGAACTCAGTTCAAAGTCGCCGCAAACAACCGCTGGAGAGGATCCACGGTCAGCAACGTAACAGAGTAGCGTTAGGTCAAATTGTACACATGCGAGAGTGTCGTGCTTCACAAATTTCACGGCACCAGGGAGTTAAATGCTAAATCGCCTGTGTAGAAGCAATAACGTGAAAAATTTCTGGTAACCACTTAAGCTGCGACCGCAATGAACAAAGCCTCACTCCTACGCAGCACCACTTAAGGGAAATATGCTTCATCAACTGATTCGATGAGGTGAGCAAGGCGGTGAGTAATTGTTCGACCGCAACAAGGTAATTTGTGTTGTGTTTAAGTGACTAGTGGTCTTTCATACGCATTTATAACAGTGGCTGGTGCTTTCCTTTTGACCACAGCCAAACGCCGAGTTGCCATTTCAACATAACATCAGAAACCCCAAACAAAATTAAGGTACTTCCTCAAATCCATGAACGATGGCTGCAATTTCCTATGGACAAGGTCTAGACCTACTCCTTACTACAGATAAGCAGCAAAATGAAGAATCGCTGCAACTACAATAGAGTCAAGGCCTTCTGGAGAGAAGCCTTGGTAGAATTCGCCTATAACGACGCTTTTTTCGTCGCTCCCGGCAGAATTTCTAGCGTTTTCGTCAGTGGTTCCCAACTTTTTTTGATCACGTACCATTTGTGGGTTGCGTATTGTCACCATTTACCACCTTGTTACAGGAAAACTTATGTGCCAAATATCATTCGATTTAAAGTTTGGAAAATCAGAATTGACGCAAATGCAACATGATCAAAATGGCTGTGAGAAATTATAATGGCAATTTTTAGAAACCAAGAGACATTGGCTACACAAAAATTCAGGAATTTAATAACAGAACCCGACAAGTAAAACCTATAGGTGTGAATATATTTTTTGTGAAGAAAAACAAAAAGTAGGCCCATTAGCATACCACCTTGAAGACCTTCACGTACCACTAGTGGTATGCGTACGACAAGCTGAGAACCGCTGGTTAACGTGCTTTTCAGTTCGGCTATAACGACATCGGCAATATCGTCACTTCGCCTGTAGCGACGCTTTTTGTCGGTCCCCGTAAAATACAGTATTTTGTTCGTTTCTAACGACAGCTGCAAGTTTTCTTTACACTTACAGAGTTACAGTTTCAAGTGCAAGCTCGGGTGTGTGATCACCGCAATCTTTTATGAGCGAACAGGAACTCATTTAAGTTAGGCGGCCAATCGTTGATCCGTGACAGGTTTGACGTGCCTGCTTGTTTCTGCTTTCATACTTTTGCGGTGATGAGATGAGAACTTTCACGTATGTATTATTCCATAGTTGTAAGCCACACAAATGGCGCAAGTAAATCGACCAAAATTTATTGTTACAGGGAAACTAGTTTCGCATTTTCAAACGCATCTTCAGTCCTGTAAAACCGTAGGACAAGCTTTAAGAGAGAAATGTTGACACTTCAAAACAAATATAGAAAGAAACACACATGTGGTATTGTGACAGAACAAGAACGCTCGCTTGCCGTGTGTACAAGACCTCGTCCTTCTCACGCAATACGAAAGGCGGAGTCAGTGCGTGCCATTGCGTTTCAGACAAGAGGATATTGGTCAGAATCTGGTTGGGACGAGTTTAAGTCAAAGACTGTTAGAATCTGACTGTCACGCAAATAACTGCTGTTAAACTCAAACAGATTTACAAATTACGTAAGTTGCTGTGGCCGATTCCGACTTAACGAAACTTATTCGATCACCATTAGTGTCCGATAAATAGGCTAACACAATGCCACACTACAAAGACTAAGGAAAAGAACCATTGTTAGTTCTCAAAATATCAGAAGTTAGTATCGTTGCCGTACCAGTTGATTGAATAATGTTAAGTCATGAAAGAAGAGATTCGTTAGTCTTGTTTGGAACTAGCTTTTTCTGTCCCGTGGTTTGGCTGTCGCACGTTTAAACGCGGTGTTGCTCTTGTACACGCAACTTATTCCACCATCCAAATTATGTGATTCATTTTAAATGAAATTGTCGTTTGTTGCAATGTCTTTGTTATTATTTTGCAAGATTTACAATTTGTTCAGCCAACACAACGTATAAATTTTGGTATTATAAAAACAACTGAGTACAAAATATGTTATTAATTTATGGATAATTTAAAATTTCATTTGCTGAAACGTTTGAAACACAAATAATCATACATTTTCTGTTTCAAAACATTTATTTTCTTCATGGTTATTTTTCGCAAAAAATTATGTCTGTATCTAATATTTAAATTATTGTAAAGGGCGCATATTATATTTTGACATGGGCGCCATTTTGCATAGATACGCCACTGAGAATGGCATCAAGGACTGCGTCATCAGCAGCAATGCAGGCAAATCGTTACGTGAGTTCTACTCTACAATATTAAGGATTGTTGCAATAGTCAGTTTGATCGATAGTCTTGGTGGAGCAGTGCATATACAGTACTGTCTAACAAAAGAATCAGTATTTCATAATAGAAGTGTTACATCATTGTTTCGTTCATTAGCGAAAATGGTACAAAAGTGGCAAAACTTCCAACTGGTTTCGATATCCCAAGCACGACGTTTA
>JGI24158J21664_10015188_pt1 | contig 10057 bp, 8 predicted proteins | sample Ectturendosymbi3_FD_21664 | JGI IMG/M metagenome (IMG submission 21664) | reverse complement strand
AATGTAATACAAAATGCTTGACAATTCCAATTTTTGACGTACCTCGCATCCAATCGAAAGTGGAATGGCGAAAGTGCGGCTAACTTAACTTCAATACCTGGAAGCTCTACTTGTTTCTTGAGCGTCAGTATCAACCTGTGTCTTCCTTTCTGTTAACTGCGGCGATTCTTGTCTACCCATATCTTCAAGTTAAGCACTGTCTGTGCACACTGCACCAGTAACAAAAATTAGCACGCATTGATGTTATTAAATGGAAATCGATTTCCATTAAATAACATCAATTCGTGCTGATTTTTGTTACTGGTGCAGTGTACACAGACACTAACTTAACTTCACGGACGTTCACCTTGGTTGATTCATGTTCGGTTCGTAACTTTGAAGTCTATTATCTTTAGTACTATGGTGCAGTGCATTAGAGCTCAGCGTGTCGTGCATAGATAATCATACTATGATTAAGCTTAAAATATATTTCACATTCAGAGTGTAAGAATGAGTTGCTGCAAGTACATTTATTGCAGAAAGTGACATGTGTGCAATGTTATAAAGAAATTTCTTTTGTTCACAAGGATTCGAAGGAAACTACCATCTGTCTACTTTCAGGATATAAGTTCTTTTAACAGCATCATGTTTTGATGCAGTGTTTCTGGCACTGGTGATCAACTACCCTAAAAAAGCCCAACATAAAACCAATGAATTTTGTTATAAAGTAAAAATTACTTTTTTATCCATGTTATGGAAGTACAGTTGAGTTGGAAGAAGGCAGTGGCTATAGGCTAGATTGATACGCCTGTGGATCTTGAAATTTGAAAACTCATTCATACGGCTACGCCACCTGTGACATAACAGTAACGCACAAGGCTTGGTCAGTCTTGTTGCCACGGGGGGGGGGGCTTTGGTGGGCTTAGCCCCCGCATTGAAATATGAAACACTATAACTTAGTGGAATTTTTGTCAAATTTGAATGTCAAGCCCTTCCTACATGAACGTAAAGGCCCCTATTGATGACTTTCTGGCAACAGTTCTGGGCTTGGTGAAAATAAATGTAAAAGATGAAATAAATGTAAAAGATAAACCCTAACCTTAACCCTCTAACTGTAGCCCCAACCCTAACCTAACCCTTAGTAATACTAACCTAACCCTAAGCTAAGGCTAACCTAACCTATCCCTAAGCTAACCTAATGCTAACCGAACCCTAACCTGACAGTAATCTGTGTCTTGTAAAGGTAACACATAAACCTAAAAAAACGTAAAGAAAAAAAAATAAAGTTGGCAAGGTGAGAGTCGAATCAAACCATTGGCATAGCAGCCGTAATGCATAACTGCTACACTACCAGACCCACGCCGTATGAATGACAAACTGGGATAACACTAATTGGAGTGCCGGCGGGCTGGAGGGCCGTATTTCCAAATGAAAAACGTGAACTTTCGGCGGGCTGCACTGAAGACAGAAGGGCGGGCCAGCGGACTGCACAATAGGCGGTCCATCAGGTTGTGGAAAAGGGCGGGGCGTGCTGGAGAAAAGGGCAGCCCTCCGGCCCACCCTTTTCCGTAGGCCAGCTTAATGTGCAGCCCACTGGCCTGTCCTGTTGTGCAACCTGCCGGCCCGCCCTTCTGTGCAGCTCGCGAGCCCGCGGAAAATTCATGTTTTTCATTTGGCAACACGCCCTCCAGCCCGCCCGGCCCTCCGTTTAATGTTATCCGATAAACTGACCCTTTTATTTGAATTGCGTCAGGCCAGGTGTATCTGTAATCACTTCCTTGGAAGAAATGGCAAATTGTTTCATGCATCCTATCTAAAGCTTGCACCAAAAAAAATTTGAAGTGACTACGGATACGCCTGGCCTGACGCAATGCAAATAAAAGGGTCAGCTTGTCTTTCAAACGGCATGGATCTCGTAGCCTAGGTAGGTGTTATGTGCTATGGCTGCTATGCCAATGGTTTTTGGTTCAACTCTCACCTTGCCAACTTTCGTTTTTTTCTTTACTTTTTTTCTGGCTTACAGGTTAGTGTTAAGGTTTAGGGTTTATCTTTTACGTTTAGTTCATTTCTACCAAGCCTACTGCACTCTCGTTGTGTGTCACTGTTACATTACAGATGGCGTATGAATAGGTTTTAAAATTTCAAGATCCACAGGCATATCTATGGCCACTGCCAAAAAAATTCTCTTGACGAAGTCTCATTGATTTCAATAACTTGCATGTTGGAAAAGAAGACCAAATGAACTTCTTTGGGAATCTGGTTGGCTTGAAAATAACCACTGCAATTTCTTGTTCACTCTGCTCATGACCGCCACCATGGTTGATTTTAAAATTTAATGTTCATGAAAATCAAGAACCAGACAACCTAATGATTGTGTTCTTTAGATAAATGTACACAAAAGCATGGTGATTAATTTCAGGTATTATTAATTATATGATATAATACATTGTGTTGTGAGAGAGACAACTTAATGTTTATCAAACTTGATGAGAAATCAAGTTTAAGTTATTCTCACCAAGTTTTAAATGCAGTGTTACAACCAATTTAAGGTGTTTCTGTGTGACTATTGATATACTGTAGGAAACATCATAGTGGTTGTTTGTTTTTCCTAGTAAGAGCTAGAAAACAACTCTTGTTGTCTCTAATGTGTTGAAAAGTTTTAATTCAATGGATGTGGCGTTTCTTGGAACTGGCTCAGGTTATCCTACTCCTTGTCGAGGTAGGTAACTTGCTCTTATTCAAAGTTTTTGTGCCAAGTACAACTATATTTCTTCACCACTTAGTGTTTTATTTAGAGTGGTTCTTTGTGTATTATTTAAGTTGGTTCAGTGGACTAATTAATATACTCGCATATAAGCCGACTTTAAAACTCAAAAAAAAATTTATCAAATTAGGGGGTCGGCTTGTATGTACATAAATCTAATCTCGCACAAATGAATTGACATGTTGCCACTTTTCAGATCACCGATATTATCATTCAGTCATACATATAGCCATGAAAATGAGACTGCACTAAATAAAGTTAATTCCGACAAACTACAACTCAATTTTAATGTTAATTTTAACTGTACCTTAAATAAAATGCAACATAATCACATCTAATTAAGCACATATTGATACTCTTTTGTTATTAGCCCAAACAGCACACCATGGTATTTTGGGGGTCGGCTTATATGCAAGTTTTTTCAAAATTCCTCATTTTGGGGCAGTTTTTAAGGGTTGGCTTATACACTAGATCAGCTTATGTGTGAGTGTATACGGTAAACACTTTCAATGTCCATCTGGTTGTTTGATTTTGTTGTTTTACAATCACTGGCTTTCAGGAGCTTCAGCCATTGCAATGCGGTATGAAGGAGATGTTTGGTTGGTGGACTGTGGAGAAGGAACACAAACACAACTCATGAAGCTTAAACTAGTCAAACCGGGTGCTATCAGCAAAGTGTTCATTACTCATCTTCATGGAGATCACATGTTTGGTTTACCAGGTTGTTGAAATGCAACGTATGTGCACTTTACAGCCTCTGTTGACGTCATCCATCACAATGCTGTTTGACACATTTTAGTGATATCAATAACCTTAGTGATGTGATAATGCTTTTGCAGTAATTTACTGACTTGTTTCAGGCATACTGTGCACAATATCAATGGCTTTTAAACCAAATGATATTGACAACATTGTGGAAAAAAGTGCAAAGCGTCTCCACCACATCGTTGAAATTTATGGTCCTATTGGATTAAGAAGGTATCACTATCACACTTGTTAAATGTATCAGTGCATTTTTCATAAAATCATAACAGTTGTACATAATTTAAAATCATAACCGTTGTAGCCAAAGTTGATGCAATTGGACCCAACCCAAAAAAAACACCCGGTTTAAAAAACACACTTAAAAAAAAACAATAAAACCTACTAGAAAACCCACTCTTTATTTTGCTTTGAAAAATCTACTATGAACTGTGAAGTAAAAAGTAAAATAAGCAACACACTTGTACCGTTAACTGTAATTTTTTTAAATCACACAAAACGAACAGCAACGAAATTTGAAGGACTTGAAAAAAAGAGAAGAATAATTCAAACAGTTTGAGTAAATTCTATTGGTTATCTTCTTCAGCTTGGTATCTCAATACATTTTTACTAATTTTTCTGCCTTCTCTGCATCCAAACTGTTTCTGATGTTGGGCCATACCAAACCGTATGTTGAAAAAATACAATCTAAAGATGCTGAACTAGCAGGGCATGCACATAAACTTGACATGAAACTGTAGAGTTTGTGTGGGAGTAGCTTTTCTGTTTGCTGTGCGCATGCTTGCTAAGCCTTACCACTTTGGAGTGAACTAACCAGCAACACTTTGTGAAAACAAAGATGGATTACATTTCTTTACCCTCAATTTTGAATGCCATTATAGGCATAACAAGTTTTTACTGTGTAATTCTGAAAATAGTGATATTGCATGATGCAACAAAAACAATTCAGAATGTTTGTTTATGTTTTTCGTAAACGAACCACAACCTTTTTCTTGAAAAAACAGTTTTTTTTTAACTCTGATTTTCTCAACCCTTGTGGCTGTTGTATGATATATTGACGCAAAATGTTCTGCACTATTTTCAGGTTTTTGAGAGAAACGCTCAGCCTTTCGAGATCAGCTCTTTCTTTCAAATATGTGGTGCATGAACTTGTTCCATTGAAAGACCAGTACACTGGAAACAAATTTGATGATTTGGATTGGACAGTATGGAACCCTGATCACTTGGCTAAAGGTCCAGTATTATCCTGAACGCAGTTTTGTTTAAAACTTGACTAATTCCATTTATTGAATTGCTAATCATGCTAATAAGTGTTTCCCTTATGTTTCAAGGTCAAACTAGTCATTGTTTTTTGAAAATCATTTCATGGTAAAATCATATTGCTAGTTGTGGAACTTAGTGTCAAAATGTGATGTATGAAATAGACAAGGTAGCTCCCCTCAAAAAATGAAACCAATGCTGAAAGTCATGTTGTATTTGGATTGCTTCAAGAAGTGTTGCCGTGTTCATTTGACATCTACTGAAATAAAACATTGTATTTGGTTAGTTTATCACCGTTTGCTGATGAAATTGAACAGTCTATTTTCTGCTAGACATTTCTTGTACGATGCTTGCTTTGCAGTTTCCAGAACCATATCTTTTACAGATGCAAAGCATTATATCTATCATTTTTGCAGTGGTTTCTGGTACGTCGCGTCTTTTTATTCTCTTCGAGCATTTTTTTCTGCCACGCAACGAATGCAGCTTTCAACTTCATGTTGTTTTCAAAACTCATATTTTTAATGATCTCAGGATCGCTTCACCCGTCAGAACTTGACACTGGCAGAGCAATATTTCACGATGCTGCAACAAACCAGTGGCCGGTGTGCACGACAAGCGACTTCGTCGTGGTGGCTGGCCAACTCAAACACAGAGTGCCAAGTTTTGGTTACGTGTTTGCTGAAAAGTCAAAACCGGGAAAGCTGGACAGTGACAAGTTAATGCAGTACGGCGTCCCCAAAGGTTTGTTTCAGAACCTTGTTTGTCCGCACAGCGCTTGCGGTCGACTTGTCATTATGTCCTGTCTTTGCAGGACCATTGTACGGAAAAATAAAAAAGGGTGAAAAGGTTATACTTGAAGACGGAAGAACTGTCGACCCCAGCGACTTCATCGGACCCCCGCAACAAGGCAGGAAGGCCAGTCTTCGACGCTGCTAATGTTGAAGCCGCTACAGCATTAAGTGTTGCTTATGTTGTCAACGATGAAAGTTTAACGTTTTTTTAAAGCTGCTTTTTTAATGGAGCCGCTTCATTTTTTTGATTTTTCAAACAAAAAAATAGTTCAAATGAACTTGTGAAAATTCAGCAGGTCATTTCCGTTGCGGAATTCGAAATCTTAAATTAAATTTTTTAGCTTCATGTTTAGTCGCTGTCAAAAAATGTCGGCACCACCGCTGCTCNATTGACCCAGCACTGATACAAACTCATGCCAGGCTCCTGCATCACCAACAGGTCGCCATTCTGCAGGACAGTTGCGACTCCTGGTCGATGAAGGCGGCATGCGAAAATTGCGACNTGCTCATTCACGAGGCAACCAACGAGAACTCCCACCAAGAGCGGTGTGTTGAGAACGGTCATTCCACACCGTGCATGGCGGGTCAGTTTGCGTCGGCGTGCAGCGCTGACACCCTTGTATTGACGCACTGCAGTCAAAGGTAAGCTTGGTGATCAATGTGTTGTGGTTGAGCAAAGGACAAAGTGTTACTGTGTTTGTTTCGTCACTGATCTCAGATAATCTTTCACAGCAGTTCATGTCAATCCGGCAAACTAAAAATGTTTCCGGTTTGTTGGGTCCACATGGAGCCATTTATGGGGTGGTAATACAAAAAGCCTATCTGTGCGAGCATAAGTATGCACGGGGAGGATTTTTTCAGGGTGTGGGGGGGCGGAAACCGTGCGCTTCGAAACGTCTTCGCTACCTGTGAACCTGGCTGAAGTTTTTTGTGCAAAGTGATGGTGCGATCATCTAAATTTGAGACATATTCCAAAATTTTTTTCCCCATAAGTGGGGATCAAGAAAAGATCATCCATGTTCCTGAACCGCAGTATTTGTCCCAGAAACCAAAAGCGCTTTCCCTCCTCCTACCCCCCCTACGCCTATGTTAATGTAAGCCTATGTTAATGTAAGCCTATGTTAATGTAAGCATATGTTAATGTTAGCCTATGTTAATGTAAGCCTATGTTAATGTAAGCATATGTTAATGTTAGCCTATGTTAATGTTAGCCTATGTTAATGTTAGCCTATGTTAATGTTAGCCTATGTTAATATAAGCCTATGTTAATATAAGCCTATGTTAATGTAAGTGTATGTTAATGTAAGCCAACTACTTAAGATCTTGAAACGAGATTTAGATTGTCCAAATCTAAATGGTTAACAGGGCTGGGTGGGACACATTTGGTGTTTGGCCATCCTTTTTTGCCTCATCCAGAAGTAGTTCGAACGCACAGGCTTTGTTCCTTTAACTTTACATTTGTCATTTTGTAAAAGTGAGCTGTTTGGTTGTGTGCATAGTTTACTGCATTTGAATTACTTGATTGTGTTGCATTATGTTATGATTCTACTTTGCATTCATATATAAGTCACAGAAATGCATAAACAAACTTAAAGCGAAGGCATCCTGGCCTCACAGTCACCACTGGGCATCGGGTGGATCGAGTTGATGCTGGGGATTGTTTCAAAGCTAATTTGATATATCACCACACTTTGACATCCTATGAAACAATTCTTAGAATCTCGCGTCGTTTATGACGTCAAAGCATTTTATCGGTTCGAATCGAACGTTTCGCTCTGAAATAAAATATCAGCTTCAGACCTCGATCGATGAAGAGCACTGTCTTGATCAGGGATTCCCCAATCTGGAGTACATGCACCCCTAGGTGTCCATTTGCCTATCTGAAGGGGAACGTTTAAGATTAACTTAAGAAGGGAAAAATATATTCATATATTATTTATTTCCAAATATTTATACATAATGTCAGTGCATGGGGGGATCCAGAGGGGGCCATTGGGACGATTGCCCCCCTAAAACCTACGAAAATAATTTTATTCACCATGATTTTGCAAATTTCGGAAAACAACATTCGCGATATAAGGCTATTTTGCCGTCCATTGTTTTGTCACAGCAGTGTTGTGAAGTATACTTCACCTCTTATATTAGCGAAGTCATTGTGAAACTTGACTACCGAATATTTGTGAAATCGCACCCCCCCTAACCTTTCTGACTGGATCCGCCCCTGTGCCAGTGAATATTATTTTCAAAAATCATTATTTGCTTATTGTTAAATATATGAGTCTACCTTCATAGTCCTAAAAATCAAAAAGTTCCATTGAAGATTCAGTGGGTGTTTGTTATTTTACTCGGCCCTTTTGTCATAAGAAATTTTAGGGGTACAGCATGTTCATCTGTCGAAATGCTGAAGGGTACATACTTATCTGTTGAAATGCTGAAGGGGTACATGGTCACCTGTCGAAATGCTGAAGGGGTACATGGTCAGAGAAAGGTTGGGAACCCCTGCTCTGGTCAAGATATTGAAACATCCAACTCGTCATGCCTTCTATTGGTGAGGCTGGTATCGGTCCTGCTGTTTGGCGCCTATACCGCTTCCTTAACTGATTATTCTGTATTTTTATTCGAATTTTCTGCTACATTTACCTTTAAAATTTTCACAGGCTTGGGTTTTCTTGACTTTTTCTCATCTCCACCCGGTTGCATCAGTTGATAATAAATAAAGCTATTGTTGTTGAAGATTACGATCGGTTCATACAGGATCTGAACGCGTGTTTTTCAGGTACAAACACCGAGCCATGCATGACGTCACCAGCGACGACGTCACTTCCGATATTTTGGTCAGCGAAGCTCAGGAACATTTTTCCGGTCCAGTGATTTCTGCCTACGATGGACTTTTAATAAATGTAAAAAGAAAGCGCTCCTAGCGTTTCATGATGAAAGACTCTGTTGATCTTATTTCAGTTGTGTTGACATAGTTGATGGTAAGCGCTCAGATCGCATTTAATGGTCGATGTTGCGTCGAGTGTCGATCCATGTTAACGTTCAAGGTGAGCTCATATGGTTTGGCCAGAGACACAGAAAATATCAGCAGGAGTCTTTACGGGGGAGCTACGTCGCCCATTCTGTCCACAATGTGAATAACAGTTTATAACTCTGCAAATGCTATCAGGTCAGGTGATTCAAACGTTTCAGTTTTAATGTTAAATATCTTGTCTTTGTGTTCTATCTATGGAAAGAAATCCTTTCTCAGCAAAGAATCAGACACTAAGATCTTACGGAGTATATACTTCGCCTACTAAGTAGGCATCACCAGCTCTTAATCAAATAGAATCTTTGCGTTTGTACATTTAAGTTAAAAGCGAAAAAAGGGTTACAGTAACCCTGGTTTCTTTAGCTACATTGGTGAATCTTCTACTTTGTTACCGCAAAAAACGACAATATCGATACTTCTGTGAAAAAGGCACAGCTGACTTCATAATGAAAATGTGTGACGAGACCTAGGAACAGATCGGCTTTAACTTTTCCACCTTTCATCGACTAAATCTCAACTGCAAAGAGCGAAGCGACAAATCAAACAGCGCGCTGGACGTGATTATGACGTTGACTAATTAAGGAATGCACGCGTTCAATAAACGCGCGAAACGGAACGCAGAAAAAGTCACGCGCGAACAACGACAACACGGTGGTACAATCACATCAGGCACCACATACTGTGCAAGACATGTGTGGAAAATCTGAGAAGCTAATATCAGAGTAAGAATGTACACCTTCCATTTGGCATTCCCATGATTAGGTGATGATTAACTTCTGCCTTGTGAATATAAAAGGTTATAATAAAAAGAATAAACATGTTCTGCAACATCAAAACCTTGCTTCTGCTCTAAGGCCGATTCCTCGCTCTGATTAGCTTGCAGTATGCCATTTATTTTTACTGATCTTGCGAAGGTTTAAGATTTTTTCGTTTCATACTCTGACATGTTATGAAAGATGGTTACGAAGTCATCTTTTCATATTTGTTCCAAGAGTGACCTTTTATTCTTTTGATCAGTTGGAATTAAATGATCCGGTTCAATATGTAAATTTGCCGAAATAGTCTTCACAGCTGCTGGCTTCAAGGCTGTAAGACATCGTCTTCAATCTCGTACAAGCGTAACATTTCTTGACGTTAAGTTAAGCTGGAAACCTCATGTACAAAAGGTGAAAAATCAACTATGAAGAGCTTGTGGAATTCTATCCAAACTTAAACATCATACAACACCACCTGTACTGAAAGTTGTCTATAACTCATTAATCCATCCCTACCTAATTACTCAATCCTCAATTGGGGACGTGCTTCAAATGCAACTATTCAGCCTCTGATTAAGCTCCAAAACAAAGCAATGAAACCAACCAACACGAAATCTCTAGAAGAACCTTTCCAGCACTTAAACATCTTAAGCCTTCCCGAAGTTTATACTTTATCAGTAGGCAAATTCATGCACTCTTATCACAACAAACTGCTTCC
>JGI24158J21664_10015183_pt1 | contig 10058 bp, 9 predicted proteins | sample Ectturendosymbi3_FD_21664 | JGI IMG/M metagenome (IMG submission 21664) | reverse complement strand
GTTGATTGTGTGATTCACCACGAACGGGATGTGCGTGAAGAATAACACCATTATATCTGTAGCGCGAGCAAGCAATAGTAAGAGAGATTGCGACGTGGTAGCTCTGGCAATATTAACGTGTGAACGATTGAACGTAACGACAAGCGTACGCAGAGAGATTGCGAGCATGATCTCTATTGTTGCTTGCTGCCACGGTGCGAAGCTTTGCGCACATCCCGCTCGGGATTCCCGATCGCAACAATAGCAACTCAAAAGTCTTGCAATGATAGCCCGATTTTGAGGAAACAGGAGGGGAATCTTTACTTGGAAAAGACCGCCGCTGTTGAAAAACGCCGATTAATCAACTCTTGAACGTGTTTGGGAAGTTTAAATTAAAGGAATTATGATTGCAAGTCGAGAGCCGATGAGTTATCAACGGTAGCGTTTGAAAAGCACCTCGGCACAACCAAACAGTTTTTTCAAATGTTTCATGACGCTAAAATGAGGGAGGTAGCATCGACAATTTGCGTGAGGTTGAAGACATGAAAACTTGACAGAGAAAACAAAAGTTTTGTTTTTTGTGCAAAAAAGAAAACAAAAGAAGTTTTGTTTTGTGTGCATTTTCAACAATTCTCGGGCCATTCGTAAATTGCGCGAGAATTGTGCAGAGAACGAACGCACCAAACAACCATGGCTGATGAAATTGAAACAGCCCAATATTTGGAAACAGCATGAATTACCAATCACAAAATCGAACCTTTAATCGTTTCGAAATCAATCCCAGCATTTCGCATACACAGAACGTAATCTACCTCGGACCTCAAGGGCACCGCCTGATCCACCACCAGCACCCAACTCTTTACCACTTAGACAGGGGTCACCAACATGGTGTCCACGGGCACCAGGTCGCCTGAATGGACCACGTACATCGCCCTCGGGCCTGTCATGAAAAAAGAATTGACATGATCAATGTCTTCATATACATTAGAGATTAATATAACCAATCTTTTTAATGATTACATAGTTAAGATAGATTGAGAAAAAATTTTATCTCAGGAGTGTGCATTGAACTGGTAGCTCCTCGCGTTAATCGGTACCCAAAAGTAACTTTCGGTTTGAAAAAGTTGGTGACCCGCGCCTCAGAAAGTGAATTTATGCAACAAAGATTGCCAAGCGCCACAATGTAGTAATTGTCACCCTCAAAACGCTCCAAATAGACGATACTGAAAAACTGTCGTTTCAAATCATCAAATAGGCAATACCGTCCTATCCTTTCTTTCTTGTTTATGGTGTAAATACAGGCCTTTGACTTAAGCTTCAGTCTGGGTCAGCGCGGAACATTTTGCCGGTTTCGTCGCTTCCTAAAATATGTTACTTAACTTTAACTGCCAAACAGTGTTGTTTCCGGATTTCATTTGCACTTCCATGCAAAAGGGGACAATTCCTGTCAAATTGCTACAAAGGAATGCGGACATAGCCACCTGCGGCGTGCTCAATATTAAGTCATTAATCCTCCCCATTCTTCAACTTCAAATGCAATTTCTTTTCATGGAGCAACTAACAAACTTTTTTATTAAAAATTGAAAGAAACATAACCGCTGAACAAGCCCACATCGCTTGTGTAAGTCGACGACCTGCTTGTGGTCAGTGACATCCTGAAATATCATTTTAAAATCTTGAAGTTAGTTATGTACGTTGCAGGGGCGTAACGAGGGGGGCAAGAGTGGCACAACGCCCCTGGGGCCGAATCACTGGAGGGCGCCGAAAAGTCCCAACAATGTCGCAATTACCTTCTTCAACACGATACATTTTCTCCCGAAAGATCTTAGGTTCGAACATGAGGGCACCAAACTTGTTTCTTGACCCGGGCGCCATCTAGCCTCGGTACGCCCCTGGTACATTAGCAACCGTTATGGATCTGTTTTAAAACGAGAAAATAACTTTTTTCCATCAAATATCTTGGCAATCCTTAGCGACCACGCTGGTGTTTCGCCAACAAATGATTTTGCCAGGGCCATCATTGACTTGCCATTACCAATCAATGGGTAAATGTTGCAGCAGTTTACCAGCAAAGGCGTTTCTTAGCGTTTTCCCAGGACCAAGTTTTACACGGCAAGGCGCCTTCTTTATGAAAAGATAGAAAAAACACCGAAAAGGTTTACGCACTACACTATTTTTGACCCTTCATCGTGTACACGCATTGATTCGCACCGAACATTGTCTCATTTATTTACAAAGTACAGCATTCAACCTGGCGTCTGGCAAGCAACTAGAATCGCTAGCGCAAATGTTCAGGATGGCATACCTGTACAACTTTCTTCTCAGGACGAAATAGTGCCAGTTTGCTTTCATACGAAAAGTCTAAACTTTCAAAGGCAACACAGCTGCGTTGTTTCTCGAGACAAGCTCTAGGTAACCTACAGTTCTGTTACGTAGATTTCATCTTACCACTGGTAGCCAAGACAACCCTTTACACTCACTACAAAGCTTTGTTGAAAGCTTGCAACAACCCACGACAACTTCCTGATTCAGCTGCTGCTAGCTCCGAGCGATGGCGTTGTTATCAGAATTTTCTTTCCGTGGAATCGAGATGAAACAAATGTCAAGCACACATCATACAACAGCAGATTGTCAGTCGAATATTCGTAACGTCAAGCCCTGCCCCATCTTTCAATAGATTTTTCAGCTCTTTGTTTCGACACATAGTAAAATCATGCATGATCGAATGCATCCGGTGCTCGATGACAACAAAGCTGTGATGCCAACAGCTTTCGAAAAGCTAGTTATAAATACAAACCGCTAACAACATCCTTGTCTCTGTCTCAGTGCCGTTGCCACTGAAGGAAGTACGTAGCGTTAACAGAAAGGAGCACGACAAACCTTTTGCGTCAAATGTGAGCATTCCCGGTGGCACTGATGAAGTGTCACATCATTGTGATTCTTGCTATCTCAGCAATTTCAATAGCCTACCTGAACTGGCATGGTTTAGCGCGCAAATTCGCTGCTTACACCTAGCTCAACTTAAACGCTAAGCGAACTTTACTAACTTTTGAGTCGAAAACAATCACACAAAATTTCTTTTCCAAGATGCTCATGAAATTTCATCCGGGTTTGCGCAAAACAATCCGCCATATAACGAAAATTGTCATGGAAACATGAAAAAGACTAGAAAAACTTTTAGCATAGCTGCATCTGCTGCCAATTGCAGGTTGCATAGAAATCCACGGTGGCGTTTCAATCTTTGCAAACTACAAGTGGAAAGTTTGGGACAATCTACATACTACATAGATCTTGTCCACTGATCTACTATTCTACTGAAACATACTCCCTGAAAATTGTTTTTAATTGACAGTTGCCCACACACAAGACATGGCATGGTCATGGCGTAATATGATGTCGCTTGCACCAACAGTTGCGTGCGTCATTCGTGCTTTGACCTTGCATTAGTATCAGTTTGTTTAGCAAGACCCCATAATAAAGGATGGAGGAAAACAATTTCCCAGCGAACGCTGGAAGAAAATGCTTGAAGAAAACTGAACAAAATGCTGTGACACGAACCCTTATTCACGCAACATGATTCTGGCAGAAAGAGCCAATCCGACCGTCGACAGGCGTTTGTCAGCTTTACCGAAAGGGTGTTCTTTGATAAATGCTTTAATCAGTTTCATTATTCGAAGAATAACATTTTGAAAGATTTAAAACTATTACAACTACAAAAGATTTATGTGTTGATAAGACAAGCTGAAACTCCAGTTATTTTATAAGAATTTAGTTGTCCCTTTGAGGGGGATTAACGTCAGTAAACGCTAACGCGGGGTTGAGCCAACCCCCCTACGCGTGCACATCGCCCGGTTCTCACGTAAACAAACGCTGCAGCGCTTTCAACGCTTCAGTAGCTGCGGGTATTATTCAGACAGATTGTCTGATGCAATCGAGTTTGTACTCCTACGCAGTACTTTTTCATTGTTTAGAAAAGTTGGTGATTTTGCTTTGATCCCAACCCACGTTGGTGTCGACGTCTGGCATGTACCAGGTGATATACAGGGACCTCATGCTCCAGAAAAACACCACGTTGGCCCCTCTGTGTGATGTTTGGAATGGTGAATGCAGCAGGCATAATTCCTACATCATCAGCCGTGAAAATCGGGCCGGGAGAGGCATGGCTATCATCAGCAGACGGTGTTTCCTATTGGAGCTGGGGAAGGCCCTCATAACACCATGGGCACAACNACGGCTGTCATCGCCTTTTCTACAACGCCAACTGAAGACCTTGATCACAGTTGTGCTTGTTTATTTTACTAACTGTGTGCATTTGATCTCCAAATGTTGTTTTTGTCTTGCTTCTGTTTACTAGCTGATTCATATGAAACAATACACATTCATCCATTCACATGAAAATTTGGCCATCTTTGTTATGCCTCCATATACATTCCAGTTGCACTACAGGGCTATAATTCACTCAGGGCATGCTTCAGTTCACTGCTAGGATTTTTATGTAGCAGTAAGTGAGTGAGTGGTTGAAGTATTGCAATTTACGTATCAGTCCCGGACAGAACAATGCTTCAGAAGTCCCAAAGACTGAAAACACTTCCTATGAAAACGCTAAATCTGACGTTTTATGAAAATAATTTGATAACTTAAAACATCATTTACGCATTCAGGTGTACTGAATGACAGAAGATGAACCTTTTGAAATCTGAACACTCCATTACAGAAATTTTCCACTATTCTGAATATTTTTCATCCAACCGTTGGAAACCATTGGCTTGCAGAAGCTTCTGAATCCAGTGGTTCCCAAAGTATGGGTCGCGACCCAAACAAGGGTCGCGAAGGGTCGAAAATGGGTCTCGCCGAGGCAATCTGAACCTGGGTTGCATATTTTCACAGTTACCACTGCTTGTCTTTGTCTGTCTGTTGGGTAGGTACTTGATAAAACAGGAGATTGCTGATATAAAAACGAAGTTAGCAACTTACTGCTAAAAATCATCCATACAACCATTATTTTTTTCTTATGTTGTTTGAGGCATGGGTCGCGAGGTGTTCAGCAAATTCAGATTAGGGTCGTGGTCAAAAGTTTGTGAACCTCTGTTCTGAACCAATCGGTTACAACCAATCGGTTACTTCGCCAGCTGATTTTGTCCTCAGCAAAGAACTCAAACTATTGTTGCGTTCGGAAATCCCAGCGGCATGTGCGCAAAGCTTCGCACCGGGGCAGCAAACGACAACAGAGATCATGCGTCGCAATCTCTCTTATTCTCTCTACTCTCTTATTCGCAATCTCTCTACTCTCTTATTATTGCTTGCTCGCGCCACGAACATATTTTTGTTCTTCGCGTCGCAATCTCTCTACTCTCTTATTATTGCTTGCTCGCGCCACGAATATATATACAATCTCTCTATTCTCTTATTATTGCTTGCTCGCGCCACGAATATATATACAATCTCTCTATTCTCTTATTATTGCTTGCTCGCGCCACGAATATATATTTTTGTTCTTCGCGCTCATCCCGTTCGTGGTGAATCACACAATCAACACAACACCCCCGGAGACGTTGCAACACTACCAAGAATGTCTAAAATTTGAAAAAAAAATTGAACTGACAGTTGTCATATATCCAAAGTGCTTCCACGGGGTATTAACGTTCATCAAAATCGACGGACCAACGTGTTTGTTGTCAAAAAACATTTGTTGTTCAAAAGATTCAACTTACTAAGTAGTTTTGGTTAATTCGTTTATATTGCTCTGCATTTCGAAGAAGTTACAAAGGCTCATTTTTTTGTAGTGCGGCATAGCTACGCGCCTTTCTGTTGAGACATTTACCAGCAATATTGACATGGCTACATCATGTATGTTCAAAATTCTGCCTTCAAAACATTTCCTTCTACTGAATCCTAACCTCAAAGCTTCAAAATCACTTGAAAAAGTCAATAAAATCTTTCCTAATTGAGGGTTATTTTCAACCCAAGATAACAAGGAATGCGGAAGAATAAGACTTTATTCCTTTAACTTGAATTCCAAGCATTTCACATTCTACACTCCCATGCAGGGGGCAAGGTTAGGTAACGAACTAGCAGCCTTGCTTGCTTGACACACAACACACATACTGCAAAAGTATAGCTCTTGAATAGTATTGAACGTACTTACATCAAAGACACAGCAAATTTCCGGTCATCACTAAACTGCCAGTGTTCTGACGAACAGGCGATTTATTTCATCTATTCCATATTTCTGCAGATGCACAACACCCGACCTTGCTTCAAATTATTTAATAAAGTTTTAAATACTCAGAGATAAAATTCACTGCTAAAAGTGAACCCCATTCTGAACGCCATCCTATCTTTGCGCTAAAACTGAAACTGCTTCATTTCAAGAAGCAACACATTCACGAAAAAGTAGACGAATGGTCGGAGGACATAAGTTACTTTCAAAGTATGCTGAAGATGATCCTCAACCAGGGCCGGAAGAGCCACTGGGCAAGCCGGGTAACTGCCCGTGGCCTCGTGCTTTAGGGGGCCTCGCGCTTGAATAACAAAACACTCCTTTCTTTTTCATGTTTTTAAGCTGTCCCCCACGCGCCAAAATTGTAGTTTTTTGATTACTGCGTTTAAGAAAGTGACAACTTTGGCATTTATCGTTTTTGAGTGACTTAAAAGATTTGAACCAAATAACACCACGCTTCATGACCTAAGGATTAGATCGAAATCAGTGCATTCATGGGCGTCTGCAGAAGTTTTTTCAGAGGGGGACAACGTTGAAATTTTGCTTATCCTTTTCAGGTTGCTAACGATGCAATGCAAATGGATGTTCACGAAACGCTTTACCGTTTCCATCCAATTAGTCTGTACTGGTCGAACCTCGATCCTCAATCTTTTGTCTGAAATGTTTTCTACCCTTCGGCTATCAGAAATGCTTTTTCTTTTCACAAACTGCTTAATGTCCATTTTTTTCAGGCACTTTCTACAAATAATGAATAATTTAAGAGTGATAAACCGTCCGAAAAACATCAGTGGGGAAAAAACAAGAAAGTTCGACACTCTCGCAAAACCGTTTCAAGCAATGAGAAGTAGAACCATATGTTGGGAAGACTATCGGATAACTCCTGAAGCTAGAACACCACGCAGGTTTTAAAAAACTGAGCAGATGAATTACGAAAACTCGCCACAGTAAATATAGCTTTGCATTTAATGCTCACCAAGAAGACAGAAGTTAACCGACGTATTCCCACAAGCCTGAATAGACGTATTCTAAAAAGCCACGTATTTTTATGCTGTATGAAAAGAAGCCTGCATAAGAGTCATTTGATTAAGCTATTCACTCGGGCATGTTGTTGATCACAGTCTCAAACTAACAATGGATTTTTCCAACTTGTGAAAGCACTGCTACAGTTTTACTCATGCTTCTTTTCACACAGTATAAAATGTATGTGACTTACCGCTATGAGCAGTGTCACTGTCTCACTGGATTATCTGCCAAGATGTGACAGAGACCAGGTCCACGAATATGTTCGTTACTACAGTAAGTATTCATCGCAATCTAACGCCTTTGCAATTACCGTATAATGCGCTGGTGTAACAATTAGTTGCGAAGTGCTTGTAATCGTGAGGGTATCAGTCTCGGATCAAACAAAGCGCTGTTGCCCACGAGATCACGGAACAGTTAGTAGGTGTAACTATTGTAAAGCTCCAATTGCAAAACTTCAGTCAAGTAGTATGGTTCAATTTGCTTTTGCGTGATATTTCGTTGAGAACCTTTCTTCTAAACAGTATACGTTTTGATCTGCGAGATAGTGTAGACATATTTTTCCTCAAGACATATGTGAATATACGATTTGTGCAGTGAAGATGGGCAGAGGTTCTATGACAAAGAAGATTGTTGTGTGGTGTCACGGTAATAAAAAATGTTTTTTTTGTGATACAACCTTCTGTTTCAACAAATTAACCACATACGAACCGCCGTACATGTTCACCCCCAATTGTCTCTGAAGTGTCAGTTGCCAAATCGTATCAGACAGGGATGGCGAAACAGCGGTAGGACAGGGGGGAAGCAGTAAAAAATTTGAGGGCAATGGAAACTCATAAAAAAATAAACAAATCGTTTCTGATTATACTTTCTTCTCTTAAACAACAATGTTGACCTGAAAAATAATAAAAAACAATATAGAAAAATTTGTTTCAATTCGATCTTGATACACCATGAAATTATCCATGATGCTGTTAAGAAAAAAACACCTCCACCCCGTTTCCCACTTTTGAAAGGTCAGGGGGGCAATTCTCCCGCTCTCCAACGTCCCTGCTTATCGCTATCAACAGTCATTGTCTCGCTGCATATCTGCGTTCAACAATCACTTGCGGCAAAACGCCTACTATCGTAATTTGAAGTGAACATTAGAAAATTTGTTGCCATGTTATTGTTACACAAGAAAAACTAACAGTAGAACAATCCGCTCGCATCTTTTGCAACCTGCCTCCGCAAACAAAGGAGTCATGGGCGTCGGAATGGGGGGGACAGAGGAGCATTGGTCCCGCTGGATTTTAAATTTTAGCACAAAAAGGTTGTTTTCTTAGTTTCGAGTGTGAAAAATCAAATTTTACCACTTTTGGCCCCCAGTAGAAAAATTTTGGAAAAATTCTGTAGGGCCACACTGGAAAAAATGCTGCCGACCCCCATGAAAGGAGTGGACATGAGTGAACTGCAGGCTCATCACTGCTTGACACCAGAAGAGTGAACCTGGTTCTTGTAGAGTGTGAGAGTCATAGCAGTAAATAAACTGTCGTTGTAAGAAATGAATAAATTAATCGGAATTGAGCTGCTGACGTCAGGTTTTCTAGAAATTTTGATTCTTAGTCCCATTTCCAGGGGGAAAATGCCCGTTTTCCCCTCCCTGCGGACGCTCATAGTTTTGACGTACCACGAGTTCAAAACTGTTGGCTTGGGTTCAGTGTACAAGCGCACTATCATAGTCATTCTCTTCGCATTTACATGTTCAGCAACAATGTTGACTTTAAAGGTAATAATAGAAATTATAGAAAACCATTCTCAATTTTATGTGTGCGCGAATAGCTGCAATAAAATTGCTTCAAGTCGATCTTGATAAAACATGAAATTACTTATGATACTGTTTTGTTCATTTCAAAAGTCAGGGAGGCAGTGCTCCCAGCATACACCCCCGTTCCGGCGTCCCTGGTGTCAGTTTTGACCGATGATTCTGCAAAGTTGAAACGAGGGCATGTGGAACCCCACGCAGTTGCGCTATGCATTACCGCCGGCCCACGGTATATTTGTGGCTGCTGTCTGATGCTGGAACGCCGGTATGGTTTTCGCGCTGGCGGTTGAGGTGGCAAGGCGCTGTTTTTAAAAGGCTCTGGATGGAAAACCTTGCACGATAGAAACATAAATTCTGCACAAAAACGTTAGTCATATTGTGTAGTTTATGAAAATCGAAATAAAAATATTTTTCCACTTCTTTTGGAGAGACAAAACACCCGAAAATAAGGGTGGATTGCCTGTTTTGTTACTTTGCAAATTTATTGCGCCTATTCCAACAATGGAAAAAATAGAAAAATAACAGAAACGGTTGTTATAGCTATTACAAAGCACCTTGTCTAGTTTGGAATTAAAAAATTGTAGAGAAGAAAAGTTATGACAGTTTTTATATCACCAAGTCCAAGACAGCATTTCTGCTTTTCAACTCCGTCCGAAAACGCACATGCGTTCAGCTGTGCTTTGCCGATCGCTAAATAACTCAATTTGGTTTCGATTTGACTGAAACGTACAGTACAGTTTCGTTTCAATACGTAAAACCTTCATAGATATTTTTGTTTCACTAATTGAACTCCGAAAAAAAAAATTATTACACATATTGTACCACAAAAAAGCACGCAAATTTTATTTTCGCATGAAAAAGCCACAAAAAATTTTCTTTACACAAAAAAAACAACGCAAAATTTTACTTGCACGTGGCCTGAGCATTCGACAAATGCCAGCTCTTGGATGCTGAAATGTAACGCTTCTGCTGTTGTTGTTGTTGCAGAAAAAATGTGAATATCACAGAACATGTTGTGATTACCTTGTAGCGGCC
>JGI24158J21664_10015182_pt1 | contig 10059 bp, 7 predicted proteins | sample Ectturendosymbi3_FD_21664 | JGI IMG/M metagenome (IMG submission 21664) | reverse complement strand
GAGGTGAAATCCTGATGCAGAGGGGATCCTAATAACTGCCATAGATTGGGAGCAGGGATTGAGATGGATGGGAATACATCCTGGAAAAGCTTAGTTGTTTGAGACCGCTCTTGGCTGGTTGTGTTATTGACTATGAGCAGCTCACATTTAGAGTTATTTATTACTAGGCCAACTGAGGATAGTCCATTCCTAATGATGGCAGCATTACTGAGCACGGTCTGCGGGTCACCACCGATACATCCGTCATCAAGGTATCAAACATTTAGGTCTGATTTGACCTCGGATATAACTCCGTGAATGGCAAGGGCAAAAAGAGCCGGGCCGAGAGGGTCCCCTTGTTGCACCCCAGTGGCTGAGTCAAACTGATAATTATTCTTTAGTACTAAATTATATAAACTCCAAAACAAGCCATGCAGAGTGTGACAGTGGTCGTTGTATACTCCACATGCAGAAAAAAATTTTTTGATTGGTTCCTGTATAGACCTTTTAGCGTTGACTCCGGTTCCTGCTCCGGTAGAACGTAAAAATCTGATTCCGGCTCCTGCAGCGGCATAAAATGCAAACTCAGGCAGGAGTCCACTCTGGCACTCCTGCTCCGTGATCATCTCTAGCTCAGACCCGAATCGATTAATGTCAGTGAGTCGATTCGACTTGTTTTGAAAAAATTTTGTAGTCTCGGACTCCAAAGGCTTGAGGGGTACGAATCGGCTACTCCGCTGCTTTATAGACTGTCAGTCAAAATTCATTGGGCTACGTCGACAGTCATTTCGTCGGGGAAACAGAGGACCTGCCAAGCACCGCGGAAGATGTTGGATGAATTTTTTGTGTAGATGTTTCGTGCAGGTTTTACTTGGAGAAAAATGCCTGCTAATTAAAGTAGCTTCTTGCTCCCTTAAATTTTCACATTACATTTCAAGCTCACCTGCAATAATGATGCTTTGGTTAGTGGTCTTGAACCTTGCTTTGGTGAATGTTGATGAAGATTGTTTTTATCTGTTACCAAAAGCAGTTAATTGCAATCATTGCAGCGCATGTAAACAACGTATGCACATCAGGAATGAACTGATAAAAGCAAATTTGCAACTTTTTCTGTATTTTCCGTATTCTTCGTCTGTCAATCTAGCTCTATATCATGTCACACACTCCAATATGAAACTATAAACTGTCAGTCAAAGCAACATGAAATTTACAGACTCGATGACAACATGAAAATCCTTCCATAGTCCTTATACTGTATATAGCAACGTAGCATTTACTGGTTTTACAATCACGAAACACAGTTTTGAATTTTATATAAAATATATAGCCTAAATTTCATTCCTTTTAAAAGGACAATCAATTGCTTTGACTATTTCTGCACTGAAACCTACCAAATATTCTTTCCGTGTTCGCACAAATTTTGTTTAGCGGAATGAGTGCAACGTTGACAAAATGTCTGCCACACTAAAACATTTTTCAAACCTGGCACACAATTGGCAAATGAGGATTTCTGTTACACTCTCTTGTAAAAAACTACAAACAATCATAAGATTTTTGTTTTGCCCGTGACTCCATAAAAAATGTGGCAAACATGGAGCTTGTAAGAAGTTTTAACCACTTTAAGAAATGTAAAAGGAGTTTCACCCAATTTTTATCTCTAAGAACCTGATTTTTCGTATATTTTTTAGTTGCGGGATGGCGGATGGCGGTCGTCCTTTTTTCCCCCACGGTTTCGATGTTCGTTTCTAAGAAACCAGTATTCTATCTTTTCTTTAAATTATCTGACTTTATCTAGAGGTAATTATATTCTTGGCTTTATTCCAAAGTATAGCTGTTTCCGAATATTAAAAATTCGCATTGAACGGTCAGCCGTAGGTATCTTGAAAACCTGCGAATCTTTTCTATTTGATTTTGTTTATGGAAATTATGGATTAGATTTTTAAATAAAAGCAACTTAAGTTTGGAAAGCGGATTGTGAAAATCTTCAACATAGGTTTAACCTCTACTGATTTTGTACATTCTTGTGTTGTTTAAATAAAAATTCTGAAAATTTTGACGTCGAAGGTTGTATTTACAACTACTCGTTAAATTACGTAGCCTACCAACCGTATAGTATGCTATGTTCATCCTTCTGACCGACCAGTTTTCGAATTTTTGAAAGAGCTTGATCATCTCCAGAGTAAGACTTGCTTTTCAGAATTTTCTTTTCAAAATACTTTAGAGGTATCACAACAAAGTCGTCATCGATGTTTTTAAGCGAAGTTATGAATGGTTCTTGCAAAGAAGTATCTGCCAGTGTAAAAAAGCAAGCAAGTGCAACTGAAAATGTATTCTGCATAGCTTTCGTCAGTCATCTCAATTCATATGTTTAGATGCACTTAAGAGTTTTTTCCAAGAAGTCTTGGGACGTGTCAAAATATTGCCACTGAATGTTAGAGAAAAACGAAACAAACCTAAGTGTACTCTGAACACTGCAGACATACATGTTTGCAGTTGACCTTGTGTCAAATTCTACTGAATTTGTTCAACATTCTTTCTTATGCATGCTGGAAAAATTTTCTAATGCATGCATCTCAAAAATTTTTAGCTTTGAATGTATCCATTAGAGTGAACAAGGACTTTCACTGAAAACCGCAGTGAGCGGTCCAAGGTTATGCTTTAAACGAAGGAACTTGGTTAAGTTTTGTAAAAAAAATCTAACCATCGTGTTGCTAAATTCAGTTTTCCACTTTTAAAGCAAGCCACTCGATTAAGTTTACTAGAACGTTGCTGTCAGCAACAACAGAAATATTTTATACAGTTTGCATTTGTACGTCGCTGGCAGTTTGTAAGCTCCGCCATAACAATATTTGTAAGCTCCGCCATAACAAAACTGAAGAGACTAAAAATAACTGTAACAGAGCACAAACACCTTTATCCAAGCAATTAAAAAGCCACAATTTTTGAAAAAATAGTATGTAGTTTTGAAGATAATTAAATTAATCATTTTGTGCATAAACTCCTTTGGACGGAAAAAACTAGTACTTGCAAAACAAACTTAATTAACAAAACAAACTCTTTGTTAGAAATATNTAACCCGAATTTTTATAGCAGTTGTTCTCAACCCTTTCGCTGAAGGGAACCAAACCCAAACTTTCGACTTTGTTAGAGAGCCGCATATAAAGAAATTTTAACCTAAGTCAATTTACACCTTTTGTTTCATAGCAGAACGAAGTCTATTACCCAAACATACATTAGAGGTTTTATTCAAAACTGCTGAAGGCCGCACAAAGGTGCTTGGGAGCAGCATGCGTCTCTCAGGACAGTGATTGAGGACCACTGCTTTAAAGAAAGAGCATTAGGAATTTACATTAGCTTTTAACATCTTCTACTTGAATTGCTTTTGTGTAGAGTACTGAATGTTTTTTACTAAAGAAACAAATAAACACTGTAAGGTTACAGTAGCAATCCGAACTGACAAATTAGCAGAAAGGCTTTTCCCATGCATCGATTACTGGGTTAACCATAGAAAAGCGCACGGCTATTTATTATGGTTATGTGACATCTACACTCCATTGCCTAGCAATGCATTGGCAGCAGTGGTTAATATCAGGGGAGGCGAACGAGGCGGTTCTTACATATGTTTTTCGCAGTGGCGATGTTTTGGCCCTTTTCTGAGAGTTTGTCTCGAGCCTCTGAATTCTAATATCCACCCTGGCTGGCAGTAACCTATTTTTTGAAAAACAAAGTATATGCAAACGTATATCAAAACCCACCGTTGTCATTGCTTGAAAAAATTGCATTTACATTTTTCTTAGCTGAGTACAATTTTGTCGTTGATTATGTCTGATCATGTTTCGCTGCTTTGCACAACACTGTTCAAGAGTAACCAAAGTCTAACCTTGGCGCCGAACCACACTTCCGAAAAACAAGGACAGACTATAACCAGTTGTGTTGCTATAATTCGGCATTTGCTTTTATTGTGCATTATGTCAATTTTTCAACAGACCACATGGTAGCAGTGGTTTTAAGAGACAAAAAGTCTTGTAAACCAAACGAACCGTTAATCATAGTGTTTTGAAATATCCGATTGAAAGGCGATTCGTTTCATTCACTGCCTCGTGGGCCGTGATTGACATGGTCTTTACGTTTTTGCCGTTGTGTTTCTTACGGCTGGAACCACAGACAATTTTTAATGGGACTATAATGAATTTTGCGATAAAGGTATAGAGTACAAGTGCTACTGCAGTGCTTGAAAGGTTGAGGGTCGCACGGCTGAGTGTCGCACTCAGCTGGGCAAGTGCGTTAACCTTGAACGCTCGAGTAAGATGCCTCTGCACGCTTTTGTTCGTTCGCACATTGCCGCCAATCAAATAATAGCAATAAAAGAAAAGTCTATATTAGGTGCATTTAGAGAGGACACCAAGCAGAACCGAGTGCTATAAAATATTCTTAAAATATCATTTAAAAATGATGCTGAGCAAAAGCAAGTGAAAAAACCTGCAGAGGATCTTGAAATATTCTTTTCATTGCCAAAGCCCTCATCATAAGTGTCAAGTGACTCGAAACGAGAAGGTTGATTTTTGTCGCCTGAAAGACACAGTAGTTCTGTTGAAAGGGTCAGGTGATTTGAAGATCGAATGTATTCAGCCTGTATTGATTTGCATTCAAAAAGTCATCTTTCTATGGAATGGCAGACATGCTAAAAACGTCATTTTTCGACTTTACTGGTTACTGATACAGGAGTCATACTAACGCAAATGCTTCGCTTTGCTTATCGGCATTACTGCACCAAAGCTGCAGTTTGTCTTATTTTTATTGCAGAGTAACATACAGCCAAATATTATATTCATGTTTTTCAGGGTTTCGCAAAGTTATTCTTTCTCAGAAAAAATAGCGTTTGGTTGCTTTCATTGTCTACTTTCATAGCTGGATTTAGCCCAGTTATAAGTCTTTTCCGCGATATACGAATAAGCAGGTCCAATAATGTACTGTTAAAATACAAGTATGTTTGTTGTGCACAAACTATAAAATTCAAAAATTTAAGATCAGTAATATTAGAGAAAATTTTAAGTGGAGTTTTTGGCTATACGCTGATGATAGCTTCAGATTTAGTGTTTGTCTCGTATAATTCAAGATTGGTGTTTGGAACTCAAAATTTTATGATCTGGACTGCAGCCATCTACAGCTATAAAAGCTGTAATGTAGGCGAAGGTCAAAGCATCAAGCAAGACTGTAATAGAGCAGTGATTCTCAAATGGGGTATGCGTGCCCTTTGTGGGGTACGCAACGGTGCTGCCAGGGGTACAAGAATTTTAAAGTATGTTCATTATGAAATTTTAACGTAAAAGCACAGTAGTTATAGATACATGTCTAATTATTGTGCTCATAACTACAGTCAAGGGGAACTTGATGGACAAAATATTGCCCAAAGGGTAAACGTACATCACTAAAAAAGGTTGCAAACCACCTCAATAGAGGATGAGCTGCGAATGCCAATCACGTGATAACATTCGAACTGATGTTAGTTAAGATCAATAAAATTATTATTTTGCAAAACAGACACTTTGTATTTTTAATTTATTGGAAAGCAAGTTTATACATGCAGTTGTGCTCTGATGCCAACTGTCAATCTTTCTGCTGTTTTTCTCGGTAGTGGTCGTTTTATCTGAGGCGTAAAAGCCTTCAGGTAAATGACTTGACAAAGACGTGTATAATAAAAAGTAGCCTACCTCGTTTCAAATCCGATATTGTATCTTCATCGTTAACAAAATAATCCGACTGATCTTTTTCTTCCTGTGATGACAAACCACGCAGCTCATTTTGTAAATCCTTGGCGCTGGTTGTGGTGTCAGAAATACTGTCGCCAGAGCCTATAGACCGCAAAAAGAAAGGTTTTGAGTAAACCCCCAAGCCTGACATGTCTGCACCACACAACAAGTTAGATTTTGAGTGCGATTAATGTCGGAGACAAAATTTATTCGTATTTTTCACTTGTAAATTTTTTCTGGTATGTTATGTATTGTTCAGATTGGCGTTCTCCATACACTGCCAGGGTCGGTAACCCAAACTAGCCGTTTAGACAGTGGCACCGACATTGGCGCAGAACAAGGGCTGTAGGTCCCCAACTATTTTGGTTTCGAGCAAAAATTGTTTCAAACATGCAAAAAAATTTCGAACCGAAATTGTAATGTTTTATTAAAACGTTTTGTGAAGTTGACGCTTTTCTGGTATTACTTGCGTGAAAAAATGCATTCGATGTGCCTTTACTTTATTTAAAGAAGTTAAACTGTAACATTTTTCGAAAATCTACTTTTTGAGCATGAATATAGGCCTACCTTTTCGGGCAAAAACGCTGCACCGATAGACATTGGCATAGGAACCAAAAATCAGGGGAATTTCGGCCCTTATGCCTAGGCCTACCGGTCGCAAAAAAAAAATTTAAGTTGCTGTTTTATGCATATTTTTGTTATTCTTTCTTGTGCGAATTCCATTTTATGGATAGAATTACATTCCATAGATTCTGATTTCATCAGTTTTTTCTATTTTTTTAGTTTCATACTGTGTTTAATATTTTCTTACCACGCTGAATTTCCTCAATGAAACTAGATCCACTCCCTTGTGTACATAAGCATGTTTTTTTCGTCGGTAATTCTTTCTCACTGTGTTCTGTGTTTGTTCATTTGTTTGTTTGTTTTTTCTCACTGTGTTTATTTCATTTTTAACCCCTATTTTCTACTACTTGTCACAAACAGGGTTGGTTGTCTAGGAGAAGACCTCCATATTCATTCACCAATCCTATGTGACACAGTAAAAATCTTTGTCCATATTCATCAGTTCTTTTGACATTGTGTTTTCATACATTCGAATTTCCACTGACAATTGGTTACTTTCAGCATGATGGCTTTTGCATTGTTTCTGCTTATTATCTGAGTCATATGAAACAATAAATCTCTCTCTCTCATTGTCCAAACTCACAAAGAACCATTGACGATTTTAAGGGTAGGCCTGGGTGGGCCATGGCCCCCCAGATTTTTGCTTGACCCCCAGTTTTTTTCTTAATTTCCCGTTTAAGTTCATTTGGTTGGCATATTAGGTTTGCCAAATGCATTTTGTAAAAATATCGGCCATTTTGTCAACAGCGCCAGATCCAAGCTGTGTCGAAGTTCGTAAGCAGCACAGGGAAAACAGAGACAATGAATATTGTTAAGTCACAATTAATGATTTGCCGGTAATTTGGCTGATTCCTTACATTTCGGTGTGTGTGTGACGTTACAATCGCACCAAGGATTGCGTCAACAGCAGCAAATAAACTTCGCTGAAGCAATTGTTCTGATAAGATTCACTACAAGAGTCAATATAATTTGAGAAATTCTGCGTTAGTTTTTTTGGAGTCACCTTATTCATTGTTGTATAACTTTGTATGTCATTGTACAGTACTGACTTTAAACTATCAGCGCTCCAACTGTCATTGTACAGTACTGACTTTAAACTATCAGCGCTCCAACTTCAAAGCAGGTGCAAAATACATTCAACGCTACGACCAAGCAATCATAACGGTAAAAATATCAGACTGCACGTTAAAACCACGGAGAAAAAAAACATACTTAGCCTTGCAACAGCGCAGTTTACAACTGCAAAAACAATCTGAACGAATGTCTCTTTGAATACGAGCAGTGGAGCCCAGAAGGTATGCGCCTGGAATAGTGCAAACCCTGGATTGCCAGATCGAAACAACAGGAGAGTAAAATGCACTCAGCCCTGGAACACCGCAGGTCACAACTGCAGAAACAGGCTGCGGTTCTGCGCGAATGTCTTGTCGATTACGAGTTTGAGCCCTGCAGGTGTGCGCCTGGAATGTCGAATATCCTAGTTAGTCAGTTAGAAACAATAGGGGAGTAAAATTGACTCAGCTCTGGAACAGCGCAGCTCACAACTGCAAAAGCTGTTTGCGCAAATGTCTCTTCGAATATCAGAGCAGTCGAGTACATACATATGGCGCACACATTCGGGCTGGAAAGTACATAGTTATCTGTGTAGCTTGTTTGTGAATTTACCGTGATCGCACAATCTGGAAAATGTCACGTCAAGTAAAAATTGGAAAGATTTGGATTTAGTTTTTTGTGGGTGACGCCATATTAGGGGTAATTTTAGGCCGTTTTTGGCTTACGTCATCGGTCCCTGGGCCCCAACCCCAAGGGTCAAATTTTTTGTTTTTTTAATAAAAACACTAGGCGAAAATTTGCATCTTTAGAGCCCTATTTCGCCTTCTAGCGTTTGTGGCTAGCAATTTATGACTTAAAAACCACAAATACAATAAACAAATAATTAATTAATGCCCTAGCCTAGACAGACAAACAATGCTTGTGTATTTTACATGGCCAGGGCAGTGGTTCTCAACTTTTCATGGTTTGTGGCCCCCTTCCAAAGATTCTTAATACTTGTGGCCCCCTGCTCATCAATAGGGTTTTGCAATACCACGGAAGAGCTATTTAGTAAAAGCCTCTGCTCGTGGCTCCCGGAGAACCGCTCCTGGCCCCCAGTTGAGGAACCCTGCCCTCGGGAGTAATTATATAATTTGTTGTTTTTAGGCCATAACTTCCAAACCACAAACGCTATAAAGTCAACCAAGGGCTTTAAGGATGCGGATTTTTGCCTAGTTTTCATTAAAAAGAAACAAAAAATTGCCCATTGAGACTGGGGCCCAGGACCTGATGAATTACATAAATGGGAATGGTCTCCTCAGCGGCCTATGATTGTGGCGCAGAAAAACAAACCGTCGACCATGTTGTCCTCCAATGTCCAATCCACCGACCTCCTCATGGACTGCACGGCCTGACGGTTCTGGACGATGAGACAATCGAATGGCTGCTCAACCCCTGCTCCTAGATCTAGCGCGGCCAAGCAGTGGTTAGAAGATCTGGCTTAAAAGAAGAAGAAGACCCCTTTTGTGACGTCACCCACAAAATCTCAATTCCAAAACTTCCCAATTTTTAAAAAATCGAAACTGGAAGCTTTTCCGCATCTTTAGAGGGTTGAACAGCTCTCTAGATCTATCGGTTGGTAAGTTATGACTGGACAAAGTCACTGGCATTATTGTAACTTTGCGTTGCTTAAAGGGTAAATCTTATTGCTGACACTCTTCAGAGCAGTGGTTCTTAACCGAGGAGACGCCCCCTCAGGGGGCGTGAAGAAATTTTCAGTGGGGCGAGAGCCCTTCCATGCTTTACAACATGGAAAGTTTTTGAAAGGGAATGTGAACCTTTCAAACGTTACGACAGTGCGAATTTCACGTCGCTACATGTTATTTGGTTTAGTTCCGGCAGAGATGGAAGTCAGGGTTAAGTTTTTTGAAAATTTTCCTGCCGAATTCGAGCCTGCATCTCAGGGCCGCTACTAGGGGGACTGTTTAGTCGACATGCCAAGTCCCTTTAACAATAACATCTGTGTCCTTCTCGCATTGAGAACAGCATGGTGCACATAGAATTTCAAGGTCGCCGGCTGCATCGCAGAGCGGCTCGCCTANTTCCGGATGAACATGANTGCGTACACTTTGCAAAGCTCCACGCAGCGTGGAATACCGCTATGGCTATCTGTAATTCGACAAGCTTTCTGCAATGTGGCCGTACACCTGCATGATACTCAGGGACCGTAACGGCGGGGGGCATAATTCCCCGGGCGCTGGATCATTATGTGGGCGCGGAATCACTGCAGGGGGCGCCAAATGTCTGCTGGGGGCGCCGAAAAGTCTGAACAATTTCACAAGTACTTCCTTCAATGCAGTAAATTTCCTTGCGAAAGACCTCACGTTCGAACATGGAAGCGCTAAACTTGCTTCTTGCCCAGGGCGCCGTCTAACCTCGTTACGCCCTTGATGATACTAATTTTCTACAGTACTGCCGCCAGGTTCTTCTGTGATGCGACGATGTATATTTATGACAATTCAGCTGCACTTGAGCCACACACTTGTTGAATGTGACACNAGGTTTAAGCGGCTTGGCAGCTATNGGCCACCACACAATGTCGACCTTTCGGCCAAAGGAAGATAGTGACTTTGCTTTTTTGCCTTCTCAATGGCGACACCCAGCTGCTTAAACTCGG
>JGI24158J21664_10015179_pt1 | contig 10059 bp, 9 predicted proteins | sample Ectturendosymbi3_FD_21664 | JGI IMG/M metagenome (IMG submission 21664) | reverse complement strand
ACTTTATAGATTTCAAAAAAATTGTAAATTTGGACCTAATTTGGACCAATTTGTGAATACATTTGGACCTTTCCTCTGTAGAACATCTGGCAACCCTGATTGCAAAATGTTCGACCGAAAGCGCTGAACAATTTTATGTGCCTCATTTTCTACGCTAAGTCTGAGAGAATTATGTAAAGACACTACAGTGGTTTGAGGACTTTACACTAATAAGGCCAAACTCATCTGCACCATCTCTGCTGCTCCGAACATTCTGAGAAAAATCAATTCCAAACATTAAGTTCAATCCCATTAATGTAATGAGATCTGCATATGCACTGGAAAATCTTATTGGAAACCGAAAGTGGGCCGTGATTACTATACAGCATTTGGGTTTCAGGAGCGTATATCTGCACGATCAATCATTCTGATTTAAAAGCGCATCCAACATTGGCGATTTTTGCATCAGGTGATTACAACCGATCGCGCCCAGGAAATCGTTTCGTCTGAAAATCACGTCGCCTTGTTTCGTTCAAGTTTCTACACTGTTTCCTTTGCGACAAGTTCCACATATTTTGCACCGAAAAACAGAGTGCGGCTCACAACGTTTGGCCGCATCGACCCTCGTAGAGAGACGAAATTTTTGGAAAAACATTTGGCTCACGCTGCAAGACTTCACAATAACGACACCAAGCTTCAGGGCGTTTGGCTGAGACTGGAACTATCAAAATTTTAATCTGAGTCACGTCAGCGTCAATTGACTAACGATTGCGGTACGGAAAGTGCATGAGTTTATAGGGAAGCTGATTTCCTGGATAACCTTCAGTTGTCTGCAACAACATTTCGCACAAAATCTGAGTGAGCAGAGGAGGAACAATTTCATGCATCGTTATAAACAGCCGGTGATGTGACTCCAGTGGCGTAGCCAGCCCAAAAATTTGGGGAGGTCAAAATATTTGGGGGTCAAAATTTTTTATTTTAGGCTAGCAACAGTATTTGCTTTGGAATAAGCACAAAATGACTAGATGTTTTAAAAATTGGGGGGACATGGCCCCCTGGGCCCCCCTGGCTACGCCTATGTGTAATTCTGTTGTAACTCAAAATCAGATGAAAAAGCAAAAAGTAGCAGCCAGCCATTCAATAAGCAAAAACATTTTCATGCAAATAGCTATATTTTTCCGTCATGTTATTTCTTCAAGTAATGTGCTTTCGCGGTAGCCTTCCTAGCACGACACCACATATCTGTTAAAATTATAGTGGTAACGTCTGTGCTGATGAGTGCTCATGACTTTCACTAATTCCTTGGGCAAGCATGCTCATCAGCTCAAAAAGATTAGATTGAGTTGAACCTGGATCTACCTTTTCTACCTTTGAAGTGTCAAAAACCTTCTATATCAACAGAAGTGAGCAGTTTTAAGGACCCAAGTCATGAATTAATATTAAATCTGCACATTTTTAAATGCAAAGCAAGGCTAAAATAGTTATCTTTAGTGTGTTGATCTACTTCAACGGAAAGAGTGGTGAAATAAAATTTTATTGTAAAGATATCAAGGTAAATATAATCGCATTCTTATATAAATTCTTGAAATTCATATTCTTTGTGTGACGTTTTGTTTCATCTTCCTACATTTGTCTCACGTTTGCATCGCCAGATGCTAATAAAACCTGGCGTTTGCAAAAGTCATTCGTAAAAAATGTTGAATAAATGGCACACGATATTTGGCTGAAAATGTTATAACAGTTGACTCAGCGTAAACCGTGAGTCATTGAACTTATCGCACACGTGAGAAACGAAAAATGAGCAAGGGTTGTTGCTGATCGCCACATACCGCCGGTATCGTGACAAAGCCTTGAAAAACGTTATAGGCAACCGAGATATGGCGCGCATCACTTGTTTNTGAAGGTCAAAAGCCTAATAAGTAATGTTGTAGAGACGATATAATTGGGCAAATTATTTCCGCTCCAGGCTTATGCAGTCATAAACTTTATCTCGTATCTATGATTCCAGCAGATGTGTTCATCCCATCCAACCTGCTTGCCACCGCAGTCTGTGCTAAACATTGTGTCAGGCTAAAGAAAGCTGCTTGCAACATAACTTTAACAACTATTTCATACGCTTTTCTTAGAATAAATGACTTTTATCTCTTGGCAATTGAAACGATTTTAAAATTCATACCAAGTCTTCTCGAAACGTAGTAAAAAGTGAAACCTTCATAAATATACTCTGATTTGTCATGAGCATTGTTTCAACATTGGCGTTCCTTTAAACTATAACGAATTTTAATGTTTTTATGTTCAAAATGTTTCCTTCGTTTAAAAAGAGCAGTATTCTTTCCTGCATCAAGTTCTACAAAAATCAAACAAATCACTTTTATCAAAGTACTGCAACAGCATAGTTAGTATTACATTCTAGGGCTTGAAGCCACAATGATTTAGCTTGTGTCTAAAGTGAACTGAGTCAGAAAGTTTGTACTCCAGTATAATTTAAGAAAATTACCGACATATTTTTAACTTTGCTCCCGTGAGGTTGTGACTGAAGTGAAATTTGGATACTAGAACTTCCTGGACTTTACAAGTATTTCTGGTTACTACAGGAAATTGAAGATAAAGCTTTAGGTGAAACTATCTAAACTTTAGGCGTTTGTAATCATTGAATGCTGTACGATATTGACAAACTGATTTTTCTGTTTGTGTTGCGCAGTTATTAATAATGGAATATCACAACTAATCTGCTGTGGGTCCAATCCATCTACGAAAATTTTACGCTGACATTCTTCTTGTAAGTTATCTGAGGTAAGCTCCAATGCATCCTGTAGCATTTGCACAGGTTGATGTTGAATCATTTATCCTTACGCAGTGAAAATAAAATTAAAGTGAAGAGTCATCATTTTCTGCAACTGCGATTGTATCACTGCATATTGTGTTGTGATGACATTGTTTTCCAATCACAATTGCGCGCAAAAAAAACATTAAATTATCAAGACATGAGCATGGATTCCTATTTTTACAAGAAACAAGGAAATATAAAAAGACACCTTACCAATATTATATTACATTTCTTCTTTAAAGCAACAACCGTATTCTGCAAAAGTTTCTTTTGTTCAAGAAAGGTCTACTGGAATTTAAATTGTTTTGTCGTTATTTGGTGACAAGTTCTAGTGAACCTCTTCTGAAAATTAAATTTCATATAATAATGTTTTTGTTTGCGAAAAACCAGAGCGGCTTCCCTCAGTTTTGTGACAAGTTTTTCTAGTACAATTTCATCGTAAAATTAAAGTTAAAATCATAAGCACTAGTTTTGTGTTTTAGCGACTGGATGTATGCACCTGCCATTCATTTACGGTTTCACAGAAACTGCTTTTCGAAATTTGTTGGCTTGAAGTTTACGTTTCCCGTTTTTGTAATTTAGTTGTTTCACAAAGAAAACTCTCTTTATAGTTGCAAAGTAAAGTTCCCTGTTTGCATACAACAGGCTTCGTCTTTAGCTGTTGTGCACGCCCTCGATCGCCGACACCCATCCACTTCCTGCATGGGATGTCTCGCTTTAGAGATTACCAGATAATTTTTTTCACGCTTGATAAAAATCAAAAGCCAAAAACTGAGGGAAACTTCGCATTCACACTGCTATAAAACGCCTGTTCAGCACTTTGCTGCTGATTTTATCGTAAGGTTTGTAAATGTTTTCGTCTAATGTAAACCAAACACAGTTTAGTTAGCAGCTGAATCACGCCGGTGATGCTTATGATTAACGACATTATAATAATATCTCTTTTTCACCGATTTAGATTCATTTCACGGTAGTTATTTTGTGCGTCGGTGGGTAGGTAGGTAGGTGCTATTTCTTTCAGTTGCACAACTAAGCTTTGTTGTGAGAAAGAAATTCAAATGCAAGTGTTTTCCTTGAATTACACTTATCAAAAGAAGATGGCCATTCCACAAGAAATGGCGGTGTTCCGGCCTTACCGACGCACAAAAATGGACGGGGACCATGGCAAACTAAATTAAGGAAAGGTTTTCTTCAATTAGTGTTTGTCTGATCAACATTTAAGTGCCTTAAAGGAGCCTTGGAAGAAGTTCAACAAACTTTTTTAATAACAAACAACATCACATAATAATATGCAGAATTTCTATCACTCCGGCAGGCGCGTCGTCACTGTGGCGGCAGATTTTCTAGGCATCTCATTTGCATTTGGTGCTGCATTGCAAAAATTTCGCTTTTAGCATATATTTAAGTTTCAGCACAAAAACTTTAATTTTGGCTTGATTGCGTAATGTTTCAATGATGTTTTGGAAATTTTGAAGAATTTCTGGCAATTTCAATGTGATTTCGTAATTGCAACCAACAACAGCCTTTTTATATAACTATCTGAAAAATGAGAAGAGCTTGGGCAAGCACTTTGGAGTGCTTCCAAATCATTGTTTGACCTACAAGTTTTGCTTCACTACAATTTGGATTGCAATAAGAATGTGCCTCTATCCTTTTAAATTTTAGGCTTCACTGGAAAAATGGCTACAAGTTTGTACGCCAAAGGTTTGTTCCTCAAGTGCGTGGTTTTGAGAGCTTTGTGAGGAAAATACCATTGCGTGTATTGGCTCGCACACTCAGAGTGGTATCTGTATAAACCAGGTAAGCATTTCTAGGCAAAGCATCTGTTTTTTGCTAATTCCTACCGCACCATTGCTTATATTCTTCTGCAAAAAGTATGCCTGTTTGTCCTGAAAACAAAAATGCTTTTAGTCATTCTGATTATTTTCGCAGCAAAATTTCACCAACGTTGTTGCGACAATTAAGGTTTGCACAAAACTTTAAATCTCAATTGCAGTCTGCAAACAAATCACCATCTTTGTCTAGTTTTGAGGCAAAATATGATTATTCGAGACAAGATATCAATACCTGCTAAGTTTGTGCTCAGGGTAAACATTGAAAGCCTGATCCAGAAGAAGCAGAAATCTTTCTTTTAAGGGATATTCCACATAACATTTTTTTGCATCTTCGGTCTCTCTTTTCCGTGCGCAGGTATCTTCAGATATCAGTTAGGAGAAAAATTTCTTCACTCGATAAACGTGAAATACGACATTCATTTGCGAGCGCGAGATGCATATGGCACAGGCTTACTCCATGATTTGTCGTGAGGATTGCAATTGGCGACAAGAAACCACAGTGCTTTTCGCAAATTTTGGCCCAGATGTCAAACCCGATCCCCGCTGATGGGTGTGATTTTTGTCTGGTGAACGTTGCTCCATGGCTTTTTGCAAGTTGTGTTTTTGCAAGACAAACACCAACACGCTTTTTATAAACCAGGTCAATTTCCAGATTTGTCCCAATGCAATTTTGAAAACATTTGAGGTCAATTTTTACCTAACTACATTCACTAAATAATACTTCAGGCAAGCAAGCTCAATTGTTTCAATAGGAACTGGCAAGTCTGAAGTGTAGTAAACTTCATATCGTATATCTAATACGTTGCTGTAGCTGAACTGGAACGTACACGTGAAACCATGAGGAGCGACGTCCAAGCAATGTAATGCTACAAATGGAAAGCTTTAAGTTTGAATGACTTCACAATTTTAAACTAGCCTTGGGTGATTTATGACAGTAAAGTTGTACTGGAAAGTTTTAAAAAAATTCTGAATAATTCAGATCCGTTGCCTTTGTGGAGACTAGTCACTTGAATACAGGCGTAGCCATGGGGAACAAGGGGGGCAGGGACCCCCAAATTTCTAGAATATCTTGTCGTTGTGTTCTTTGAGAGGCGGTGTCTCAAACTGAATGCTGCTGCTCAATTAAAGTCAAAATATTTGCCCCCTTTCTAAATTTTGGGCTGGTTACGCCACTGCTTGAATACAGATATGTGCAAGTTTGAATCATCGCAAAATGAAGAAAGCAGGGCCTATATTCGGCTGATTCCTTGAAAATTTGCTTCAGGTCTAGAGCTTGCAATTGGAAAGTTGTATTACTATTAATTTATTTAGAAATTGCTTCACATTCCAAAATAAACTACAGAAAGTAATTTAGCGAATATCAGGTCCTCACAACCTAAAATTATCACAGAACGCAAACGTTTGTTGCTTCAGATTGCTGCGCAAATCCTGAAAAGCCTTAGAATGTTACCAATATTCAAAAGATTGGTGAGGTCCATGAAACGGATAAGGTAATGACGTTTCATACACAACTTCCTTGCGGGGGTGTTAATGTTTTAAACAATATCAGTGGCTCGGTGTTTGAGAATAGTGGAAAATCTGTTGACAAAAGTGTAAAGCCAGGTGTTAGCAAAGTTGATTCAGAAATTCTTTTAGCCACAGATCGAACGCTGCATTGGCCAATTTGTAAGTTCACTATAGTTGTAAGGTTGTAAAACTCTTAACGCTTTTAAATCCGAACTCACTGCAAATTTCCAATGGTGTTGCAAAAGGCTTATTCGCGAGTTAATAATATTCAAACCGGAAGTTAACTAAAACTTTTTGCTGCAGAAAACTTGGTAGTTTGCGCCAGTTCAAACCGTTGCATACAACTTTACCTTGACAATTTATTGGGGTGTTCATATACAACTGCCGGATGGGGGCATAAAAGCTGGCATTACCCGGTTTACGTAACACTTCGTGTTACAAGCGCTAAATCACATGCTTTCCGTCATCGAAACCTACGATAACCTATCTGTGAGTGAAGCTTGTAAGAATTGTTGGCTGTTCGCGTTAATCGTGTCTAACGTGATCGGTGCTCAACGCGCATGTAAAATTGCGCCATTTCTAGGGCTGATCTTTATTTACTATGGTCGTGCGTGTTCTTCCTGCTTATATCCGGTAAGCTATGTTAAGCGATCGGAGAGAAGTCAAGTAAATGATAGCGAGAATGTTTGTTGCTTCCGCCCTGATGCTTGGACGCTCTTGGCTGTGCAAATAGCTTTCCTATGAAACGTTTAATGAAGTTTTGAATTGTTTCATCCTTCCAGATCGAATCATCTCGTGGAATTAAACTTGCATCAGAAAACCGTGCATTAGATCACTTCCCGTCAACACATATTCAGCAAGCAAACACAAAAACTTTCAATTTTGTCCTGATCAAATTTGGCGCAAGAGAACTGAAGAAACAGTCTGCAACCGGGTAAGTTACTGAGAAGGGTAATACATCTCGAGTATGTGACCTTCATGGTGGAAACAGCGTGATGGTGGTCATTGAGAACTGTAGACTGACACCACGGTTATGGCAAAAATATGTATAGAAAATAACAAGTGAAACAGCCGCTTTGGTTGTCAACAAAACCCAGACTGACGATCTTTTTTAAGTTGCAGTGCATCGCCGTGCTGCCATCACACAGAAAATGAGACAATTAATTGGATTTGCTGGGGAAGAACTACGTGAAACTCAAAAAGAATTTTTAAGCAGATTTGAAAAGTTGTATTACGACATTGCCTTTTGTTTTGCGAAAAACTTGGAATATGGGTTTCAGTGCTAGAGTAAAAAGCAATGTTTGTTTTTAATTGCTCTCACCACGTATACGTTTCACTTAACCCATCTTTACGCGCACACGTCATCTTAATTGTTACAAACAATTCATAAAATCCGAGAGGACATAATTTTGTATAAACACGAACTTCTGATAGCCTTCACTTGATGGAAAAGCTCGGGAAAATCACTTAAAAACTTTAAAAACTCAATTGGTATCACCTCTATTTTCCTAGAAAATTGTGTATGTTATTTGATAACATGTACCATAATCAGTTGCTCATTAGAGAGATATACAACATTTTTTACATAAGACAGAATTTGTTTTGTTGCAACTGATAGCATCTGTTTCGAGGCTAGCTACTGTAATTAAAAGAGATTTGAAACCAAACTGCAACAAAATGCAACTAATTTGCCACAATGTAACGGGAAAATATATTTCATTCTAAAAGAACATCATAAACATTTGCCCTATTCGCTAAATCTCCAAACACGAGTAAAATAGCTGAAATAAGTCTACACGGTCTGCCGTGATCACAAGCAGGTCATAAACTGAAATTAAAACCGAGGTAAAGACCAACGGGGCTCAACTAAATATTGGAAAGTCGTTGAAGCCAGTTCGCGTGCTGCTGTGGAGACAAGCACTAATGAAGTCCCTGGGCATAAGCACGACGTGATATCAAAAAAATAATTGAAGACAAAGAGCAAAACAGAGAAAAAAATAACCAAACACCCACAAACAATTACACACAAGGTGAAGCACGTGCGTCGCTTGATGGCAGTGGCGTGCATAGGTCTGGTGATGCCCGGGGTGACCGCTTGATTGTATGCCCCCCCTACCAAATTCTAATATTGAGCGGTGGCGTATGGTGGTCATTGTTACTGGATATACGCTGTTTGTGACGTCACAATATGACGTCATATTCACGTTTCAATGCCAACGTTTGGCGAAGTGTGTTGACACAACATGCATATTATTCTACACGCACTCTCCTTACTCGTTGTTGCACAATGTGTCACTGTCGTGAACATATCAGCACTCCAAGTTAGGAGACCGGAGCAAAATACAGCACTCAACGCCACGACAGAGCAGTTCATAACTGCAAAAATATCCGGCAACGCGTTAAAACAAGGCAGTAGAATACACTAAGTGGTACGTCAGCGCAGTCCACAACTGCAAATATCATTTGCGCAGCCATAATGAGGCCGAAGAGGCCATGGCCCCCCAAACAAACTTTCTAAGGGTTTTACTGGTAAGTTTTGTCAATTTTCAACTGTTAGAAAGACCTCAATGATTGAAGACATGATTGACTGGCCCCTCCCGAAACAAAATTCTTGGCTGCGCTGCTGGCAAGTGCATAAGGCAACGCATTAAAATAGTGGAGTAAAACAAACTCATCGCCACCTCAGGGCAGTTCACAATTGCAAAAACATCAGACTGCGCCAATGTCTCGTCGAATAGCAGTCGAGCAGAGAAGGTATGCGGCTGGGATGGTGGACCACCAGGGTTAGCAGTTTGAAACTTGCTAAACTACACAAGAATTGAGAATGCGCATAAAGTATACGCAAAATAACTTTCGTTTTTCATTATGTAGCTGTGATTTGTACAACTACTGGGGAACAGAAAAGATTCGGGCTTGAGTGAGCCGTTGTGGTCAATCCGCCTGAACTGCCAATCAGCGACGTCGGAACAGGGGTACATGACGGGGGAACTGCCCCTCTGCCTTTTGAAAGGGGGGAAACGGGTCACAGTTGCCGTTACATACCAGCATCATAAGTAATTTCATGATTTATCATGATCGAGTTGAAACAAATTTATTGCAGCTATTCGCGCACACATAAAGTTCAGAACGGTTTTCTAAAATTTCTGTTATTATTTTTAAGGTCAACATTGCTGCTGAACATGTAAATGCGAAGAGAATGTCTATTATAGTGCTCTTTTACACTGAACTCAAACAAACGATTTTTAACCCGTGGTACAGTACGTCAAAACCATGGGCGGCCGTAGGGGGAACGAGCATTTGTTCCCCTGGAAATTGGGACTAAGAATCAACATTTTATAGCAAACCTGAATCAGCAGCTCAATTCCGATCAATTGGCTTAAATCTTGCAATGACAGTTTATTTGCCGTCATGAAATTCACACTGCGCTTGAGCCAGGTTCGCTGTTCTGGCGTCATGCAGTGGTGAGCTTGCAGTTCGCTCATTTGCCTGCAGAAGCAGGTTGCTTGCGAAAGTTACGCGCGGATTGTTCAACTGTTGGTCTTGTTCTCGCCAACACGATCACACTTCTGTTGGCAGGGTCGGATTAAGGGGGGGGGCAACGGGGGCAATTGCCCCGGGCCCTCCGCTCCAAGGGGACCCCCGTGATGACATTTATTTGTTTTAAATAAAGTTTTCGTTTGAAAAATTGTCGTGATTCAAAAGAGACGCAAGAACACAAACTCTATATTCCGATGTTGCTTGAGTTGATTTCTCTGGAAGTTTGACTTTCTACCAGTTTTAGTAATCACTACTGAATATAAATATTTTTCGATTTTGTTCAATGCAAATATATTTGAATTTTGCTTGTAACTTTTCCTAATAAACGTTCTTTTGGCATGGATTTATCTACTCGTGCATCACGCCTACTGCACA
>JGI24158J21664_10015178_pt1 | contig 10060 bp, 9 predicted proteins | sample Ectturendosymbi3_FD_21664 | JGI IMG/M metagenome (IMG submission 21664) | reverse complement strand
GTGTTATTCTATGGTTTTGCTTTCAGCGCTGAGCAACCCATCAACATAGCTTAACACGGCAAGGTGGAATTTCACGGTCGCATTTGAAATACACATTGTAACCTACATGCGCGTGATTGTAATACAGTATTTCTTAGCGAAACGAATAAAACACACATAAAGGTATTCAATACCAACCTAAGTTAAACTTTCTGTTTACAAGCCGTCGTGCTGCAGGAGACAACGTACTGATACGTTCGGAGCTCATCACTGAACCGGTGCGCGGCGTTCCAAGAACGCTGGCTTTCATTTGTTTCAATGCAGCTTCCTTCTTGGCTCTGCAGTCAAACGTTTACACAATGCTGGGCGTTTCATTTTAGTAAAACTTAATCAGACAATGAAGCAAGACAACGGCATCCACCTCTTCTTTTTCGTGTTTGCATCCACCATTCTGTGCGTCAATCTGTCTCTTTCGCTTTCATCCGGAAATCGGAAAGACGGCCCCGGAGTGAACGCGTCCAACCTCCCCGGAGTGCTTTCAATTTCGCCCCAGGTCATCAAAGGTGATTCGTTGACACCTAAAGGCAGCCAATATAGATGCACGCCTTTAGTATTTTCGTGAGGATATCAGCTGATTGTAAGGTTAGAAACCTACAGCGCAGGGTACGTTGCGCGATTTTCAACTAGAAACCCAAAATGACAGTTTCCAATGGAGGTAAATCGTGGATTGATCAGTGGGCAAGACTTGCGACAAAAAGAAATGTCGCAAAATGAGCCACGCATTTCATGTAATTTTCATATCACAACCGCGAAAATATACACAAGAAAAATAATGATCAAAACATATGAAGGCAACGGTAGAATTCAGTAAAGTTCAGTTTTCTGTCCACTTGTGATGCTGGTATTTATTCACGAAACGCCTGGATCATTTTTTCAATTTATGTTTTGGCCGCTACTTTTGTTGTGAAAGTTTTTAGGACTTCCGTTTGTCAAGTACAAAAAATACATCTCGACACTTCTCACAACACTACACATCGTAACGATTCAAAATGGACTAAATACTAAGTCTACAACATCTAGTAATCGCTCTCTTCGAACCTGGCATTGGTGAAGGCGTTGCAACAAATCCATAGCCTCCGACTCGGGGAGACTCCATCGGAATGATAGACTTTCCATCAGGACCAACTTTTTCTCCTTTGAACACTTTGCTTTCAGATGCAGCCTGGGCTAGCGCTGCTTTGCTGGCATCATTGCTGAATGGATCAGAAGCAAAACGCGTGTTTTTGTGTTCAATCAAGCGAGGTTTTTTAAAAACTCCATCGTTCGGGTCGTTGATTCCTACAAACATAATTCGTATGAGATTGGACGTTTTGCCAACAAAAAATACACAAATCGTTTGGTTACAGTAATAGTCACTCACCTTCAGGATAATACATCAAAGCATTTTTGTTTTTATACTCCCACGTGTGAACGGGAGTAACAAGCCTTTTATTTGCTTGGTCCACTTCCGACGTGGTCTAGATACACAACAGCAATGGTGATAGCAATTTATATTTTCGAAACTTTTACGGCAGTCATGGCAACTAACCTCTGTCGATTTCCCATCTCCAATGGCAAGAGGCTGCGACGAAGAACCTTCAAGTTGCAAAATGTTCTTTGTCGTCTCAGCGTGCCGCTTTTCCGCTTCGTACAACCACCCATGTTTGTCGCGACGGGCTTGCTCCGTTCTGCGATACCAACTTAGTCTCGGTCAACTTACGCAATCGATCTCCTAAACTACAAACCAGATTACTGTTATGTGGGAAAATGTTTCTCAGGCCGCCTTCCACACAGGCCCGTAACTAGGGGGAGCAGGGGGCTTCTCCCCCTGGAAAAATGTGTTGGACATAGTTTCAAAAAAATGTCGGCCCCTCAGAAAACTCTTCGCCCCCCGTAGTGTCCCAAGCTGGTTATGGGCCCGCTTCCACAAAAAATATAAATACGAAACAAAAGTCGCCTGCCTTTCCATGATTCCATCAAACGATTCATTATCTTCGCTGGTGTATTTTGACAGAAATTTGTCGAGGCCCACTTCTTGATCCTTTTGCTTCACTTCCGGTGCTGAGACCGCGTCCGCTATTGCGGTTTCATATCTGGCACAAATAGGGTATGGTGACTTTAACAGCTTGCCTACACACAAAGAAAACCGTGTAGAAAATAATCTGTTTTATTTACAGCACGAATCAACCAGTACAGAAAGTACCCAAAATTATTGTTAGTGTTGTTCTTCTGCTGACTCTTCTCCAACGTGGGTCTCTTCTCTTCAACACAAGGTGTTTCAAACGCTGCTGGAGAAGGTAAAGGGGTGCTACCTGAGGAAGGCAGTTATTATACATGCTTTCTCTAACAAATTGAACGAAACAATTTACTGAACCGAGTCACTGAAAAGCATAAAATATGTTATGAATTGCAATGCATTTAACAGCTTTGTGGCAACAGTTATCCATTATATGCGAGCTTGTCAAATATCCACGCGATGAATAAGCCACAACAAAAAAGTTCCGGTTGTGTACTATTCAGAGCAGATGTAACCATTAGTACTGTACAACTCGCTTGAGGTTGTGTGAAAAAAATTTCTTATGGTAAACAAAGCAAATTCATCTTCATATGGACTTCCCAGCAAGTTTTTTTAATTCAGTGTAATATTACACTTTATGAAACAAGTTTTATATTTATAAAACAAAATGTTATTAAAAAAAACGGAAACTGTCCACTGGTTACCAAGTCTACGCTTACCATTAGTATGCTACTTCTGTAACTTGCAAAAAATGTGTGAAGTGCAAAGATTACTGTTTTCACAAGTACAAATAGCAAACATTTTCATACAACCTATGAGAGTCCCAGGTCGGCTTCCAGAAGGCTCAACAGCAGCATACTTTAAAGCAATTTGGCGCATTTTTTCAAAATCCTTCTTTTCTTCTGCATCCAAGTATTCCTTCTGGTCCGTAAGTTGCTCATGGTCAGGGAAAAAGTCTCGAACTATAATCTTCTCCACATGCTGAAAAATATGCAAACAGATAATTTTCTTCTGTTTCCCTACCAATGGAATAAAGCAGCAAACAAAAGATAACCAGTAGAAATTGTATATGCACAATCTACTAATGAAATCAAATTAACACATGCTTCAATTAATGTCCATGACTCTACAAAAAGAGAACACACACATGACATTAAACATATAAATTTCAGTTCCATTAGATAGCATTAGTACTTCAGCTCTACTGATCATTAGTACTTAAGCTTTACTTTAGGTCAAGTAGATCATAATCTATTCATTATTATCAATGACCAAGTACCAGTGTATTGAGTAGCTGTAAGTCCATGAAATTTAGACATATGTCAAAATTGCATCATTTGATTTTACGCATTGGTTTAATGCGTCAAGAATTCATACAAAGTGGGAACCACAGGCTGAGACGTATACCGTATTTACTTGATTGTTAGCCATCCTTGTTTGTAGGCCACACCAAATGGTGTTTAAAAATTAATGCAAGCCACCCTTGATTGTAAGCCGCGCTTGAACATAAGATACCTAAGATTCTGAGATACATTCGCGTTCTTGGCAACCCGGTAATGATGCTTACACCACTACAACTTCCTTCTGTTCATCATAATCCCTCCTGTGACAGATGTGCATGTGATGCTGAAGAGAATAGAATGTGAAGAGAGTTTCGTTCACAAAACGTAGCCAAGAAAAGTTTGAGCGTCATCTATACCTTTCGATAAGGTAAAGAAATAAAAAATGTAAGCCGTCCTTGATTTTACGCCGCATGAAATGATGATTTAAGAAATTTATAAGCCACGGCTTACAATCGAATAAATACAGTATATTGGATAAATGCATAAAATATTCTGGCAAATTCCATATGTGATTAGCCAATTTCATCTGTATTACAAACTTGCAAAGCAATCTAAAATCAGTCAGATTCAGGACAATTTCACAGACTCTTGACTCCACTGATCCAAACTTCAACGCCACAGCCCTGATCTACACAGAAAATTTCTTGCTATGTGTGAGTGTGGGATGCAAGTCAAATGGGCTACCATGGAAGATTAAGGTAAGTGTTTTTCAAGTTATAAGTTTTTTCCCTGAAATGAACGAATGTACAAAGCAAATGGCCTACCAACATGACAGATGCCATAACAAATTCTTGTAGTTGTAATTACTGTTTTATGTGACATATCTAGACTGCATCAGTGATGAGTAGGTGATAGCCTGCAAATCTTACACTTAAAACACCTCTTACAGTAGAATGCAACCACAAAAACATTGAAAACAATCAACACTAAGAATATGGATAAATTTTCTTAAAAATTAGTCGCACTCTCTTTTAGTCATAAAAACAGTAATTCTGCAAAGTACGCTATAAATAACAATGTCCCACTGAAATGTCTTTGAACCATGACGATGACCTCAAAACCAATAAGCTTGCCTACCAGAGATGAACATGCCTAATGCATCAGGCTGTTTATAATTTTCAAACTTATATTCACAGAACACATCCTTCAGTGATATCATCACGAATGAAATAAAATTTGTTCAATTATATGAATGACTCTTCACTCAAATTCGAAAACAATTTAAATTTTTTTTCTTTGGTTTTTAGACATCATCAAAATAAAACAGAGTTTAGATATGGTAGCAACATACTTCAGTGTACGTTTCTTCATCAAGGACTTGCTTCTTTGCATATTTCAGATAGTTTAAATTTCCATTATCTGTTTTTGCAACAATTGCTTTGTTCATTCTTGGACTACTCCACAAAATAATGCAACAAACTGAGAACACAACTTTAGCCTACGCTTAAAAACAAATGCAGAACAAGTTTAATGGACCACAGCAATAATTTTTTGGCACAATCATAGTATAACAAAATTGGAAGTTAGATAGTGAATTTAAATAATGGAAAATTATTCTTATCTTTCCATCTGATAATATCATTGGTGATGCTATGAAACAGTGGTGTCACTAAGTAAAGTTGCAAACAATTTGGTGACAATGCCGTCACAATGTCATGAGGCATGACCTGCCTGCCAAAGTTCATAACTTTTTTGGGATTGCCAGTCATGCAACAATGTCCTCTTTTATGTCACATGATGTACCACAATTGACATGTTACACAATGTATGCAAAACACAATCACTCTACTAAACTAATTCATAGATATGGAAAACAAGAAAACTATTCCAACAGTAGCAATGCGAAAAATGTTCTCTCCATTCAAGTTGACCTACTGCATTAAGCAGTACATTGCATATTACAAAGTGCTTCGTATTGCTATCAGTGTTAAAATAAAACAAGCACACTTTCCACATTCAGGTTGTCATAGCAACTAATCTACTTTATTGGCCTACGATCCTGTTACCAGGTTTCCTGCACATCTGCTCAATCTGCTTGGTGTACCATCCGAGAGAAAAAGATAATTTTTGTTTGCTTCCAGTTTAATCTGAAGCAGGATAGCTTACATCAAGGATGGGAACCTGTTTACTACCACATGCCACATGAGTTTGATTTTTATGAAAATTCTATCTTTATCTTCTTTAACACTTTCAGTGTGGGGTGACACACCTGTACATCATGTGTTTTTATAGAACAGATATGGGTGGACATACTAATATGTCTTTGGCCTCTATTTGATACTGAATGTCATCTTTTTCTTGTGAAAGTTTGTACATTTATACACAAAATCTGTGAAGAGAAATAGCACATTAAATAATGGAAACACTTATTTAGGCTTCAATTACAAGGTGTTTTGTTTAATATATATGGTAAACTCTCATCAACAGCTTTGTGTCCAGCTTGTTTTCACATGGGAAGACACCTGGTACTGAAGTGCTAAGATTCCACTATAAAATCTACGGGTCAAATCTACTAATACAATGAAGGTTGAAAACAACATATATGGGTATATCACACAATACAAAATCACATTCAGTGCAGAATTTATCTGGCTCCACAAACAGCCGTAACAATTGGCTGAAATTCATACATGGAAAGCAATGGCATGCTGCAAGTCTTTTCAACAACACTCACAAAATCTAGATGCAAAATAGCTTTTATGACATAACGCTGAACAGGAGACACTACTGAACACACTCCCTTCAAGAAAAATGAGAGTGGGATTTGACTTGTCAGATGTGGAGAATGCCTTTCATGAACTATTGTAAAATAATCACAAGACTTTGCAAAGATATATTGCAGGCAGCTGACTACTGCAGCTGTGTCTAACCCAAATGGCTTACTAAGCCAAAAGTTATGTCAACTTAACCAGGCCGCACACTGAATGACATATTAATGAGGGCCGCACATTGAACGCAGTGCAGGGATGTAACAAGGAGGCAAGGAGGTGCAATTCCCCAGGTGCCGAGTCATTATGAGGGTGCCAAATCACCGTGGGGGCACCGAATTGCTGCAGGGGACACCGAAAAGTCCCAACAATGTCAAAAGTACCATCTTCAATACACTACATTTGCTTCCGAAAGACCTGTTTTGAACATGGGGCACCAAACTTACTTCTTGCCCCAGGCGCCCCTAACCTCATTACGCCCCTGAGTGAATAGCTTACTTTGATCTTGGCAAACTAAATTTAGCTTTAGCATGGGAATCCTAACTGTAATGCTAACAGATGTGATAAAGTGGCACTGAGAACCACCTGCATCAAAATTGTCATTATGAAGATTATCAAAATAAGGAGAGGTTGACAGTATGTACGATACTTTTACTACAGCGAAACCCTAACTGGGACACACAAACCCTTTGACAGGGTCGCGGGTTGGACATAGCTGGACTACTGCAAAGTTCTGTGTGCCAGCTTGGAATCAAACATAAAGGCAGCTATACATTCTGTACAAAACAGTGCCCCACAAGAGGGCTAGTGAAGATCTCCTGTTGGTAGATGCTGAAAACGCATTGATAGAAAATATGAAACAGCCCCCACTCAATCTACACTGACTTTTACAACAGCTACAACACCCCAGCCAAACACACAAACAAGGTGGTTTGGCATGCTATTGGCAGAGGGAAATAATCCAAGGGGATAGTATGGCAATGTACCTTATCTCCACATAATAACTGATACCTGAACTGAGGGAATAATCCAAGGGGATAGTATGGCAATGTACCTTATCTCCACATAATAACTGATACCTGAACTCAGCAAAGCCACTACAACTGTAAAACACGTATTGTTTGCAGATGATAGCTTAGTGATTGGATCAGTTGGGTTTGTTGCCAATAGCACCAAATAGACGAGATTCTAACACCAGGCAGTAGCTATATAAATAAAATGCAACATATTGGAAGTCGAAAGTATAAGACATAGTTGAATAGAACTAATAAATAGAATAGACTCTGCAACGCAGCATATTGAAAGTGCTAAATTGAAGAGGTAGTTGAGCACAGCACCGAATAGGTTATACTTCTTCTTTTGAGCAAGTTCTTCTATCCACTGCTTGGCCGTGCTAGATTTAGGGCCAGGTGTTGAGCAGCCGTTCAGTTGTCGTATTGTCCAGAACTGTCAGGCCGTGTAGTCCATGAGGTCGATGGATTGGACATTGGAGGACAACATGGTCGACGGTTTGTTCTTCTGTGCCACACTCACAGGTCGCAGAGGAGGCCATACCCCATTTGTACAAGCAGGAGTGGAAACGCCCAACACCAGTACGGAGGCGGTTAAGTCAGACCAAGGCTCTTCTTGGGAGGGTCACTCTAGGAGGGCGGGTACCAGTGTCTGGAATGAAGATGAGGAGTCTTGTGGGGTTGTCCACCCACTCCGCATTCCATTGGTGATCCACCCAGGGCACCGCACGTATGTTGTTGTTGTCAGAAAAACTGATGGGTTGTTGTGCGGCAGGTAGAAATGGGTGTCTCGATTTGAGGCGCCGTGCATTTGCACTCGATGGACAGGTGAGTGCTGAGTGGAGCAGGTTTCCAGGCTCCATGGCATGGCGTCCTAGAGACAGTGTGGCTCCATTGCGACAAAGCTCAGCAGGTTGGATGCCTGCGAGGATTGGAAGGCTATCTGCTGGTGTAGGATGCAGGCATCCAGTCACAATTCGCAAGGCGTCGTTGATGGTGGGGTCGATGAGGTGGGTATGAGCACTGCGGCACCAAACCGGAGCACAGTACTCTGCAGTTGAATGCACTAGGGCTGGGATGGCTGCATGCAGCATTGTTGCTCCAGCACCCCAGCCGGAGCCAGCAAGCAGCCTAAGGAGTGCGATGCATGATCTTAGCTTTTTGCAAAGTGATTCAAGGTGTCAACGATACGTGAGCAACCTGTCCACCATTACCTCGAGGTATTTGGGCTCGGAGCAGAAGGGCAGGGTTTTGTTGTTGAAGTTGACTTTAAGCTCACGTTTGGCTTCCTTGTTGTTGAGATGGAAGACTGCCGACACCGTTTTTGTAGTGCTGAGCTTTTGGTTCCAAGTCTGGAGGTATTCACCTTAACGTTGCCATGCCCTTGCTCAGGGCCCCTTCCACTGCCTACCAATCTCCATCAGCATGAATGATTGCTAGGTCGTCAGCATATGTATACTTTCTGGAGATGGTGTTTGGCAGGTCAGAGATGTAGATGTTGAAGAAAAGGGGCACCAGGACAGATCCCTGTGGGACACCGTTATTGAGGCGTAATAACCTGCTCGTTTTGCCATTTCCGGTGGTGTGGGTGAAGCTGCGATTGTCAACAACCTCCATGATCACGTGGACCATGTGTCTATCGGGCAGCAATCGCAGCAGCTTGCAGGTGAGGCCACGGTGCCATACAGTATCGTAGGCTGCTGTGAGGTCGACAAACACAGCTTCGGCTTCTTTTTAGCTGAAAAGCTATCCTCGATGTCCTGTGTCAACAGGGTGACTTGGTCTCCGGCTCACTTCCCGTGTCAAAACCCTGCCTGCTCCTGTAGGAGCAGTGGGTCGATGATTGGTTCAACATGAGCGTAGATGAGTCTTTCGAGGATTTTAACCCTTTAACGACCGCACGAGCCAATAAATTGGCTCCCTCTTTTTTGGCCATAAATCGCCAGCTGCTAGAGCTAGAAAGCTGTTCAAACCCTCTACAGATTCAGCATATCTTCTAGTTGACATCAACAAAAAAAAATTTCGTTTTGGCGTTAGTTGGGGCGAACGTCACCAGTGGGGGTGTTTTTGCATTTTTTTGGCCACCTTTACCTGGCCCTGGGCCCCAACCAATTGACCCATTTCTTTGGCTTAAGTTTTTTTCAGAAAATAGGCAAAAATCCACGTCTTTAGAGCCCTTGAATGACTTTCTAACATATCTGTAGCCAAAATTATGGATAAAAAAATAAAAATTGTTGAAAATTTCTGCACCCACAAACCCCAATTTGGGTTGGAACACACCCCTTCTCTATATGGACAATACTCGCCAGCGGATCGAGCTAGAGAGCTGTTCAAATCTGCTTTGAATCAGGAAAGACTTGTAGTTTAGACTGAAAATAACAATTTTCACTGTGCGATTTCAGCCTTTCTGGCCATGTTTACAAAACCACAGGATGTTTTGACAGGTCTGTCAAAACAATCCATGACNTCAACGTCCCGTGGGAGTTCAAAAATCAAGCCGAATCACTGGCATGAAACCGAGATTTAAATGCATTCTAAGCTATAGTACGAGCTTTTAGAGGGTTTGATGGACATTCTAGCGTTTCTAGTTGATAAGTTATGGCAAAAATGGTAGAATATTAATTGGGGAAATCCCCACTAATCCTTGCTAATCCCTGGGAGTTTCCTGTCATATTTGGAATATTTTTGGCATAACCTTTGAACCAGAAACACTAGAAACTCAATCATGGGCTCTGAAAACACGTATTCTCGATTAGAAACCAAAAATATTGGCGCGTTGGATCGGATGATGACATCATAAAATTAACCAAAAAACATACCCCTGTCATGATCCCAGTGGCCCAAAACCCCCCACCCAAACTAATTTTTTTTTTTTTATTCTAAACTACACGACGCCACTAGTCATTACAGGGTTTGAACAGCTCTCTAGCTCAATCTGCTGCCGAGTTATAGCTGGCCAAAGTT
>JGI24158J21664_10015175_pt1 | contig 10060 bp, 9 predicted proteins | sample Ectturendosymbi3_FD_21664 | JGI IMG/M metagenome (IMG submission 21664) | reverse complement strand
CCGATGTTCGAACGCAGTGAAAAATGTACTCATTCGTTCCTTCTGTAGGTCCATGTATGCATCATAATTATTGGTGTGATTTCAGGAAGGCATACATCTCCTGATTGCGTGCGGCCTATAACTTTGGTTGCAAGGCTCTGTACAACCTGCCGTGGCGAGCGAGTGTTAGTAGTCATCAGGTTCAATGTAGCATTCCTACCTTTGAAGCCTTATTAAAAAAATGTGTATCTGTTTCTTGAACGATGCAAAAAGTCCAACAATGTATGGTTGCGCACTTTGATGCAGTCAAATTGTTTATACCAGTGTTAGTCCTTATTCTTTGAACACTACAACCGTATTTTACTTTGAAACTGAGTGCCCGGACGTTACAGTGTTAGTTTGAGGATGTGTGCAGGCCACAAACCATTCGTACTTCACCAGGTCTTAGTCAGGTTGGACTCTGTTTCTTAAATGCAATTTTGACGTCCAACTCTAGATGTAGTTTTGTACCAAGTGTTACGACTTAGCCAACTATGTTGAGGAAGTGTCCGTAATGTAGTGCTGTACGAAGTGTTACAAGTTAGCGAACAAGTATCGGCATTCCTGTGGTCCTACCACCAACGCCGATACAAAATGTTCTGTATCTGTTATTATTAATCTGTGTTGTGCAGATAGTGCGTGCTTGTGCTCGAAGGACTTCGTGTCTGGTTCAAAGATTAAAATAAATATAATTGAATATTATTTTCAAAAATCATTGCATGCTTATTGGTTAAATATATTTTCGTTGTCTTCCTCAGCGTTTTTATCATAAAAAGTTTCAGGGGCATGGGCTTCGGAAGTGGAGGCCAAGGCCGCACCGGGATTTTGACATTTTCCCATCAGTTTTTGCAAAATAGGTTGTTTTCTTAGTTTCGAGTGGTGAAAATGTAATTTTGCCACTTTTGGCCGCTCCTGCAAAAATATTTTTGGCCAACCCCAGAAAATCCACTATTGGCCCCTCCCTGGAAAAAATCCCTCTGGCGCCCATGTTTAGGGGTACACGCTCATCTATCGAAATGCTGAAGGGGTACACGGACGGGGAAAGTTTGGGAACCCCTGTAGTAGGTGATGTTGATTTCAAACCAAACGCCATGGACAACGCGCCGTGAGCGTGAGCAACAGGGCAGGAGACACCGGACATGAAGCATTGGTCGCNTGGTTTCCTGTTGGCGAGGAANTGAAGACGCCATATCGCGTTTCAGGAGTACGAATGAGTTGAACTGATCTAAGTGCACATGCAAAAAATGGCAACTACAGCGAGAACGCAGTAGTATGCCGAGGCACCGCTTGGTTACGAGTACAAATTGTGTGGGGAAGCTGAGCGTTGCTACGCGTTCGAGGTGTAATATTCAAAAGTGGAGTTCGCGGTGGCGGGCGACAGCGAGTCGATCGTCACGGTTTCTTCGCTTTCTGGAATAACGCCCAAGCGCTTTAACGCGTCGACAGTTCCAATAATAAATCTGAAACACAACAAGAGATGTTACCTATACAAACACCAAAATTCCTTGCGCTCGTGAAAGAGAATTAGCAGTCGGAGAGGCGGATAAAGCCACTGGGCTTCGGATCGTTGCCTTTTACTTCGCAGCATTGGGAAGCAAAACATTCGGGTCACTGAGGATAGAGTTGCCACGCTTATTCGTAGATCCCAAAGTGTTCACAGCAACTGCTTTTTTATCTATCTCTTCATAAAGTGTAATCGAACCAAGAGAAACGCTTTGCAGAACAGCAGCGCATCCAGGATTGTAGCACCGTGCAGTAACACAGTACGTTTAAATATACGAGTATGTGAGAGTTTTCCCGAAAACAAGCAGTTAGGACCAGAAGCCAAAATTAAATTGCGCCGCGAATGTTAGCACTATACGAGAATAGCGCTTCAGAATAAGAGACTTAAAGGCATTCACAAGCTGTGCTTTGCATTTCCGCTTCACAGCGTTTCAAAAGCAAAAAAGCGCAGAGTAGCGGCGCAAGTATTTAACTTGGCCAAACAAAGAAGACAATCTCGCATTCCAACGACAGACAAATGCAAACTAACAGTCGCACATTTCGCGGTGATGCGTTTATTCGAACGCTACAGCGAAATAAAAAGTCGTTTCGTTTCGTCGTAAAGCACCATCACGTGACTTACCCAAAAACTGCTTCGGTGCTTAACTTTAGCACAATACAAAGAAAGAATTTTGAGAGCAAAGCCAGGTTAGCCCACAGCACACATCTCTTGTGTTCGACAAGCATATACGATAACAAGCAAAATCAACGATAAAGACCGTGATATTGGCATCTAAACGACCAAAAGTCACACTTTGCCTTGCTTTCTTGAAAGCATTTGAAAACCTTTTTTCGGAATAATAGTTATAGTGTATATTTTTCGCAAAGATACAGTCCAATACATAATCATAGTAGTTTATTTAGTAGTGAGGTACTCACGCGCAAATTCCGACGAAAATCAAAAGATAATCCAGCAGTCGCCTGGAACGAGGCATTCCCCTGTCGTAAAAAAAAGTTTGTATGGATAGCTTTGTTGAAGAAAAACAGGTTTCGAACCGAAACAGTTAATCTTCATACACTTCACAATGCCGCAAGCGACTAACGCAAAAATCGGTTTGACCTGAACTGTCCGAAAACAGAACAAATCAACATAACATTTTCCATTTTATACATAATTATGCTTTTAAAGACATGGATCCGTCACCTTAGTCGTGCCCATTTGGCTTTCAAACAGTTGCAACGGAAGCATTTCTACTTGCAAGGGTATCAATCTAAAATCACATAAAATCCGTGCTGGTCTCCGTAAAAAAAACTCAGTAAACTTTCGCCCACAACATTTTCAAAAACATGTAGTTAACCACATCCAAAATGCTGGTTCAGTGCAGCAGCGATATTGACCTGCTGTCGAAATATGACGTAATTGACACTTCGGGATTGTCGAAACAAAGAGGACCTGGGACAAACATTATAACAGAGCGAAAACGACCAACAAAAGCCTTTTGGCATAAAACTGCAAATTTATTGAATTACATACAATTTACAAAAGCAGTTTTGAAACAGGTAAACTAGGCTTTGCATTGGCAAAGTCTTTGTTCGATTTTTTTGTGCTTCCATTTTACGAAAACAGGACCAATACTAAGTTTCTGCGCTGACAAGTACCTTCCCGTACAACTAATTGAACCTTTCGAGTTTAAAGATTACGTTGCATGCAATATGGTATGCCAACAATTGAACATTCTGATAATAATGGAAATATTTCAAACAGTGATCACTGAGCAACAACGATGTAATGTAATGACGGATCTTAAATATTTTGGCTTTGTTCACCGAAGTGAGAGTTTAAAATCTCGTTACCTCTGTAATAAAATATTAACGAGAGCCAGGCCTCTGAACACAGAAGCACATTGTGAGAGCAAAAAAATGTTTACATTATAACCAGAAAAAAACATGGTATTCCTCGGATTTGTGCGATGCAGATTGATATGATGGCATGGATATGATATAGCATCACATTGTGATGAACGAATTCGTCAGCAGTGTGGAATCAGTTCCGCGATTTCTCACAAGCAGCATTCAGTGTAAAATCGCCAACAACTTTAGGTAGGAATTTTTTATGTAAGATTCTTCAAACTGATGTATTTCGTCAGCTTTCGTGCTTACGCTACTTAAAACTTCAGCAAAACGACACACTGCGACGACTGAACAAGTGAATGTTGATTGATACCAGGGGCGTATACTTCAGGTGTGCTTGGTGTGCGGCGCACACCCTGTGAAACTGAACATGACGTGACATTTTCCAGATCGTGCGATGAACGTAAAATCACAAAAAAGCTTTGTGAAATCAGAGCTATGAAGATAATTATGTACTTTCCAGCCCGAACGTGTGCGCCAAATATATGTTCTCGACTGCTCTCATATTCGAAGAGACATTTGCGCAAGCCGCAGACTGCTTTTGCAGTTGTGAGCTGCGCTGTTCCAACTTCCGGTGCTGAGTGAATTTTACTCCCCTGTTTCTTACTGTCTGACAAAACAGGGTGTACGACATTCCAGGCGCATATCTGCAGGGGTCGAAAACTCGTAATCGACAAGATATTCGCGCAGAGCCGCAGCTTATTTCTGCAGTTGTGAGCTTCGCTGTTCCAGGGCTGAGTTTAATTTACTTCCTTGTTGTTTCGATTTGACAACGCCGGATGTGCGCTATTCCAGGTGCACACCTTGTGGGCTCTACTGATGGTATTTTAAGGTCACATTCGTTGAGAATGTTTTTGCAGTTGTGAACTGCGCTGTTGTAGGGCTGAGTGGGTTGTACTCCTTGGTTTTAATGCGCAGTCTGATATTTTCGCAGTTATGATTGCTTGGTCGTAGCGATGAGTGTATGTTGCACCTGCATTTTAAGTTGGAGCGCTGATAGTTTAAAGTCATACTAAGTTATACAACAATGAATAGAGTGCGTGTATAATGATATGCATTGTGTCAAAAAACTTCGCCAAATCGTTGGATCTGAAGCATGAATTTGACGTCACAGTGTGACGTCACAAACAGCGCACACCCAGTAACAATGACCACCGTACGCCACTTATTGATACTGGTAAAATCAAATTCAAGAATGACTTTTTGATGCGTGCGCTGCTACCTGGACATCGCTGGCAACCATGTTTGATGTTCAACTATGGCAAGGTTGGTGAGTGATGACACTTTCTACCTCAAAATTGATTTAGCGTCGTTCGATATGCAACGTCAGAATTCGTAGTGCGGGATAAGCACCACGTTTCATCAATCATGGTTTGTATAACGCCAAAAGCAACAAAAACAAATGTTGATAACAGTTGCGGGACTTTTCAGCACCCAGCCGAAATAGTTCGACAACCCCTCCGGAGAAACGACTCAGTTTATAAACAGGGGAGAGATATCGTCGTCTGTAGAAAGTAAAAACGTGGCTACAGACAGCAACAACTCCAGTCAGCAACATTCTTGGCCTCGTTACACAGCATCGATACCTAATTTTACATGCCCTTACTAGCTCCTATTTGGTGAACTCACCCCGCTTCATACAACAGGCAGCACATGTGAAAGGAAGCACATGTTACAGCACACGTCAGCATTTGTATAACTCAAACAAAGTGCGGAGCTCTCCGCAACACCCATTGGAATAGCTGGAACTGATAAGACGCTAGTGCTAAAGAATGTTGCGGAGCGCCAACCCAATCAAAAGTTGCATGAACACGAACTACAAGATCGGATTTGCCGCAAGAATACATCGGTAAAAATCTGCGGCATATAATCGCACATGCGCAGTTTACCAGCAGTGGTGTCGAAAATTAACCATTTGATAAGGAAAATTAGGTCGAGCATGGAATTGCAAAATCCTTAGTTCCAATGTTAAATTTACAGGATAAAAACTGTCTTTCATGCACTGCTGGCAAAGCTCAATGCTGCTTTGTACGATCGTATCACTCCTCACTTGCCAAACAGTTCACGTGCTCAGTGTGTGGATTTTGGTGTGACCGTTTCACGTTGGGCAAGTTACTGCGCGTCAAAATTCATCGATCATTTCTCGTCGGTTCACCAACTCAGAGTTCGGAGGAAGTTTTCTGGTTGGGAATTTGTGCACAAGGCACAGCAACATGTGCGATGCGAAGCATGATGAACGCGGAACTCAAAACTGAGCAACGTTTCTGCTCACAGACCAACGCAGAATTAGGAGATACTTGTTAGTGCGCGGATAAAAACAAAGGAGACGTACAGCAGCAATTGATGTCATGATTTCATTCTTGCAAAACAATTAAAAAACCCATTTTCGAAAAAAGGGGCATCAAACGACATTGACAAATATCATGGCAACACGATTTGTTCCAAAACATGTTCGATTTTGCGCATGACAAAGCATCAAACTTACCTTCCGAATATTTTCAAATGGAACAGGGCCGGCATAATAAACGCAAGTAGACTGCAGCAAGTAGCGCCTACTAAAGCCATCAGCGTGGAGAAAGAGGGAATCACCAGCACTATCAATCCTGTCATAATAACCATTAACGATCGAAGAAAATTCTGAAAAAATGAAAGCGCAAATAACAGGCTACATGGTGCACAGGACACTTTTTTCCCGCTCAATCCCATGGCAACCGGTGACTTTCCCATACCAGGGGATTCACACGAAACCAGTAATACGAAGTACATTATATCATGTGCATCCGCCTGGTCTCTACAGAGCTCTGGATATAATACCACAAAGCGTGCAATAACGGGAACAACGAAAATTTAATGACTCCTATATTTATGTGCTTCCCCCAAAAAGGCCCAACAACCTTATTTTGGGGATCACGCATCCTCACGCTATGGCACTGAGCCTCAGCCTCTAAGTGAAACATTAACTGCGCTGTGAGCATATAACAATGGTATTTAACTTCAGAAAATTCCTGCTGTATAAACGTAAAATTACTAACAATGAGCCATGGGACAAATCTCATGGACAATAGACAAGCTTGAAGCACGAACTATTCGGCATGAAACATGACGAAGTCCTACACACAACGTCAATTAGACAACGTCTGCAACCTGACTGCGCATGAGAGATATCTAAAAATATTTGTGACAAGCTTTCGGCGTAAGTGCTAATCGTCTCTGACCACGCAAGGATCAGAGTAACTGCATGCAATGACAGTCAACGGTTCGGAAGAGGGGCTTCACTGCAGACCCTTCACTTCTAACTTGATCCACGACAAAAATGCTTTGCAAGAAGCGCGAAAAGTTTTTGACAACTTCTGCTTTCAAAGCACGAAAAGCGAAGCTAGAACGGGAGTAATAACAAACGCATCTTGCGCAAGCGTTAAAAACTATTCCTCCTTGAAAAAGATAACAAACCACATACTGCGTGATACAACAAGATGGACTTACACCAGCAATGTAAGACGACGACATGGCAGGCCAACGCTTTTCGATAATCTGCACGACTGGAAACATCATCACGGGATAGGTAAAGAACAAAGAAAAGCAAAGGCACATTTTCACCAGAAGCGGAAAAATTCCTGATCAACAAAAACAGATGCACATTAGTTGAATACTGCGACTGGTACATACCTTTCAGGTTCAATAACTACTGCAAACGTGTTACCGGCGTTCAGGGTTAAGTAGTACCTAAAAGTAAAACACGAACGTAGCCAGAGAAAGCAATCCATTCTTGGACTAGCGATGAATTCACCGCTGGATCACGTGACACACGCAGCGAATTAAACCGGAAATGCAATTCGCCCATGAGTTTCCTCTTCAAGCGAAAACGTTATCACTCGATAATGAAAAAGTTCTATTTCAAAGCCCACACGCAGAAAACACACGACAGGACACGTACCCGCAGGTAAGTTGAGCGTAATGATCGGATTTGTCGTTGGCCCGAACGACTGAAAAAGAAATAAAAGCGGGCTGACAAATCTGCATTTGAACGATGCAAGTTGCAAACGACCAAACTTACCATATAACCACAGACACCGAACACAATGTACAGCGTGGTTATAAACAGCATCGCCCACTTAAAAATCCTGCGTGGAGAAAGAACAGATTAAGACGTGAATCAAAACAGACATGGGTAATTGACGTCAATTCAAACCGGGTCAATAAAGAAATTCCAACTAGATGATTTCTTATCATACATTGCCGCTCTAGCCAGAAGGGATCGTCACAGTTCTTTGTATCAGGCACAACAGCTCTCTGCCTAGCTACGTTGTTCGTCAGAAACGAATTCAACACGCGTAACTAGACGCAGTCAATGTAAGCAGAAAAAATATTAAACCCACCTTCTGAAGTGAAACCTCACGTCAACCGCCATCGACGCTTCCAGTGACAAAATCATTCCCGCCCCCTTCACAAAAAGCTTTTACTGTTAAAAGATACTAAAATGGCAAACACGCACAAAATGGATTCGTCGAAAAAAGCGTATCATGGGTTGGCCGCCTGTTTTAGGGGCGATGGCTAGAAAACATCTACGCAGCGTTGTTTGTACAATGTTCCTGGAAAGCGTCAACGAAAAAAATAGCGATATGTCAAAAAATCTAATGTAACTCGTGGCTGTGCAACAAACCTGTGGAAATTTCAGGCTGCCTGTGCGTATATCCTCCAATGCCAGTCATGCTTATCCTGGTTTGGAGGGATGCACATCATGCTTTTCTTACAGAACTATGGGAATAAGCAGCAGAGCCGACAGTGTAGAGAACAGGAGTGGAAAACCTATTTACTATCACGGGCCGCATATATTGTAGAATATCACTGGCGAGCCGCAAAAAAATTCTAATCTGATCTTATTATGAAAAATACAGCTAAGTAAACACTGTTGTATTTCACTATAAGGAAAACAAAGAAAGGTAACTATGAGATGGAGCGAGAGGTATTTCTCTCCACTTGCTGTCCGACTGACTTACTCTTGACTTACAGTACGTTGTTGGATAAAAACCAGTTAACTTAATCAGGCGACATACCTCGTAGCAGTACACAGCCATTCCTGCGAAAAACGGAAAACCACTTAAATCGATCTCCTTTGGGTGTATCCTGAAACCGCACACGTCGTTTTGAACACACTACAATATACTTAGTTGACAACATACACGATCATCATTACATACCTGACGTGATGAGCATGTTCAAAGTCAAACCAGAAGACAATCGAGTAGGCGAAGACATTTGCAAAGTCAGCAAACAAACTGTAAAAGCAAGCATCCCAGTATTAGCACAAGCGATTCAAATACGTCCACAGCAGGCCAACGGAACGGAAGAACACAGACAGCGCGATTCCATCATCATCCCAAACCACGTCACATACGTAAGCCTGAGTGCATCGCCTCGTTGGCAACAAGTAGTGCCGTTTCAGTAACGTAACAACAGACGTAGGAAATGCATTAATAATAACAACCATTTTCATTGGTTACGGCAAGATCTACGCTCGCATCGCACATGAGAATCTAACAATGACTTAATTTTTCCCTGAGATGTACTTTCGCTGATCGTGCTCTTATATACTATGCATCTTCACCAAGAAAAATTTGATTCACAAGTTCATACGAGAGCAAAATCAGTTATGACGAACGCATCACTACTGCGACCAAAATACCAATTACAAAGTTCTACCAGCTCAGTGACCATATCGTATCTCCAGTATCCACATTCTGCGTGGTAATGGCGTTTTAGGAAGGCAACGATACCTACATTGCAACTGGTAGTGACGTGACTACTCTGCGTGACAACCACGACGAATGAATTGTTCTCTGGCCACTAAAATTTGTCGTTGAAGTTTACTGCAGGCCAGTATTTTACTATAGCGTGTCTCGTGCAAATACACAGTAGAATGAATAACCATAGTATTAGAAAACTAAATTTGGCGACACTGTCGCTGCTGACCATCACTTCCTCGGCCGAGCTGACTTTACGAGCCCGATGTTTATTGTCTTAGCTACATGCTTTCCAGAATAAACCCTCTCTCGCGTTTGCCTCTTTCTGAAGACAAAAACTTGCCCAAGCAACGCAACGTTTCTTGTAAAACAATGTTTCTTTCTTGTAATTTTCTTGTAGTTGCATTTCTGAGGTAAGATGAGATGCTTCCTTTGCGGTCTATATTTAACTTTATGACCCTCTGGATTCTCTTTTCTCAAAAAGAAACTCTGCCTCACTAACCAAGACATCATCTTAACCTTGCTTTTATCTTCTATACCTGTCCTGTTCAAAACGGTGTTGTTTGTAGCGAAAGAAAAATGCAACTTTCGTACATTTTACAGATATTTTTTCCAGAATCGTGTTGTTCTTTTGGAAGTTGCTGCCGCTAACCTGTGCAAGAACCATCAGCAGAACAAGCGTGGAATCATACTTGGCGTTTAGGGGGCCGGAGTCGGGAAGGGGTGTCCAGTTGGTCATAACGGTTTAAAACAGTTTGTTTGATAGAGTGACAAGCAAAGAAAAAAGGCGAAAACAAATTTTTGGTTGGGGGTTGCTGATTTTTTGTGAGTGACGTCATAAGTGAAGTAGTTTTTGGGCCATTTTGACTCATGTTTCCTGGCCTAGGGTCCAACCGCTAGGCCAAAGT
>JGI24158J21664_10015174_pt1 | contig 10061 bp, 9 predicted proteins | sample Ectturendosymbi3_FD_21664 | JGI IMG/M metagenome (IMG submission 21664) | reverse complement strand
GCCTCCAGAGATGGTTGGGCTGACACCGCCTCCAGAGATGGTTGGGCTGACACCGCCTCCAGAGATGGTTGGGCTGACACCACCTCCAGAGATGGTTGGGCTGATATCGCCTCCAGAGATGGTTGGGGAGACACCGGGATTTGTAATGAGTTTAGTGTGGTTGCAGAACTTGAGTAACTCCAGTCTTTTTGCAGAGTTGGAATGGGATTGAAGTGAACACCTGTTACAAGGAGATAAATAATTAAGTGTGCGGAAAATTAGGTGTTAATTTACATTGCNCATTGCCATGACGGCATATTTAAACATTGCTTGATACACGCAGTGCAAATTGTTTGAAACATGTGTTATTTATGCAATCTCAGTACGCTTTACATTAGATAAACGATAAGAATGCGATGTCTGATATTCCAATGACGTATATGCATAAACCATTACAAAACCCAGTCCAGCGATTGTTTTTTTGAATAACCTGGAAACACAGTCGGAATGGATTTCTCGCTTTTATTTTTCTGGGCGTTACGACCTCGCTTTCGTGTAAGTTAAAACTGTGGCAAATCCTGTTGAAAACGAGGTATATCGAAGTGAACGACACTCAGATGACCAGTTTTTTTAACACTGAAACGTTCGCACTGGTCTAACTTGCACATAGATATTGACAATAGAAAGTGATGAATTTTTCTTGTGCAGACATGAAAATATTCATAGGTTTATTATATACCGCTTCCCGAAAGCTATTCGTTTTCATACCCGGTATTAGTCGCGTGAAGATCGCGGTGGATAAAGCCTTTATATGATTACTCAACAACTTTAGATAGTTCAACATGACGGGACAAAGCAATGTTGGAGACTGTGTTCTGGTCATTGAAAGATATTTGGGCCATTTTTCCGAGAGTGTGGCTGTATGGCATGCTTTGCGTAGCCTAATGTTCTTTGGAAATACTGGGCACATGTCCGAAGGAACGTAATTGGAGACTATCAATGGGGAAGTAGCTTAAAATTCATTGTTTTACCAATTTTACAGCTGTGCGCTTCTCTCGCGAAGTGTCACGCCGTGAGCTTTATGCAGGCACACGATTTCTTTCACTTCCACTTAGGTTACAAGTTACATTACAAGTTGCAAACATTTGTCATTGCACAAAACTCAGAGGGAGATGAGGATCGGAATGAAGACCGATTTAAAGTCAGAGGATTGCGGTGTTTAAATCATTCCTTTCTGTTACCACAGAGCAATAAAGTTCATGCACGGTGCACAACAACATTTGCTTCAGCAATCTGTGTGAGAGATTCCGCGCTTCGCTTTGAACCACTTGGGAATACCACCAAGGTGCTTGAAACGTCCTCACATGCGTATCACTTACTTGCACAGCGCGCTGATTGAGGTTTCCGGAGAAATATACTGTATTTGCTGATTTTCATTCCTGCATGTTCAAGCGCAGCAGAAATACGTACAAGTTATATTTCGAAGATTCTGGCATTAACGCGTTGTTGGGAAAAATGCAAACTATTGATCCTGCAATTTCGAACCGAGACACTTCAGCACGGCTGTGACTGTATGCAATTCATACAGAACAATGAAGACCAGTGGTGTCTGCACACACCTTCTAAGTTTGACACCAACTGTTGGCGGTTGCGATTTAACTTCGCCGACACAGGCACAAACTTTCGAGCAGTAATACAATCACTTGACGGCCGGGAACAAGCGTTCGTCATCAACACAGAACAGCTGCAATGCTCCCCAAAACTTTTAGAACACCAGCCCACTTTTTAAAAAGGAGACAGTCAAAAAAACTCGTTATCGATTCAAGGATTTGAGCTGGTCGGATTGCATGGCAGCCTGCAGCTTTTTTAGCCTTTGATGTTTAGACAACTTGGAAGATCTCTACTGCAGTGATGGTATTTTCATCCCCCATTACGTCTTTTTTTGCCGGTGTTGCGATAGTGACTTGGTTTAAAATGTGTTTGCGATGCTCTCCATCTACCAAGGATATTTTTTTCATTTTTAAGACACCATTGGTCTTTTATGGATTTAGCATAATGATATCTTTGGCCAGAAATACACCACATTGTTTTCAAAAACGCTTTTTGCCTTAGTAGAAATGGAGTATACTGTATGTCCAAAATTCTAACATGATTGCATTTGACCGTTTCACCATCAGGGCTGTGGACTTACGCGTCTGAGCGGAACGCAGTAAACAGTTGGTTTTGCTGAAGTCATAACTTGTAGGCAGATTTCTTTGCTAAAATGGCATCTTTCACCTCTTGGTTCCACAAGGGGGTAACTTTCTGCAATTATTGCCACACCCAAGGCGGTTCCGTCATCATGCCCAAGCAGCAGGCATAGCTGAAGCTGATCTGCCACTCCACCTTCGCGGTGCCGTCCATGAGGCCTTGGTACACGGACAATGCGCTCTGCAAATTTACTTCTTAGATATTCTTGGCCAGGGCCCATCCGTGCGATGCTATTCTGAGCAAATGTCCAATACATGTTTTGGTTCAGATTCCTGTTTGTTGGAATTTTATTTCAAATAAACGTGTATCTTCTGGTTGCTCCCAACGCAAGTTCGTAAAAAATTTTTTGCTATTTTGAGTTTGAGATCAGTTTTTTGCATGAACACCGATTTTGTTTCTTTCTTGATGCATGATTTGATTTAGCGATAGTGTAAAACTTTGTTTCTGGTCTCAGAACGGGACTTAAACCGTGAATAACTTCCAACTAAAAGACGCACACAACTTCATTTGTCATTTACTCACGTGATTCATGGACGTCTTCATAATCGGAATCTTCACTGTCAGCTTTCTGAGGAGCTCTTTGAGGGAAAGGCATTTTAGAGTTCCCTTTTCGTGGAGAAATAAACTTTTTTCCTGAAAACACAATTATTATTTTTAAATTACACAATATTTATTTAAAGCGATTGCACTTCACGTTTGCAAATGTATTCAAAACAGAATGAATTGAACGGTGTTCCTATATCAACACTTTAGAGACCAACGTTCCCAAAATGGGAACATGTTTGTAAATGCTCCCAACTGTTTCAAGGATTTGAAAGGGACATCCAATTTTTTTCAGAAATTGTCTGAAATGGTTCTATTAAAAATGCACACAATTTATAAAACCCAAGGTCTTGTTTCGTTGTTGTGGCAATTCATATTCAGCCAATGAATGTTTGTGACCCAATTAATATTTCTTTGCTTGTTGTAAACTCCAAAAGTTATGAAAATATGCCATGAAAATATTTTATAGTTCTGTTTAACTGAATTAAGCTTTATTTTACAATTTGTTTTTGTCCCACACTTTCATCTTAAGTTTCAAAACGATGTTCCCGAAATGGGAACGTTGGTCCTATGCAGTACAGACATATCCATCTTTGTCAACAGACGTGAATGCAGTAATAGGACAAGAGTGAAGTAACTTTTAATCCCATTATTCCTTCACACTACAGCGCTGCTGAAAACAGCTCCATTATTCGACAGATGAGATGAGTTTTGTCACTTGCACCAATCTATTCAATTACAAAAAGACAATGAAATTGCTGCAAAAGATAGCAAGCATGGCTACAGTCATGGGCAAAGAAAATAGACCACTTGTAAATTAACGAAAAGAGGACTTGTAAATTAACGAAATCAGTTTTGCATAAGTGAGAACAGCAATTTACAAACAATAGGCTAAAAAGAAAATTATGTGGTGAAAGTCTTCCAAACTTCAATTTTTTTAAAATAGTGTTTTGCCTAAAAAATTTTATATTTAGTTTGTCCACCAAAGCTTGTGTGTGGAGAGCATTCACTGCACTGGAAGAGTGTTTCACAAATGCAGATGTGTAGCGTTTGTCGAATCTTGTGTTTCCAGGCCTCCAAACTGTCTTGCAACATCCAGTTTTTTTACAAATTTGACGCTCTGAAAATCCTTTATGTAACTGAATATACTGAGCTCGTTTCGAGTCCTTCAAATGAGGCCCTCTACCCATTCTCACAAGGCAAGAAATGGATTCCTACAGGGCTGACAGTAGAACTTCACTGAGATCGAAAGATCACGATATAGATGAATCAATGGTTCTGTATTGAGGCCCTCAAAATGTCTAACATTTTGTAAAAGGAAAACTAGTTAAATTTAAATATAAAGTGTTGATGCTGTGTGGTGTTGACGGTTTTCCATATACTGTAACTAAGATATATACTGTGGAAAAGATTCTCACCGAATCACCCCATAAGGAACACATGTTGTAACCACCATGCCTACTTCTGTACGCAGTAATAAATGTTGTTTTCTTCGATAATTTTTTTAGAAGCCAACAGTTGTGAGACCTGGCTGCCAAAGATATCAGAGCCTGTGCGAACAATCAAGAGAAAATCGAACAGGACGCTGCACTTTGATTGCAACAATGACTGTAAGATCCAGCCCAGAGGACATTACAAATTACCTATCAGATGGCAAGTGTTATTTGTGTGAGATAGCGTTCTAACTGTCCAGTCACGATTGCCAACAAAGGCGCAACCATGTCTTTACGAAATTTCATTCCATGACGTCGTCATCGTGCGTCATCGTGCTTATTCAACCGTGATGCAACTTTTTCGCAAACGGTCACAGATAAAGTTCTCTTCGCAACATTTCTGAAAATGAGAAGTTTTCGGTTTTAATCACGTTGCAGACCGAACGATCGGGACAGAGTAAAAATTAGTCGCCTAATACAAACGCTTTATTCCGTACTCAACTAGTGCAGTCATGGCTTTAGTGTGGCAGCTGTACAAGCTGCTAGTAATTGCCTAACGTTTCGTCTTGTTTCAGCAAATTCGTTTAGCCCTTTTCTTCTAAAATATGTTTTTGAATTTTTATCAAAAAGGGAAATTCCAAACTTGAGGGATAGCCTATGTCAAGATTTCTTTGATTGCTACGTTTCGGGCAAAACAGATCACGTGTTTTTGGCACATAACGGATCAGGTGTGTTTGGGCCAAACGGCTTTTTCTGGCATCCACGAGATGGGTTGAAGTTTAAAAGCACGTTTAAGGCTATGAGCTTTCAGGGTTTGCACTGGTTGCAATACCAGACCCTAAGTGTCGTGGGTAAGTTCGTTCAACACTTGACTAGCATTCATTTAACACTTTCCTAAACCCTTTCAAGGCGTGGTACTGGAACTAACCCTGGAAGACCTAAAATGTGAAACAGTCATCACGCTAAATTTAGTTGAGAACTGTCGGGTTTCAAACCGAAAACGCAAATAAACAACGTTTTTAAGAATTGTACCACGTTAATAATCATGACCTATTTTTTCCTAACAAAATAATCAAAATGTCGTAGAAGAACAATCGGTTTAACGTTGTAACAAGGTTTCTTATAACAACCAACATGTCGAGATTTCTCTTATTACTTGAATGAAAGTTTCAACAGTTTGCATGGTTCAAAAGTACCCTAATATTATCTTTGATTAGGCCAAATTGAGTCCTTTCTCAGAAAAAGTGGAACACGAACAAAAAGGATTAAAAAATGCCTTGGACATACCAACATTTTGAAGTCTCCCAAGCTTTGACAATTTCAGTGTATTTGCGGTTAAATACCAATCATTTTCGAAATTTTCGATCAAATGACCTGTCTCAAGATAAACGTTGTAAGGTGATTAACCAGTAGCACAAAGAAAAATTAAAATAGGACATTTTTGAAAATGATTAATATAAAATTATCTTTATTCATTGAGAGTGCCTGCAAACGTCACAATTGCTATGCGATGTTTTGAAATTTGAGGGGGCAGCTGTCCCAAATTGCCCCGCTGGTTGCGAGCCTGATTGCCAGCAACTATGTCACTGTGACACTTTTCAGCAAAACAGAAAAACGGGTTGAAAAAACGAACACAGAAGAGTCGTGGAACAGCCACATTGTGAAGATGTGCAATGAACGGATGGGTGGTGTGGACGTGTGCGATCATGAAAGTGGTGGTGGAACGCATTCAACAACATCCTGAATCTTTGTTGTGAAAGCGTTTCGATTTCAGAGCTACGCCAATCACACTAAATCACACTAAGACAACTCATCTCCAAATTCAAAGATAAATCGTAAGGTATTTGGTAAAAGCTGAAGTAAGGCTGGGATATGGTGGCCCTACAGCGCAACCCAGCACATTAGTAAGACACGAAGGCGTGAACCACACACTCAAATCTGTCTCACTTAGAAGATGTGTTTTCTGCCCACAAAAAAACACCAGGTTTCGATGTGAAAATCGTGAAAAGAAACTATAGGAAATACAATGCACTGACACAGTGAGTTGAACACGTTCTAACATTTTCGCAATTCCTGGGACATATTGTCGTATTGTGAAGTTTGCGGAAACAAAAGCAATTTCTCATTAATTTTGCAAGGCCGAAATATGGTTAATTTTATGTATTTTCAAGTAGCAGAAGACACAACGTTCCCAAAATGGGAACATCTAAACAAAGAAAGTATTGTAAAATTTGAAAAAATATAATTGTTTGTGGTCTTAAGGCAAGTAGACCAAAGTTTAAAGAGATCATGAAAAAATATTCAGTGTTTTTTTGAGCTGTCTCTAAAGAGTTGTGTTATGCAATCACAAGGTCACAAAGCGTTTAAGCATTTGCTTTTGTGATCGTAAACGTTGTTGATCAAATTATTTTAATCAGAACAATGTTATTTAAAAAGCATTTAAAGAAAAAGTGGCCTGTCCAAGGGATCCCAAAGACAGTGATTTCTCAGGACAATCCTATCACAATGTAGCCTGGCAACTTGGAGTGGGTTATCAAAATCGTATGCTTAACAATAAACAAACCGGACGTAATCTTTCTGATGTATATGATTGTGCCAATCCCTGTATAATGAATTTGTTTCGAATAAGAGCTAAACCTTGAACTCCTTTAACAAAGTTAATCGTCATCTTAATAAAAGATGTTCTGCTTGATTGCCTTCGCAGATAGACGGGGAATGTGCCCTACCAACCGCACATATGGTGAGTTAGTGACGATTCAGATTGAGCGTTTCCTATTTAATTGAGCTTCAGCAGAATATCACAGTATTCTCTTTAAAACTGCTGTCGTTTCCTCTGCGCCTGAAAATAGACTGCGGACAACGGAAACTCGAAACGGCTCAACGCTTTTAAACGGACTCAATCTAATCATATTTTCCTTGGCCTTTCTTGGTCTTGGCTGAACTTCAGCCAACTTTGGGCCAGCCTCTGCCCTCTGTTAAAATAAATTGTTGCTACACCCAACTCTTGACATAAAAATGTAAAATTAATATAATAATTCTCCTATCGTTGGTCTGGTTTGTGCAATACCTTCGCCAAAAAATCAGAAACATTACTGGGAATTATTTAATTTTTTGTACTGTAGTTGTCATTGTGTTCAAGGTGACTTTGTTGAGCTTAGGGACTACTTCGCAGCAAACGCTGTACAGTGTATACTTTGACCTTCTACTGCAGATGCTTGTGCATTTGTTGTGATTATAGTACAAATTACTCCATTCTGACAGCATTTGAAATTTTGTAAACGACAAGAATTCCAAAACGGCAGGTTTTGGATTGCAAGTCACACGTTTGCACTCTGGAAATCCTGCAATCAATATTCTGGTGAAGCTATTGATCTTGGTCCGTACAGTGCAAAGTGCCATGTACAATGCTGCATCACTCAAAATGTGCTTTTGCATAAAACAGACGTGAAACAATTCATCTAAAACCCAAATATCATGCTGGAATAAGCACATTCCTGCCGCCATTGATATTGTTACACATACCGCTATTCAATGTTAGCTACTCATTGTGCTGTTTAATAAACGCGGAATAAGAGGCTAGTGCCACGATGCAGCTATTGCAAAACCACGAAGTAGAACCGAAGTGGATTGTTTCTATATTTTAGAAACAAGAAACAAATTACTTACGACATGGTTGTTGCTCAGATTGTGACTGATTTTCATCGTCGTCATTTATTCGTCGTTTACTAGCCATGGCACAGTGCTTTAAAATTGCAGAAGCAAATTTTTGATAAGGTTGATACGTTGCTCATAAAGACATAAAATTTTTAAAACTAAAAATAAAAATAGGTAATTGCTTCATTATATCTTCAAAAGTTCTTTACAAATCTCAATCGACAATCTTCTGCACTGTTTTTCAAATGGTGATAAACTACAATCCGACTTTTCGTAAACATCAATGATCAACATTTGATTGTAAAATAGAAGTACAAGTTTATTTTCTCCACATATGTTTCAGCATGGAGTTTCAGCCATGGGAACAGCTGTTTCGTTTCACACCATTTCATTCACCTTAGTAAGCTGAAGGATCACTCACCAACCCTGGTGAGTGGGATTGATATCTTGTCGACTTCCATCCATTTGAAATCCACTCCACCCGAAGCACTGTAATCAGGCTTTTTGCGTAAAGTGCTTGCATTTTCGCTAGTGATTGGTCAGGAGCTGCCAAAGGGAATGTATTCAAATTGATAAGCTTCTTTTTGAAAGCCAAGCATTTTTCATTCACAAATATCACGGCCTGCTGCATTTGGTATATTGTGTGACTGCATTTTTTCAACAGTTTCAACAACATGCTTGCCTTAACTAACGCCTTATCAACTGCAGATATCACGTACTTGTCAGAAAACTACGCGTGTGATTTTGTCTATTCATTAGCTAAAAAGAAATTTTTGTTAAGGCATGTGATGCAGTAGATATAAAAATTTTGTATGTTTGGTGGACATGCTCGCCTCAGACCTGACGTTTATGTAAAAAGACTTGTCCTCACAAGTTTCAACTTTTCTTCTCATCCAAAAATAATCTGTTCTGAACCAAAGCTGTGCACAAGAAGTGGTCAGAAAATATTTCCAAAGTACAGTATTTTTTCCGTAATGTGTAGGTAAACCACATTTATCCCGATTTGAGAGAACCTTTTCCTGGAACCCTTTGCCTCCCAGACCTATTTTCCTTTCTGCATTCAAGATAATTTTTTCACCACTTGTTTGTACGGCCGTAATATCGAAAATTACGGATTTACTACTTTCTATTTATCATTTTGGAGATATGAACAACTTCATATGTGGCAACGTTAGGAGGATTGCAGCACAACATTTTCTAAATGTATCACTGAATTTCCGCAATTCCAACTGTGTAGTAGCAGGGGGCTTCCCAGGGGGGGACAAAAAGGACAATTGCCAGAACCGTCGCCAGAAAATCCTCTGCAGAGTGTTCAGGTTTTTGCAGGGGGCTTGAAATTCCAAAATTTGACAAATGATCCACTCACTGACATTATTTCATATTTCAATTTGGGGGCTTGTAACTTTGTTTGGGGAGCCATGCTCAGCAAAGTACCCCCGAGGTGACGGTGCAGGCATTTGTTCTCCCTGGAAATTGGGACTAAGAGCCAAAAATTTTTAGAAAACCTGAAGTAGCAGCTTAAATGCGATTAATTGGTTTAATTTTTCCAATGACAGTTTATTGGCCAGTGTGACACTCACACTGCACAAGTGAGAGACATGTTCACTGTTTTAATTCTGGTATCATGCAGTGATGAGCTTGCAATTCGCTCAGGCCTACTGTTTTGTCTGCAAAGGAAGATTGCGAATTAACGATCGATTTTTCGACTGTTGGTCTTTAATGCGTGACAATAATATGGAAACAAGTAACCAGTGGTGGCTTCAAGCTACGGCAGTACAGTGATCTCCTAGTTAAGTTCGCAATTTAAATCTGAGCTGTTTGTGCGCACTTACGTGGTAGGTGCGAACTTAGCAGTTGTGCTTTTAACTGCATTAGCAAGCAGATGCTGATCATTAGGGATAATGTTTGGACACTGATTGATGCTTTGACTGAAGATATCTATTGTTTAGCAAGGCAGATAGCATTCACTTACATTACGCCAGTGTTTTTCTAAGCCGTTTTTGGGTGTCAAAATGACACCCTAAATTCTGTGTCATTTGCAATGACACCCTAAATTCTGAAAGCCTCGATATGCTTTTGCCTTGTATGGATTTTAGATAAACATGGTTTCCTGCACGTAGCTATTGCAACGGACGGCTGCAATGTTATTGGCCGACACAATTTTCTGGCGCAGAAGTTGGAAGCGAAAATTGTAACTTTGGT
>JGI24158J21664_10015172_pt1 | contig 10061 bp, 6 predicted proteins | sample Ectturendosymbi3_FD_21664 | JGI IMG/M metagenome (IMG submission 21664) | reverse complement strand
AGTCACCTTTCAAGAGAATAACTTAAAACGATACAGAAACTATTACATTGAAAAATAATTTCAAATTGAAAATAGAATTGATAATGAAAACGCATATAAATATTGATTTGAAATTTTCGCAATTTGTGATTGACCACCTGTGTCGCTATTGCACTGTGTACTGCTCGAAATTTGTCACGTGACCGTTGGGTGTATATAAAGAGTGGTATTACTAGGTCCACCATCAGTTGATGTCGTGGGCTTACCAGTCTCAACACCTAAACCAGTAGTGGGCTTACCAAACTGGAATAGGCCAAATTACCCAGAAGAGATTTACGATTTAGTGACTATGATGCTACTAACAATTCGGGCTATCTCTCTCCTATGAAAGAATAAAATGCGATTTAGCCCCTGTCACCTGTAATAATGCTTATATATGTTGAAGTATATTATAAACCCCTGTTGTGATAGATATCGCAGTGCTTAAAGTTCTACTAATAAAACCATGAGTGAATACAATCTTGTTGTGATAAGCTGAGCGTGTCGAGCGAAACCGGCGGGTCTAACTTTCCTAATTGTTAACTTGGACGTGCCATGGACACTTCCCACTCGCCAGTGCTCTTGTGGAATTGTCCTAAATGTGTGATGGTCTTCTTCTTTTAGAAGAGGACTGCCACACTAGGATGCTTCAAATGTACCCAGCTTCATATTCATACTTCATGTCCATCGACAAGCCAACTGTTGTTCTGAAACGTTTTTTTGGAAATTCTCTAAGCGAACTCTGTTTGAGACATTAAGATATTTGCAATCGTTTCTGGTTGGTTGCAGTGAGCAAGTTTAGAATATTGAGAAGTCAAAAGCATCATTTGTTGATGTTGTATCCTGTTTCGCCACTATGCAGGGAAGGATAATTGTTATTTGACTTGTTAAGTGTAGATAATACACTCAAGTAAGTGATAGTCGTAAGTTGTCCTCCCATTTTTCGATGAAAATGTGGCAGCCTTATTGAGCTTAACTGAAGGGGATCGTCATCTCAACAAGTGTAAAGCTTATCCAAGTGTTCCTAAATGATGTAAAAAAACAAAAGAGACAAAATTTAGATAGGAAGAAGTTGCAACCAAGTCAAGAAACATTCAAGTGACTATTTTACAGTGGCAGTGAAGTCCAGCAGAGACATTTCTGTGGAACCTGTAAGAGGACAGAAAATCGAAGAACATGTTGTGACAGACTTAGATCTACGTAACGATGAAAATACACCTATTGTAACCAGCAGGGCAGTAGCAGAAGAATGTCAAGATGTATCATCGAAAAACACGATAGATGAGATGGCTGACGTTATCACTGGAGGCAACGATATCGGTCTCTGGGCCCTCTGGCCAGCCAGTATACCGGAATAAATGCGGGAAGATTGGTTGAAATATGAAATAGTTTTTTTTGACATTGTAATGAAAAGTCATTTTTAAAACACGATGTTCCACAACACAGAAAAGACAGAAACTTGTCACGGAAATGTACTCCAAGTCGTATTCGTCGTCAGAACCACAATGGCAAAGTAGTTGACAGAAGATGGCTTTGTTTTTCTCTTTCACAAACTTGTGTTAAATGTTTCACTTGTAGATTGATGTGCGCGGATACGACTAAATGTGAGCATTTACTTATTAGAAAAGGAATCTTCGACTGGAAGCACGCTCTTGAGCGCCTGAGGAGACACGAGCAATCAATGGAACATATAGATGCCACGATTACACTTAGTCGCAGATGTAATTAATCACTATGAAGAATTGATACAGAACTAGCCAGTCAGGTCAATCAATGCGAACAATATCGGAAATTTCCTCTGCCTGTAACGTTTGGTTTCTGTCATAAAATTTATTGCTGAGCGAGAACTGGCATTTAGAGACGATGAAAACATTGGAGCGCCCAGAAGCTTTTTCCAAAAAATTTTCAAAGCTGTTTTCAAGCAATTAGAAAAAAAATGTGATGCTTCTAGCGACTGGTTTTGCAACTGTTTCACAAATCGCTAATCCTTGTCAAATACCATGTTGCATCATACAGTTTTGTTGCAGTTGAGCACTGGTGTAGGAGATGGGGGTGCAGGGGGTTCAAACGCACCTCCAAAAGTTTTGGTTTTGTGGAAATTTGGGCAAAATCCGAGAAAATTGGGCAAAATCTCTGAATACCTTCACAAAATTCCTGAAAATCTGAGCAAAACCTTGAAAATATGAGCAAAAATGGCGCCCAAAATAACATGAAGAGTTTTTTTTGGNAGTCACTTTTTGTTATGGATTTTTTTTCGGGCAAGTTTGCGACGATTCGAGCAAAAATTNTTCGCACCCACCCCAAAAAATTTGCCTGCTCCTACACCNTTGCNGTTGAGTTAACAAGGGTGACGTCACAAGGTTACGTCATAAATATTATTGAAATGGGGAAATACTAGTGACTTCATCGATCATCCCCTACCTAAAGATTCTGTGGGGCCTCCCACCACGCCTGAGCCCCAGGCCCCCCACCATCTAAATCCGGCGCTGTATAGCCTACTTCACAACACTGCTGTGCAAAAACAATGGACGATAAAATAGCCTTGTAACGCGAATGCTGCTTTCCGAATTGTACAAAATCATGGTGAATAAAGGTACTTTCGTAGGTTTTAGGGTGGCAATCATCCCAATCGTCCCACACCCCCTGGATCCTCCCCTTCACCAGACACGAAGTCCATAGAACACAAGCACACACTGTCTGCACAACGCAGATTGATAATAACAGACAAGTACATTTCGTAGCAGCGTTGGGATAGGACCACAGGATATTAAGCCAACCGGCATTTTTTAGATCTGCAACTGATTTGCAAGTAATGACCTGCCGCAGCAATATTTCAGGCAAACATGTTGCAAACTCCTTGAAACATTTAGCCGTTAGTCCCGTTTAGTGAATGTGGCGCTTATGTATTGTCTTTTAACGCCTTGCACTTCAAAAATTCCAAGTGACTGATAGAAAAACATTTCTTCATATTCGTCTTATAAGTTTATACGTGTCCAACATTCACTAAACGGGACTAAATTATATGCGTCCAACAAAAGTTTTTCTAAATTTTCAGAATATTCGCTACAAACTGCCCATGTATTTAGCATTTTGGTGCTGTCGGGCTATTTCCACCGCTGATGTGTTTTTTACTCATCGCAACCTGGTAACCTTGCTTCCCACATAGGAAAGAAACAACAGTGAAACCTGTTTCTGAACAAGCCAACCCTGTGCCTTGTGTAGCATTAGGAGGTTGATATTGGAAGTTGCATAAACTGATGTGGTCAGCTAAGGTATTACTCATGTCGTTAGTTAAAGTATTGCATGACTATAGCTAGCTGACGAAAGTTGATAGGCTAATGCTATGCATGTTTACACCGCACACTTGCGAAACTTTTCACATGGGTCATCTGCATCTTCGCTGTTATTGGTTCACATGCAATTGGCACAGTAGGAATATACGAATGTAGGCTAATCATAAAAAATGATTGGCAGAAACGTTGTAAGTGAAAGGAAAAATCGCAATGAATAAAGTTTGAAGCTTTTGAATGCAAATGCGTTTTGCAGCTTCCGGACCAAAAGGGAGAATTAGGCTACTCACAAAAAACATAGCAGCTTTATTAAAATTAATGTTCTTTTTGTGGTTTCTCTTTCCTTTTCAGTAAGAAAAGTACAAAAAATAGATATTGCAAAAAAGGATAAGTTATATTTATTGCTAGTTAGAGTTATCAGAGAGGAATTTTTGCAATGGTTTTGAAATGAAGCTTACATCACAATAAGGTGAGATATACAGCAAGCTGGTGCGCGCAGAGTGCACAAAGCGTTATTCCTTGTTTTTACTTGCGGTTAGTGATTACTAGACCAACCCAATTTTTTGACCTAAAAACCTAAAATTGTGACTTTGTAATTTACAAATTTTGACTTTATTTAGACAATTTCCTGCGTTTGCAATTGAAACGCGGAATACAAAGCATATATTAGAAATCAAAACGATGTGTTAAAAATATTTTTTCTGTTGAAATGAAACAAAAATCGAAAGTGTGAAAGACCCAACGAAAATAGAGGTAAAAACCGTTAGACCATAATCAATCCAAATTCCAAACGCCCAAGAGAAATATCCAATGTTAAAAAATCTGCTGAAGTAACTGAGAAGATTCTATATTGTTATACGTCAACACAGGCATGTAACCAGCTTGGGACACCAGGAGGGCGAAGAGTTTTCTGAGGAGGGTCGAGGCAAAATTTTCCAGGCAGGTTTCGTCCCTCCTGCGCTCCCTGGTTACGGATCTGCTTCAACATCAAGTGCTATACCACACCTAGCGCACTTTCAATCATCCAGTACAGGGCAAAACAACATTATTACGTAAGACATCGCAAAAAATAAAAAATTATGTCAAAATTTCAAATACACTTGCAAAAGCATTGTAGTTGTCTGTTGTTTTAGTTGTAATAACATAGACGGATCCAGGATTTTTTTAGGGGGGAGTCATGGACGAGTTCATCCGAATGTGTACTGACTGCATAGCAGTGAAGACCTAACTTCTCAGGTAACTTTTTTGCAAACGCGGTTAATAACCACAGACATTTTGGCTAAATCGCATTCTCACCATAAACCAGGCTTACTGGGACGTTTCCGGAGTAGACGCTGCCTTCAAAACAATTCAGAAATTGTTCTCAAACTTATCTTACCTTTAAAAAGTAATTTGTTGAATGTCGGTAAAGTTTTATCATTAGCAAAACAAACACAGGTCCACGCAGAAAGAACGTGTGGGGCAGGCCTAGCAGTGACACAAAAACTACACGAAAAAACCTGAGATGCTGCCAATAACCTTTGTTGGCAGTCTGTGCATGACCCATGCCGTATTGTGTTCGAAAATTGCAGATGTTCTTGGAATAGAAGTTCATGACGTTCGGACTTGAAAATTTGTTCATTTTCGGAAAAATTTCCGATTTTTATTGCACATCACCCCGGGTATAACGATGGGGGGGCAAGAGGGAACAATTGCCCGTACGCCGAATCACTACGGGGCCCCAAAAAGTCACAACAATGTCATAAGCACTTCCTTCAATACAAGTACATTTGCTTCCGAAAGATCTCAGGTTCGAACGCGGGGGCGCGAAACTTGTTTCTTGCTCCAGGCGCCATCTAACCTCGCTACTCCCTGCACATCACGACTGTCTAGAGCCAAAATGGCGAAATTTTCTTACAAAAATACCTACCCATCAGTGGGAAACACTGAATCACAAACTATTTAAAACAAACTGCTGTTGATTAATTATCAAATTCATTTGACTATAGAAAATAAGTTGAAGGTCGAAAAAATGGTATGCTATTTCCAAAACAAGCACAACTTTCCCTCCCCCCCGAAAACATCGCCTGGGGTACGCGTAGAGACAAACACAGCAAAAAACTCGAAAGCAATAAGTATGTTGTCACTTTGTCTTGGAAGATGTTTACTGCATCACAAGGGCATTGAAAACGATCAGACAATATTGTTCCACGTCACAGCGGGAAATGTGAAGTTTGCAGTGAGTCAATGACCAACTTCAAAATCAAATCCATTCAATTTTTTGTAGGAAACGCGACTATATCGCGGTAACGCAGTTTTACAAATAGGCTACTGTACAGCAGGTTGAAAAAAATGATTAGAGACAGCAGAATATTGGTCGATATAAAAGCATTTGATTTCGTGCTGAGCTGAACTTTTGTCCAAAAATTGTTGCTGGCAGGTCTGATGCTAATCAGTAGTCATCTATAGCATGGCCCACAGCTGATCTAGCGCACTTCAGTTTGAGCCTACCTGACATGTAGGCTACGGTTTACGGTAAGTTTTTCTATTTTGGAAGTTACGCTGTCACTGAGCGCTCTGACCTAGCCTGCAGTTAACTGCTTTGTAAGTTCGTTGTAGCGTAATTTTAATGCCTTCGCTTCACAAATAACATGAGCTGCACTCATTCATAAAAGCTTGTAGGAAAAAAATAGTATGATCTGCAGCTTATTCAATTTTTGTCCACAGCCTGCTCAGTCCCGTCGCCACGGAGGGGCTATGGTGGGCCTAGCCCCCACAAATAAAGCTCCAAGCCCCCCCAAATTGAAACATGAAACACTACAAATCAGTGGAGTTTTCGTCAATTTTTAGAATGTCAAGCACCCAGCACAAACGCAAAGCCTCCTATTGAAAACTTTCTAACGACGGTTCTGAGTCTGCTGCTTATTCATCTTTTGTCCACAAGCAGCCCAATCTTATCCAAATGAAGCAAGAGTTTAAATACTTACGTGCGCAGTGGCATAGCCAGCCCAAAATTTTGGGTGGGTGAAAATGTTTGATTTTAGGCGAGCAACAGTATTTTGTTTGAGATACTGCCTCTCACAACACAAAAAATGACGAGATAATCTAAAAATGTGGAGGGCCATGCCCCCTTGGGCACCCCCTGGCTGCGCCTCTGTACGTGCGGTTTATATAACATATATGTAATGTAAATACTTTATGTAAACACTTGCGTATTTATATAACATTGGGTCCATATTTGTTATATAAAACTTGTTTATTAGAAGTTTCATTTATAGTGAAATAAACACATTCGGTCTGCCCAAATGCAGCAAAATAAGCTTTGCATTTAATATTTTTGTCTCTACCCCTGTACAAGAAATGGTTTATTTAAAGGTTATACAAAAAATCACCCCAATGGACATTTCTGTGTCGGGAACTATCGATCAAGAAACATACCTGAAAAAATTTAGGGGGCCTTCAGTCCCCCTGGATCCGCCTATGAATAAAATATCGATAAAAAGAAAAAAACTACCCTGCAAGAAATTTGCACCTTGCGATAAATCTTGACCTAATGATCAATTTTGACTCGTTTGATCTAATAACCAGGGTTGCGGAGTCGAAAGGAGTCGGAGGTTTTTGGTGGAGTTGGATTCCTAACAACACTGGGGTTCGCAGTCGGATTTTTTTGTCCGACTCCGGATGTCCAATTGCATCATTTTTTACATCACACTCCTACATTGGGAATTCCTGTTGAAATGGTATAATTTCGTTTGAAACTTTTGTTGAAACAGAAATTTCTTGCTGTGCACCACGATTTCCATTGATTTTAACAGTCAAACTTCATTCCCTTTATGTTAAGGAGCCGGAGTCGGAAATTTTGGAAAGGCCGGAGTCGGGAGTCGGAGTGGAAAATTTTGGAAAGTCGGAGTTGGGAGTCGGAGTCGGAAATTTTGGAACGGTCGGAGTTGGATTTGGAGTCGGATATTTTACCTCCGACTCCGCAACCCTGCTAAAAAGTTTGGAATTGCTCATTGTATCAGGGTGAAATTTGGTTTGTGGACGTTTCATAAACTTTGGAAAAGGCAGACAAAATTTGACTTTATTGACTTTTGGTTGCCCTAGTGATTACAAGCGCTAAGGTAAAAGTTTGTATTTCATAATCACCAACTTCCACGCAGAACATAAAAAACCTCAGGTAAAGGTCAGCCTGGTTTCCGTAACAATTACATTATAACCTACACAACGTTGGATTGATCATGAACAATTGGAAAACCATACTTCTTTGATCAGGTTCGACTGAAAACTCAGGTATAGGTTAGGCTCCTCAAGCAGTTTCGTTGATTTGTACTGAAGTATCTCTTTGGCTTATACATCAAAGGAAAGGATACATTTACCCAGAGGTGTAGTGCTGAAAAAGAGGTTTGGGAACGCCGTTCCCACACCAAATGAAAAGGAAGGCTGCACCAAATATTTCCATTGAAGTGAGCATTCGCCTATCAGAATTTCCACTGTTTGTGACATCACTGATGTCAAAGACAGTAATTACTAGGGCCATTTAAAGTCACAAAAGTCATTTTTTCCATGCTTCAGGAATCTATGAGACGAATTTTAAAACAAAAATCGCATCCCTACGAAGTCTACAACAAAAGTCATAAAGTCACAAAAAGTCATATTTTCCATGTTAGGTCATAAAGTCATATTTTGCATATTGTCAATCTAATTCAATAAGGAAGCCATTAAAGCAATCTCAAAATATCAGGTGAAACTACTATATCGCTAGGTCTAAGGTGCATCCTGCGAATGGAACCACTTGAGCAACATACGAAAGTTGTCAAAGTGGTAGGTGAACCAAGTTATTTGGATGAAATGTGACTGCCTAAAAATGCGTGTAGTTGCTGCTCCAAAGAAATACCCGAATGTCCATGCATGCTTTCAATTTGCTTCAAACCAAACTATATGTTTTGCTCATGTTTTGAACGTATTTTTAGTGGGGTTTCAACCAGGTCCGTAGCCACGGGGGACATTTAGGGGAAGTGCCCCTAAAATTTTGTTTGTGTTCCCAAAATGTTTGTTGTACCCAGAAAAATTTGTTTAAACATGTTGTAGAAACAAAAATCTTGCTCTCCTAAAAATTTATTCCCCCCAAACCTTCATATCTGGCTTCAACAAAGCATAGGCTACCTACTCTTATGCTTATTTTCGCTGGTAATGCTTCTTTGCAGGGCCAGCCCTAGCAGGTGCGGGGCCCAATGCAAGGTCTAGGTGCGGGGCCTCTCTGAGCAGTGGTTTTATGACGTCATCGTGTTCAGTCAACCGTGCTATGCGACCATGGTAGAGCGCGCATAGAAAGCCTTAGCACGAGAATTGAGAACGTTTGCTAACATTCAATAATAAAGGAAATTCATCGCTAGTTCTAACGAGAGCGTTGTTTGTTAACAATGATATTCATAAGGCGTTTCTGCTGAATTCTCGAGCGCAAGGGTATCTGGAAGAAAAGAACAATCTACCTCAACATCATGGCGCGGGGCCCCCAGAGGCGCGGGGCCCAATGCAGCTGCATCGGCTTAAGGCCGGCCCTGCTTCTTTGTACAGTAGATGTATGTTCTAACTCAAGTCATTTTTGTTTGACCATATTAAATCATATTTTCTGAAAAATAAAGTCATATTATCAAGTTTTTTTATGTCTTAAAAATGGCCCTAGCAATTACACAATCATGCTACAGTGCAATATACGAGATAACTTGTCATTTATTCATTTATGCGGCTCCAAGCTCTTCAAGTAACGTTATCAGTGCAAAAAGGCGTTCCCACACCAAAAAAGTGCCCACCATGGCTGCGTAGTACGTGCCTGTTTTTGATCATAACTCGTCGACCGAATGCGCTAGAGAGTCAATGAAGACATTTTTGGCTGAAATGTTGACGTGCACCGATTAACTGGTACATCTGGCTGAGCACGCGCAAACAAATCTGGTAGACGGTTTCGATCCCCGCGGTCGGGTCATGCCGAAACTTGAAACAGTGTACTTGCGGCCTGTCCAGCCTTCTTGTGATGAAAGTTAGCTATTGACAAATCTTCAGCCAACCGTTTCACATTTCCTACCAAAACAACCAGGCAAAAATTGCGAAAAATGCTTGCATTAACCGACTGGTCAAAGAATGTTGAACCCTTTCATCAACGCCTCGAACGGCAAAATTCATGGGGTCTTCTTATTAATGCAGCAATGATTTCTTATTGTCCAAAAAAGACCTTTCCATACCACATATACATTGCGTACGTTCACTTCATTAAGATCTTGATGTAACATATTACATGCTTCAGATCAATCTGCAACAGGATGAGACCAAGTAAAAATCCTATAGCAGTTTCAAATGTGGAAAAGAAAGCATCAGCTCACAACGCATGACCGACAAACCAACCTGCAACAGATATGTGATGATATTTCGAGCGAATTAGCTAGTAGGACAATACCGAACAATGTCCTCAATCCGCAAAAAATCAGAAATCAGAAGATAAATCAGAAAAAAATCAGAAAAACTTTTTTTTTTTCCGCAAAAAATCAGAAAAACTTTTTTGCAAGACATTATGACTACGCAGGATATTTGAACAAAGTAACATTAAAATATCTATGACTTAAAAGAGACCATTATTTCCATTATTTGAGTTACAGAGAAATAAAAATGGAGTCATGTTGCAATGTTCCATGCACATTTTATTTGAATTCGATTAGTTACAGGTTGAGTAGGCCAACCAATTCAATATTGTGTCACAATACGAAATGATGTAATGGTGAA
>JGI24158J21664_10015171_pt1 | contig 10063 bp, 5 predicted proteins | sample Ectturendosymbi3_FD_21664 | JGI IMG/M metagenome (IMG submission 21664) | reverse complement strand
AATTAATTTGGCCCGGGGGCCACTTTGCGAAGGCCGCGTTTAGCGGAGGGCCATACCTTCTATTTCTAATGCAGTGTTTCTCAACCTTTTTCGGTTCGTGGCCCTTGTGTTATTTTTACACACCCGGTGACCCCTTCCGACTCGTTTTTTCAGTTCATATGATCATAACCATTATGATTACAACATAATGCATTTCTAGGAAAATGCAACCAACCACCACAACATTTTTTGCAACACAAATGCATTTCATAAACATTTAATTTCAAACGGCAATTGAATTTCGCAAATATTTTCAATGCGACAGTAAACTTTGCAACCCTATGGCCAACTTCGAAAGTCATGGTTGAGTGTTTGGCGGAGCTAATCTTATTTCCTGTTCGACTTTGCTTTGATTTCGTGTCTCCGGTTTGATGTGAGCTGGAGCTGAAAAACCTCTCTCGCAGAGATATTGTGGCAACGGAAGCAAAATTCGGAAAGCCAGTTCAGACCGTTGTGGGTATGATTCACGCACAGCCAGGCCCGTAGCCACGGGGGTGCATTCGGGAGCAGTGACCCCCAAATTTTTTGTGTACCCCAAACTTTGTTGTGCCCAGAAAAAAATTGTTTTGAACATATAATAAAAACAAAAATCTTGCCCCCCTAAAAATGTATTTTTCCCCTCTAAACCATGAAACCTGGCTACAGGCCTGCGCACAGTCCACCAGAACCGGGAAAGTGGCAGTTCATGAAAAATATCGCGTGCTGATGAATCATTCCGAAGATTACAAAATTGGTTCCGTACTTCATCAAGAATATTGGCTGTATCCAGAGANGTAGAGAACGGACTTCGTACAAGTGCATCTTCTTCCTTCTTGAGCTCTGGGAAATATCATTGGAATTTAATTTCAAGCGATGGAACGTGGCATAGATGTCTTCAAATTACCAGCAGGTTCTTCAGTTTTTAACAACACTTGGCAGTCAATCAAGCTTATCAACGTTTCCTTGCATTACTTTACGACGCCAGTTTTGCAACTTCGNATAAAATGCTTGCAAATTCGTCGCGAAGCCGGCTGATGTTTGTATAACCTTTCCTTGTAGCTTCAGATNTAAGTTACTCAATTTTTTGAAAAATTCAGCCAAATAAGCNANACTTTCAACCAAATCTTGTCACTAATGTAAGACAAGGACTCGTTTGCTTTCAGTTCTGAGAANAACTTTATTTCATCCTTCATCACAAAAACGCGATTTGGAACGTTTCCTTTCTAGAGCAGGTGTTAAGGTTTTCAGATTTGATGTAACTGAAAGCCTTAACGTGATCCCATCATTGCAGGAGCTCTATCAGTACAGACGCCACAAACATATTTCCACTGTAACTGTGTAGAATCAAAAAAGGTTTTTACTTCTCCAGAACATCTGCACTTGTAGTTTGCAGTTCCTTACACAACAATAACTCCTCTTTAATGTCCCTGAATGAATATATCTCACGAAAACAAGCAACTGAGCCAATGGAGTAACATCTGTTGACTCATACACTTAAAAAGAAAACATTAGAGATGCTTTGATTTATCACCTGGTCTTTACCACCTTCCGGCATATCTGAAATGCGCCTCTGAATATTGTTGTTGGAAGAGATATTTGTCTCATTTTTGCGTCACTAGCTTCTCCAAGAGGTAGTTTTATTGTTTTCAACAAACAGGGTTTCACAAGCGTTTTTCCAATCGTGTGAGTTTTTTTGCTTGGTAATTTCAACCGATGCCTGTCTTCTTGGTGGAAACTTCTGGCAAGATAAGCCTCTAACGTTTCAAACTCGCTTCATGGCATCGGAAGAATTCTAAACTTCTGTGGCGTGATTGGGATGCATTGTCTCTAAATGCCGTATTAAATTGCGAAGGTTTCATATACCTAGCACTGAGAGCCCTTATGCAACTGCAATATGTTTATTCCTGAATGTTGACTGCAACTTCACAGCAATAAACTGTTGGCAGGCTGTCTTAGACCAGGGGCGTATCCAGCCAGTAGGGTTAGGAGAGAGGGGGCGATTTCAGTAATATTTGGTAATCATGTCTGATAATGGCTTCGCTACTGTAAGGCGATCGCCCCCTTCTGGATTCGCCCTATCATAGTCAACAACTTAAAAACTATAATAAATTCTTTGTGACGTGTTGGAAGGCTTTGTCTCTAAATGCTGTATGAACTTCGAAGGTTTCGTGTCCACGGTAACAATAGAAATTAAAGTATCAAAAAACTGTTGCAGTTAGAATATCTTTCTACCCGACTGCTGGCTACAACTTCACAGTAGTAAGCTGCTGGTATCAAAGACTGCAACTGTTTTAGAACAAGAACGGCAAAATGTGTCACTTGACGCAAGCCATGTACCGCTGGTGGTTCACTTTCCTCGGATTTCGACAATAGACGTGGAAGATTGTTTGATGATAAAACTAATCGATTGGGCTGCGCAACGGTGGTCTGACGACGGAAAGATGCATCTCCTCTTCAGATTGCGACTTCGGATGCATACACTGCCAGTCATATTTTGCAACATATTGTGATATTTGAATCGGCTACTCCGATGCTTTAAATTTCACTAGTAAATTACGGTGTACGCAACAAACAAGCTGCTCCGAGAAACAAATTAATCGCGATGGCCAGATTTTTGCGATTTGTGTTGAGACAAAAACGACAAGTTAAACATATTGTTACATTGAAATCTGTGCGCACCCTGAAAAACTTCGCGACCTCAGGTTGAGAAATGCTGTTCTAGCGGAAATATTGAGAAATGCTGTTCTGGTGGAAATAGAAGCAAGTCTCGGTCAAGTTAGCCTGAACGCTGACATTTACTGTGGTAAGTTCGTGGAAATTTCAGACTTGATGATATTTCCTGAATGCTTCCGCGGGCCACTAAAAACGCTGTGGCGGGCCACATGTGGCCCGCGGGCCGCTAATTGCCCACCCCTGTGTTAAGCCATACCACCTGAGGTTTTGGCCACAGTATTTTCATTGCCAACATCAATACCCATTTTCATAATCTGTAAAATGTTCACATGGTAAGTGATGAGGTAGGTGCTGCAGTTGTATTGGAAACATAGTATGCTTTTCAAATTGTATGCGTGCATACAAGTTGTGCTGCAGGATGCTGTACCGGAAAAGCTGTTGCGAAATCATACCTTTGTGTTCACGCCAACGCGGTGTGGATGAAGTCATTTTCGCTATTGAAACACGCGCACAAGGCTGCCACTCCGCGTGAACAGCTCAGCGCAAACAAATACCGCGTGCCACGCGGGATTAATCGCACTTGTTAACGTGACGGGCGTGTGGGCTGAGCTCATTCGCATGACATGTCGTGCATAAACAGTGTTGCCCCTGTAAGCAACTGCATTAGGCTGCTCGGGCATTTTTACATTGGCAGATGCAACGTGCAAGACAGAACTGTCCATACGACAAAACAATTATAAGACACAGGTCTGAGCACCCAGGTCATGCAATACATCAGTTGCCTGGAACGAAATTCAAAGCTCTTTCACACCTAAACCGACAACACCTGTTCAAACGATCGGACAATTCCTGGTTGTAGAGCTGAGCAGGACAGAAGACTTAGCCCACTTATTGCATGTTTGGAAAATAATTGCAATGTCGCTCAACCTTGATAACTAAATACTAACGGCCAAGGCGATAAAAGTACTTACCGCGTTTCGCAATACTGAAAGCGTGATGGTTACGACACAAGTCAATATTTAAACGTTTGACTTCCTAGAGCAATGTTCGTCAAGCTTCAAGCTTTTTTGTAATTGCGAAAGTCCGTTGCTGTGTTTGAAATTTGGTTGAAAGGTATATTTGAAGGTTGCTGAAGTTCTGGTAAAAATGTTTTCATTTAAATGCTGATGCATTCACCAGCAAAAAATCTGGGACCAATCGATCTTTGTTTAAACTTCACCAAGAAAGTGCGGAGGTGCAATACCCAAAAACTTTTAACGAAGCAACGTGCTTCCTGCATGAAATCTCTTGCTTATAATATTTTAAATGTTGACTTTGTTAAATCGCTGAATACTTGCAAAAGACTTCTCATTGAATTGCTGGCATTACCCCAGTACCGAACGTTTTGAAGTAACTTAAGCAAGCCTAGATGCTTCAGGTAGTAGGGAAAGCTAGGGTGTCGTTTTTCGTCCAAACGATAAGCTTTCGAAAAGGTAACAAGGTTTTTGCAGCTATAAATAGCACCTGAACAATAGCGTCCAGTGACTGCATTGTAATCTTAATATGTCAACAAAAATAAAGTGGAACAAAAGCATTTATTAGTGAACAATGTGTTTTGTTACGACATACTAAACTGCACTGAGTCAAGTGCCTGCTGGTACAATAAGCACGTTTCAGGTCTAATCTAAACTTTACGCTGCTTTCTCCTGTGTTTGGTACCTGTAGTATGATTAAGCTTCTTTAGTAGATGAGGCAGTTCTGTACAGCAGAGACAGATGTAATTAGTTTCCCGCTGTCCTCAAAATAATGAAGATAGACCGTGTCGTAGTCGTAGGCGAAGTGGTGCTTCTGTATCCCTTGTCGCACAACCATTAGCCTAGGTTGCCAAAGTTGCAGTCAATTCACCATTTCTTCAAAAAAACTCTTTATTTGCACTCATGTACGGTAGTGAGTGAGGTTAGTCAAAAATCGTTTTGCCACATGCTCGTCTCAAAATGTATTTCAGAGCTAGTGAATACTGGACTTTGACGTGCACAAGAATGATTTGGGAATTTTTTGCTGAGTATGTATGTACCCAAGTATCTTATGTTCCGTGAACGTACTTTGCACTTTTGTGGAACAAGAAAATCAGCGAGGCAACCCGGTCAAAATATTTCAGGTGCAATCCGTGTGATTAAAGTAGACGGAATGCATCGGCAGTGTTGCGAGCAATACGAAATAGTGTAGCTCCGATTGTTTTGAAGGTGGTAGTGTTCATTTTTTAGAGTTGTGCATGCGGCGCTGTCATTTTTGAAACCAATTGGCGTCGTTGATTGAAAGTGCGCCCACGGTTAGAGGCGAAGCAAATGGGCGAGGGTAGTGCAGTTGTAGGGGGTGGAAAATTATTGTTCTGAAAAGAACGAAAAACGGATGCAATGGATTAATTTGAAACAGTATTTCTAGTTTCTTTTCGCTAGCAGCAAATGGGTTTTCCATTGATGAAGTTATTACACTGCATGCCCAAGCTTTTTCTCTCGCATCATCTTTTTATGAGTTCTGTAACGAGTACTTCGATACTGATTTGAGCCGTCGGGGCTTTGGCGTTTACATTGGAGCAGGAAGCGGTTTGGTTTGCCTTGCAAGTTTTGTTAATCAGGCCAACTCGTTTGGTGAGGTCAGTAAAGGCATGTAAACTGGTAAAGTCTTAACTGACTGCAGCAAAGACATCCTTCGGCTTCAAACTGCACTAAATGTCGTCGAAGGTTATGACGTAAAGACTGTGAAGTCGTAGATTTAAACGCGTTTGACTGAGTTTTTCAGCAGCAATTCGTTACCTTGACGATTATGTTTAACGTCACGTAGTTTTATCTAATGCGTTGGCGAACAATTACTTTTGCTGACATGTTCACTGAGTAACCTTAAATTTTGTTTATGACTTTTGCGTATGGAAATAACAATTGTGATTGAATCAGTTTTCCGAAAAGCAGGTGATGTAATGAACTGCGTCTTTTGTATCGTTCTTGCAAGAAGCTATAGAATTCGGAAGTGGTTGCATGACATTGTTTTCATTTTTTCGTTACATGATTGTACTGTATTACACATGTTTTTTACGTTTCATGTTGGCGATATGTTGACTTGTTTTTTGACGTTTTTGTATTAGATCGGAAAACGTTTTGTGAAACTTCAGTAATCAAATTCAAAAATACTGCTTTTTCAGAAAAACAAGGCTTATGCGTTGAATTGCCAAGTAATTTTGTTAAGAAGTAAGAAAAGTACAGCAAATTGTTGCCGATGCGCGTAATTACAGCAGTCAAGATTTATGTTGAATAAATGCAGCGTAGCTGGTTCACTTAACTCAGGGTTTTTTAAGGCGTTTTAGAGACCCGATTCGGATCCCTAGAATTTCAAATCGGGTCCCTAGAATCAGAAAATTATCATCGGGTCCCTAAAATCAGAAAATCGGATCCCTACAGATCCATTCCGGGTACCTAACATCTTCCTTAAAAAAAAACCCTGCTTAACCACTTGTTGTTGAACTAATGCCATGTTGCTTTTGTTGCTGAACTAACAGCACCAGGAAATGTATGAAGTCAGTTTAAAACAGAACGGTGTAAACGAAGTGACACAATTGGTTTTCGCTCATCAGTTCGCATTTTGCAAGTGATCCATGAGACATTCGCAAGCTTAACAGAGTGTTAGCCGCGCAAGAGCGGGACCACGTGATCTCGCCCTTGTGAGCAGTTTACCGTTACAGCGTCAGCACTGGCCGTGCAGTGGCAGACAATCGCTTTTTCTGCTTGTTTTTCGGTAACACCGAATTGGTGTGGCTGCTTAGAAACGCCATGGTAAGACTAGAACGCAACGTTTGTGGCACACTTCAGATGGACATTACTCTTGAGTGTAAACAAGGTGCAAAAGGGTTCCACTGTCTTTAGAATCGTCTAACAAGCTAGTCAGTATCTAACTTAAATGCAACTTGTGAAACCGGAATATTCACAATAATTCTCAAGCTTGAGGGAGTTTTGCGAGGCTGGTTTTAAATATCACTCAGCAATGTCAGGTAAAGGACATGATCTGCGCACCTACGTCCATTCGACACAAAACTGCTCTTTCCCGCCAGTACCGAAACAAATGACGGAATTTCAAGCTGTGAATTCGGAACTACTTTGATAAACATGAGGATTTGAGTCGTTTCGTCGAAATGGCAAAAAAGTAGCCCGTTTCCAAAACCGTCAAGATGATTCGTGCTTTTCCAATTGAAAAGATGGCCGTGAAGAAAAACAAGTCAGTGAAATCGATGCGGCCGATACTTTGCGGTAACCGCAACGCGATTATCAGTTCCTCATGTTCTCCGACCTACCCGCGTTGCGGCCTGTCATGTGCATTAAATCTGCGCCGGCACAGCCGCTGTTCTCTGTTTCCTTTTTGCGATCGAATTTCTCGAAGACGGCTGAACGCAATTCAATGCTATGCGTTCGCGTATCGATCATCCTGCGATCTAGCAGCCTTTGTTTGGAGCGTCACGTGACAGCGGTCGCTAATTTGCGACTGAAACTGATTTCAGATGCGCGTGCACTTGCTGCTGTTGTTTTGTTTCTGTCGCTTGCTTCGTGCGTTGCGCTATTACAGTTGTCAGGTGCTGAGTACTTTCTTTTCATTTTAATCAGTGTAGTAGTTTCAAATAAAAAAAAGTGAAATTGAAGTAAAGCTCTAAATAATAAGAAGAAAGTATTATTTGGTACGCAGTCAAGACAGCTAAAAACCTTTTGGTGTAGAACTGCACAAGAAGTGGTTACTAAGTGCCACTATTTTTTGCCGCGTCAAAAAGTAATTAAACGCCGTTTCCCCGTAAAATGCGGGACAAACCTCTTCCCCGACTATCTGCTTTAGCTGTACTGTCAGGCGTGTGTTCTTAATTGTGTATTGCTTGATTGGTTTATTGTTTCATGTGACTGAAGCGTGGCGAAATGTTTGGGCATGAATCAAAGTCGCAAAAGAATAACCAGGGGCGAGTTACCACGTAAAGAGCGAAGGGGGATGCAGGGTGTGGAAATAATTGTGGTGTGCAGTTACGTAGACAGGTTGATTATTTGTTTAGCACGGAAAACAGGATGTTGAACGCCAGAGAGAAGTTCTTCAGTAGGTCAAAACATTCTTCGATTTTTAGCACGGTCGCTTGAAACGGTCGTGGCGGCCTCAACATAATGCCTGTTCTGACCTTTCGCAATTCATCGCATTGTGCACATTTTCAAGGACGTAGCATTTCAACAGTGAGCGAAGCAACATGACATCATTTCACGTGCAGAAAAAGATTTACCTGTAATTTCATCTGTAAGCTTCCAAGATTAGCTTCTTTATAGGCGTGGGCAATTAGCAGTACCCAATCATTCTGTAAATTTAAAGCAATTCTTCGGTTTCAAGCAGCAGATGTGCGCGCTCGCAGTCTGCACCCACAAACTGCGTTGTTTGAAAGCCAGTGCTACAATTATTCACTCACTGCCTGCTATTACGTTCTCTTGTGTTCGTTATTTCGTTTGTAGCGGCTGGGCCTCTAAAACCACTATAAGGACTTCGGAGATGCGAAAGCGAACGAAGTTCATGGAAATATGCATGGTATGCACTGATGAAAGGTTTTCGTCACAAATTCGGTGATTTCACCGCTTTGGGCGAATAGGTGCGCTGTCTTCCACTGTCGGCTCATCGTCATTTACTGGTTTGGCGGTCCAGTGAATGGCTACACTGCTTTCTTTCTTGTTAACAAGATTTAGTGATGCACGTTGTTAGAAACACTGCCTTTATTCGTTTTTCTTTTTCAGACACGCCTCAAGGTAGAGAGTCATGCGATGGAACTGTTATTGATTAAAGTTTTAGTGGCCTTGGCACTATGGGTGCTAAGTCTTATCTTCGGCGTTATGTTACCGTGTCTCATATGGCGGTCTTACCCCGGGAAACGCCGGTGCTGTGCGGGGAACGACCACCAGGTCTCCGAAACTGACTGCCTCTTGAGGTCTGTGGAATGCTCCGCTGGAATCGACAGTCAACCCGGCATTCCGGAGCCTGGATGCCTGGACAGAGTCAAGGTAAGACTCTTCGGCATATTATTGCTGTGATAAAGGCCTGCCGGCCTTTTCAATTTCAGTACCGTCTTGCTACGAGGTTTTTGATGGACGCATTTAAAATGGAAAAAAAGATAGCTGCAAAACGAACTGCTTTAGCTCGGACAATTTTTAAGCTGTTTCGCAAACCATAACCTTGTTTTGCAAAAATGCCCAAAGTTGATTCGATTGGTTCAATTTGAACTGCAATTGGCAGTTCCTTTATCAAGGGTTTTGAATGCTTGCATTTAATTAGTTTGTGAAACGTGTTTGCAGTGAAAACGTCTTTAATGCATTCATTTTGCAGTGAAAACGTCTTTAATGCCTTTTTGTAAAAACGCAATCTATTGTAACTTTCGTTTTGTAGGCTAAGAGTTTCAGTGTTTACTTACTATGAAGTACTTCTTTTTCAGAATTATTGTTTTTAGTGTGCAAAATGTCAATCTTACGGGGATTTTGTGTTGGCCTCATCAGTCAAGTGACATATTTACTTCGCCACATGTTCTATATTCTATACTTATCAAAATACCATCAAACCGATGAGAATATAGAAACAACCAACAGAAAAAGTATTCGTTGATTACGCCAATATTTAAGCCCAACCATGCGTTTTGTCTAAAGCAGGGGTCACCAACCTAGTACCCGAGGGCACCAGGTGTCCCGCAGGGCCTATGTGGGTCACCCGTAGGCCTGTTCTGACAATAGTATTAACATGATCGGTGACTTCACATAGGTGGATGTTATTAATTTATTAATGACAGCATAATCAAAGATAAACTCGCATTCTTTTATTTCAGACGTGTGCAAAACTGTCAGCCCTCTGCATTAATAGATACCCAAGATGTAGCGCAGTTTTGAAACAAGAGCAGCGATGAATCATTGTACTGCAGGGATTCTACATGCTGCATGAAATAAATAAGCACATATAGCCGATAGTTTTGTTTTCGCCAACAACTATACGTTACTATTGAAGGTTTACAGATATACATTTAGAAGACGTGATCATATCCTAAAACTTGCAAATGTATGTGCATTTTAAAAAACTTCGTGTTTCCACATTAAAAGTATTTGTATTTCCAACTCTGTGTGACCGTTAAACACGTTTTGGATAGAATTAGCGTTAGAGGTCATACAGCGTAGGCTCATGGCTTGGACCGAGTTTGAAAGTCATACGAATTGGTCAATCGGAGTCGTTTGTCAAGGACTTGAAATTTGCCCAGAATCTACATTTTTACACTTTCGTGGTAAGAACTATAAACAAGTTTTTGGAACTGCTATGGGTTCACCTGTTTCGGCAGTGGTTGCTAACATAGTTATGG
>JGI24158J21664_10015169_pt1 | contig 10063 bp, 10 predicted proteins | sample Ectturendosymbi3_FD_21664 | JGI IMG/M metagenome (IMG submission 21664) | reverse complement strand
GCAAAATAGCTAGCTCCAGTAGTTATTTTGCCTCATGAGGCAAAATACATGATTTTACATTGGCGGATCAGGACTGGATCGGACTGATGATTTTCAAAAATGTTGCGGATCAGGTCTGGATCGGATTCAATATTTGCGAATCAGGATTGGACTCGGACTGAAAAATTTGTCAGTCCGCTCATCTCTGCTCGAGAGCTGCCTTGCATGTAATCGTCGATAATCGATCACTAATCGTAAGGTATTATAAGGCGGTGGTGTGAGCTCATAGCAGGCCGGCAGGCCTACTGTAAAGCTGATGTTACTTGTTTGCTTTTTAAGCTACAGTGCATCATTGTAGGTGGACACTTCAAACCCTTTGATCTCAATTCAGCGTTGTCGGCTTAACTTATCTTTATTCATTCCATTCAACGTTTCAACTCAAGACATCGTTGGTAACTGAGTTCACTGTATTATTTAATTTCGTCTGCGTAACTCATCGCATCGTTGAAACTCATCGCATATTCATCCGAACTCGTTTTCAACGCAATTCGTCTTTGATTCACTGTGCAAATAAACCTGAATTTTTGGTATGTGCAGTTTTCCCGTAACCCACTGCCACAAAAGGACCAGAGAAATTTAAACCTGCTGCAATTTAGCAGGTGATGTAACCAAGTTAGTGGCGTTGTCGTCTACACTTTGTTTTATTGCTGTTGTGTTGATCTACAGCAGGCAATTTCGAGTGGAAAGTTATCTGAATGAAATAAAACTCGCATTTATCAACTAGTTTTACTTTTGACTTTAGTTTTTTTCATGTGATGCCATATTGTTTGATACCTTCTTAGTTGCTTGGATACAAATTAACTCATAAGTTTATTTCTTCATTTAAAAGTGAGCTTTCTCAAAGTGAGTTATTTCTGAACTCGTACATTTTTTATTTGTAGCCGTTTTTGTCTATTTTCCACGTATGTTCTATTTCAGTCGATCGCTTTCAGAAAAATATTGGTTTGAGATGTGCCATGCAAATTATGGCTGCATTTGAGACTACTGATTCAACTTACAAAGTAGCTTGAGCTACAGAAGAGAATTTTCATATCTTCAGCTTAAAACTGCATTCAGCATACTTGCTGTGTGTGAGAGGCATTCATTTAGAAGTCCAGTTAAAGCAAAAAATAACGAACTATAAAGTTAAGACCCAGGTTTTAACAACATTTTCTAATCAGAATCGCACTACTGATTAAATCACGCTGTTTCTGGCATTGAGTCAACGCAATCCATTCCCTCTGATTGCAAAACCTAAACACAACCTATTTTCAAATAATGCATTGGAGTCATTGCCGTTGTTTTTTAAAAAAGGATAATCCCTTCCTTCAAAAAATTTTAGTTTTGACAAATAGAAACAAGTCTGCTTTTGAGAAGGAAACAGTTTTGAGTCATTGAATAAAGGATTTTTGCATCGACTTTGATTTACAATCAATTACTCAACCGTCACACCTTTGTCCATTTTCTAAACTGTGATTTCTCTTTAAGGGTGATTTCGACTCAGACGTTGAAATTAGCGGATGCGTCATTCCCTGCGAATCGCAGTTGAACAAGTCTGAGATCGAATTGCCTGCAATTCGTTTCAATTTTTTCTCAACTTTGAAATACACGTTGTGAACACGTGTATTAAAACCTTTTATCGATTCCACTCGCCTTTGCATTTTGTGGATTGCTGTATAACATCAACGTTCCTTTAAAAAGGATGTAGACGCGATTTTAGTTATGAGAACGGCTTTACTTTGTTTGTTTCATTCAGTAGTTCACACGTTCAAATCAAATTTGGTGAAAAATTTAAACACTCGCTTATCAGTCTTTTTAATTCTTGTAATTCTTTAAGGACGTAGATGAATCGATTCTTGATCTCAACAGTTACAAGCGGATGCAGTTCCTTAGGCTTGAGAAGTTTGGTTATCAGAACGAGCGTAGCCTACCAAAGGTTTTGGAGAGAAGTTTGCTTGAGATGGTTCCGCTCCTTAGACTGTAGCAACGTATACTAAAACAGTTTATTGGATATAACTGGCGAAGTTCAAAATGTCTTGAAAGAAATGTGCTAAATGTGGGTTTAAGCTCCTTAATGCTTTGTACTCTGCTTACATCAATATTCTCAGAACGTTTGAACCGATTTCAACGATTGTTTTATTAACTGTCCATTAATTAAGGGTGGGTTTCATGCTGCAGAAGCTTACTATAGAGAAAACAAAAATTTGCTTTTCGCTGCGAGTTTAGCACAGAGCGTTTGCAGCTGAACTCTCTGTGATTTATTACCCCTCAGTTGACGCGCCGTAAACCACGCACGCAATGACATTTTTCAATTGCTTTGCGTGTCGCCTTGACCCCGCCGTTAAATTATTCACAGCGGAGAGGCGTCTGCGCGACAGGCTGCTGTCAGAAAAGTGGTTATCGGAAAGTTTTTGCTTGTTGCCGTGTCGGTTTTCTGCGCTGACAACAGAATCATGGAACGAAGACCTTGCGCTTGTAGTAATGCCTGTTGTATGTTCAGGAGCTCAATGCCATTGTATTAGTTACTGCATCTGTCTGAATTAAAAAAGGCTTAGGCTAGTGTTGCGCCCATTTTGGGTCTGGGCTCTGAAGGCGAACTATAATCAGGGAGAAATGGCCAAAGTGTTTTGAATGTCTGGCCAAAGTGTTTTCAGGGGCATCGACTCGATAACCTTCCGGTTCCTGCAATGCCCTGGCGTCCCTGCACTAATTTGTGTTTTTTCTTGCTGAATATTAATTATCGCCAAATAAAATCAACTCAACTCAACTCTGAGAAGCGGTTTTGATTGTCTTATCTAAGTTATCAGCACGGGTGTCATCTGCAAAGAAAAATAGAACTTCCTCCATGGTTATACTATTGGACTACGTGCTGTAAACGCGTTAAGCATGCTGCTACCCTAGATCAATGGTTATTAACTTTTTTCTACCATATCAGGTGGGAAAATAGTAGCTGACAACGGAACCACTGTCCAACCAACTAGTAGCATTTCTAATTTAAATGGAATTGAAAACGCAGGCTTCACTGCCGTACAGTTTGGAAACCACTTTTGTTTTTTTTTGGAAACATTTGTTTTGACTAATGGCCTCGGTGTTGGGCAACAAAAATTTACTTTCTTAGTCTTAGCCTCAGCGATTTCATTTTGATTTATGTCCTGCGATTTTTATATACATATCCTGTACGTTCCCTACATGACTATAACAATAGGTGAAAGAAATGCAAATGCTACCTCAAGCAATTTCGGTGCGATACGATCGAAAAATGGGCTCTGTGATGTTATTGGAATTTGTGATGTTTGGTGGATTTTAATTTCGNGCCAAACTGTGCTCGGCATCTTTGAAGAATATCAGGAGTGGTTGAAAAATCATCTGTCCTAGGTCCAACGTTTTCTGGTTAGATGGTCTTCAACTGACTGAAAAACTCGTTCAGTCTACATTTCATGGAATTTTTATATCCATTCCTTATTTAAACTTTGTAAAAGTCATCGCAAGTTTGGACAGCCACAAACAAATTGTTTTTGTTAGCCCTCGCACTTTTTTGCTATTTATAGTACAGTAAGTCACGCAAATATTATTATTTTTATGGATTGCAAATCTGCTTACTCAACCTCAACACGGTTTAATAAAAAATAGAGCTACGCTGGGGATAAGGAATCTTCTCGATTTGTTTATTTCAGAAAGTAACCAACTAGCAGTCCCCAAACATTTCATTAATTCGAAAATAGTGACACTGGTTTTACATTTAACGTCAAAAGTGTGAAAATCGTCAAGAGTTCTTGTCTGAATGGAAAGTATCACACAGTAAAACCGCATAAAAGAAAGAAACTTTACAATTTCATAAATAAAAAAGTTAATAACTTCATAAAGCTCAGCAGAAGAAAACTCAGCCAGAAGATGGAGATAGCAATCACTGCGTATTTTAAAAAATAGTGCAGAGTTAATTGGAATTTACAACGTTGAATCAAAGTTCAATAAGAAAGTTTTTTATGGCAACCAAAACCAGCGATCATAATTTTTATACACAAAACTATAATCCACACTGAGGAATGAAGGTTTCTTTCACAAGTAGCGATATGAGAGAGAATGCATCTCTCAATGAACTATTGCTTGCCAAGAGCACCGTGGGTGGTTTTCAATGGGCCACACCCTAGCTGAAGAGTCAGCCAAAAGATAAGATCGACAACTTCTGAATCACTTGATGCTTTAAATTATTTAAGTTTGCTATATCACTACGATATCAAGTCAACGCAATAGGCTCGTCGCTACGGGAGGAGAGGTTTGGACGGCTAAGACACCAAAATAAAAGTCCAAGACTTTCGTTTTACACAATACTAATGGGATTATTAACTGTTGTTGAGTTAATAGGTTCTGGTTAATTTTGATCTGGCTCTCAATTCCAACCTTGCCCAGACGATCGAAAGAAAACCACTTGAACCACGTGCAGTGAAAAAGTTGGAAAAACAGCTCTAAATAGTGTATCAGGAATCATTGCCGGAAAACGTTCTTGAACTGCTGTGGGCGACCGTCAACGAATTGCTGTCTGCAGCAGCCGAAAGGCTACAATCTTATAATCCGATGCACTTTCATTGGAAGGAATAAGCCTTCTTCAATCGAAAAGAATAACTTTTCATTCAAATTTATACGTTGCTACGATCTGTGAGAAATTTGTTCAAGCTACTCAGAAAAATGTACCCGGCCGCTCGCCCATTGTCAAAACTCGGCCAATATTTTTTGTATCACATGGAAAAACAAAACGGTGGCACAATCGAAATCATCGTCGTGCAACGTTTGCATCTTTTATGGTTGACACATACATTTCTAGCAAATAGTGTCTTGTGCACGTTGCCCTTGCCAATTCCTGATGTGACAGCAATCTTTTCGTTACACTTGCACGTATTTACACCCACGCCCCATTTGACATTCAAGAGGAATATCTCTGTAGATCAATTAATATGATTTGATAGAAAAGAAAAGTTCATTCCGCTCGCTTAATCCCTCGGTTGGGGTGACGCAAGTAGTTGGCGAAAGTCCCTTTTTCGCTTACTCTGCGCCAGGGCCAAACGGCTACTTTGGTAGTGAAAGTTGCAATGTGTATTCGCAAGTCAATGCAGCAATATACGGCTAAAACGTTTCCTTGCCCCCAACCAGCACGAGATGCAAGTACCTTTTCTCGCGTCCTTGATGTATGATTTCACCGGGAAACGAAACCAGCAGTCTGCCAACTTCAGAAGCGCATCCTCTACCACTGCTCTTGGTGATACAGTAAAGTATTCACGCTTGGAATTTGTAATGTTTATTTATATGCTGATGGTTACTAAACAGAAGAGGCAGCCTAACCACACTTGCAACCGCATGCAGGGCTGCTGATATGGGCTGGTAAGTGCTATGATCAACAAACCTGTGATGCCAACAAAAGGAACAGATGATTTATTTACTGTATGGCTTCTTTGAAGCTTCTCGTTTTATATTTGTTGGGGGTGATGTTGCAGTTTTCCATTTTGTACATAAGACCAAAGACATGCGTCAAAATTGTCCTTCCAGATTTTTAAACCTTCTTCGACTTTTTTTGAAGACGTCAGACTCTGATTGAGAACTTTAAAGGCAGTTTGAAAAGAGAAGTTTTTGTGCATAGCACCACACTTATTGCGCACGCTTTTAAAAACACTCTACGTAAGAAGACACTGTGGCGACGTCTGTATGGTGGCCCACTTACGCCATGTAAAAATTTGTTACATTTTGAAAAACTCACTCTAAAAAACTTTTTGTGAAAAAAATATTTTTTAGAGTGAGTTGTTTTACTTTTGAAAAAATTATTTTAATTGACATATACTCTCAAGCTAAAAAATTTTTTCTCAAAAAAATATTCCTCTATAAGAAAAAACATTCATGACGAATTTTTTTCGTTTACTGCGCCCAACTCAGCAAAGGAAGTGTTTTCAATTGAAGTTTGCGAATAAACCATGTTTTAAATTCATTTATTGCATGTTCATTTTTTAACAGCAGTTTTTGATGTGATAAATCATCGTTAACCTTGTCTCTTCTGCGGCATGTTGCTTTGTATTCTCTCAACGAAGTCTGGTGTCTTTCATAATATTCCTTGTTTTTTCAGATTATGGATGTTGTTATGGTAAGTTGGGCGCAATAAAGACAAAATATTCGTCACGAGATTTTTCTTCTTGAAAAAAAAGTTTTACATTTTCAAAGAATTTGTCCATTAACATAAAAGTTTTTCAAAATCAAAAAAACAATTTTTTTGAACTATAATATTTTATGTGAAATAAATTTTTTGGAGTGATTTTTTTAAATTTAACAAAATTTTTACATGTAGTCAAGGGGCTACCATATGCTTGAAAGCCTTCAAGATTAGCTATGCTACAGACTTTAAATGACACTTACCGACCAAGCAGTCTCTTGGGTCTTAGTCTTTCCAGTAAAGGAGATGCAGATGGCGATGTGTTTCGACTTAACTCAGAGTCAGAATTGGAAACTCCAGCAGGATCGGTAGTTCTACTGACATGCATGTATTTAGAGGTGATCCAAGTAATCACCAAGTTGATACTTATTCACGTTACACGAGAAAATAAACGCCGGCGTTGAGTCTACCTCACTACCATTTTTGAGATTCACACATGCAAGTTGTGCGTAAACTTTCTCGTGCCTTTTTCTGATTTATTTCTATCAGGTTTGTCAGAAGAATTTACTACTGTAGACTAAGTTCAAATTCTTGAGTCGAGAAAGTGACAGACTATCCTTAAAGCGAGTGTGCCTCAAACTTCCCTTCAAAACTTAATCATAGAATCTAAACAGCATCTGAAAAATAACTACGCATCCTCAGTCCTAAAATCTTATTCAAATAGAACAGAATTCTGTTTGAATAAGATTTTAGGACTGAGCATGCGTAGTGTTACGTGAAATCGATTTCCTATTAAAAACATTTGCAAATGGATTCAACTCAGTCGCCGGGGTGGAGACTGGTTACTTGAATATAGATATGTGCAAGTTTGAATCATCGCAATGCGAAGGAGGCAGAGCCCAGTCGGCTGCTTCCTCGAAAGCTTGCAGCAAACCTAGAGCTTTTAAGTATAATATCAGCTGAAAGATTCAAGGTTTCTTGACACTTCTCTTGTGATGTACTAAGGCAAAATCAATTTACAATTTCCCCCCTTGGATTGTGATTCTTTTAACTACATCTACTTTATTGGTGAACTTGATCGCACGTGGTATGCTGCACCGCACGAAAACTGATGAAAAATTAAAATGTCCTATGCAGGTAAGCCGATCTTTTACAGCGATTAAATCTGTTAAGCGTATTGTAAATCTTGATAAAGAGTTTATTGCAAATATATTCTTCATAAAAACACTATTTTATGCAGGTCAATTTAGCCACTAGTGGATGATTTCCGGGTAGACAAAGTTTTTTTCCGTTCAAACCAGAAATCAGTACACTATAAATATCAGTCTCTACTTTATATAAACGGCTTCCTCTGAAGCTAGACTGAATTCGTTTAAGCGAAGCGGAGTTAGCTGACTGCAATCAATTTACAGATGTAATTAACAAAAACAATAAGGAAGCGTGGGACTTTGGGAGCCTGTGTAACTTGGAAAAAAACGTGCAGACCACTCTTGAAAAGCAAGGTAAAACTGCGACTTCATATTCAGCTTGGGCGCAAACAAGCAAAACCAGTGTCTAAGATGTAAAAATATTACTTTTACATTTTGGAATAGCTTCCATATTTTTTGTAAGAGAACTTGGTATAAATTTTGAAACATACACGGATTTTTTCAACTTTTACGCCACATAGTGCAACACTTCCTTTGACGCCATTGCAATGCCGCTGAAAAAACAATCTCTATAAAATTGATTGAATCCCCATTTCATATTAGCTGCTCTTCTGATACCATTTGCTGCCAGTCGATGCAGTTTACTTTTCAAAACATAAAACGATCTTGTCGCAGACTTACGTGAGTTGTGGCGAGAGAGGTATTTCCGTTAGATGGTGAGATGGCGTCCCGGCCAGGAAAAGAGACTCTTTTCTTTTTGTCGTGGGACTCTCGGAAAGTGTCGAAAATCCTGATTTCGTTTGGAGCAAATGTTGAAGAGTGAGACCAGGTTGTGTCTGTAAGTCAAGTAACATAGAGATGCTAAATGCAGAAAAGTAATAGATTCATGCATTCCTGCTTGGCAGGTCCCTTGCAATTCGCAGACTCATGGTGCTGTTCCTTTCATTTATTCCTGGTTCCTCTCTTCAGGGAAATGGGTGAAAATGATCTTTTAGTAGTCTTTTGCTAATAGTGTCTCCCCGATATTTTTGACCCACGTCAACCAAAAAGTGGCCACGCCCCTACAGTAGCCACGCCCCTCCAGTGGCCACGCCCCTACTGCTGGACAGCTTAAGTGCAACTTCGGATTAACAATAGTTAAATAGAAACCGCTGTTGCGGTACTTGGCTCTTTCTATAGTTTAAGGATTTTCTTTCATTTCGATAATTCAGCCCAACGTTCCTAGTTGGCAACAAGGAAAAAAGCGAAGTTTAAATTTTGATGTGATTCTCTGAAAAAATAAGCACAACTGTTAAATGCAAACACCGAAACTTGAAGTTTGTCAGAGTGGTGTTCGAAGATACTCACGGTCACCAAAATGCAAGTTCTGCAACTTCTGGGGCTTCACAACGCAAAAGGATTGCAATTGTGGACTATCCTGAGCATAAACTTTCGTTAGTATCTTGAAAATGTCAGTTAGACTGACGGGTAAAGCATCTGCGGTGATGAAACAAAGGTTTCAGGAGTTCTGTTACCAAACAAAAGTTTGAAAAAATCTAAAGATAGTTAAAAAAGGTCGTATTTTGTTTTGGTTCTTTATTTTGCTGTTTTTTTTTGCTTTGGCAGTAAACTGAACATGTTTTTGCACGTGAAAAAATTTTATGAGTCAACTACCTTCCGAAACAAGTTCTGCACGTAATCAAAATAACCATTCAAAAATCCAGTTTTCGTCTAGATACTTAAAAGAAAACCTACCCACTGCTTTATTAAAATACACAGTATCTCATCAACAGCAACTAGAAAAAGATTACAGCATGAGATTTAACCCACGTTTTTGTAAAATGGAATACTTAAAGCATGAACTGACCAATGTGTAATGCAGCGCGCTAGACAAGGTCATTCATAATTAATATATTATAATCTACTCAAAACAGAACCCACAACGTAGCAAACGAAACTCGACGTTTTTGCAGTTTTCTGTTCTGGGGCAATTTTATGTAGGCTAGCTTGAAAAACCTGATAAAATAATAGAAACGTTTTTGAAGAAAAAGCATGAAATACTGTCAAAACAATAGCTATATTTTGAAAGATAAACTCTGACAAAGCAACAAAAGATTTTTTGAAGAAAAACGAAAGGACAATGTAAATATGGAGCCAGATTGGACAAAACCTAGAAAACAAACTAAATCTTCTGATTTCAGTTTGTTCTAGGAAGCTTAGTTTTTGACGCCATCTTCTTCTTCGTTTGAAAATGCTGTCGAATCACAGGAAAAATGTGTCTCCGACAGAAAACAGCGGAATCGCGCAGTTGGACCTGGAAAGCTGAGACCAGCAGCGAAAAACACAAGCGAAGTTGATGGAAGTCCACGATTTTATCGCTCCAGGAGCTAAACTGAGGAAGTACACGAAACGAAGCCGGAGGAAGTTGAGACAAGTTCGTGGCTTTCGCAAGCCTTCCTAGCCAACAGTAGTATAAACAAAGATTTTTCCGCAACTTCGCAAGACTTCGCGATAGTCTAAACCCGCCTTAACACTCCGCTCAGCAATCATATCTAGAAGACTGCGAGCGCCGCCGTGCCCATCATCGTCCTCGTCGGGATACCGGGATCAGCAACGCACGGCACGCGTGCCACACTTGGCACGCCAAGCAATTTCCCAATGGCACGCAGAATCTCCAAGTTTTGCGTATCAGCTACGACTGTGCCAAGTGGCTGTCCGACTCGTTGTCGGAGATCCGCCACCATGAGACCTGTGTAAAAGACACGCTAACGTTTCTATCCTTGCTTCA
>JGI24158J21664_10015168_pt1 | contig 10063 bp, 5 predicted proteins | sample Ectturendosymbi3_FD_21664 | JGI IMG/M metagenome (IMG submission 21664) | reverse complement strand
GCCAATTATTATTTCAGATTTGCAACTAAACCTGCAAAAGCATATCAATATCAGTTGTTGTAGCTTCAATAAATATAGTATGCATTAATTAGTTTTACTATACCAATAGTGGTCGAAAGCAACCAACACTGATACAGCTACCGGAAAATAACCAATCGGTCAAACTCCATTTTTTCAAGAGGAAGACATCAGCTTCTGTGAAGTTAGTAAAATTGGCCCAACAATCACAACACTGCTACCATTAAATCATCGCATCGACTTTCGCGGCGACAGCGAATTGCAAGTTGCCGTCAAGTTTGACGCAGTTAATTTTCGTCGTGAACTGTCACAAATCCCTCCAACCGTATGTGTTATTATTACCAAAATTGCCTTGAAACAAGTCATCATGGCCTTCGGTAAAGCATTGCCAAACCATTGTTTCGCAGGCAAAAAATATGGCAGACCATTATCATGTGTTTTATAAGGTTTAGTTAGTACCTTGAGTGAAACAACGTAGACCTACTGAAAGGTGTTCTGTTGTAAAAAAACTGGAAATATGACTGTTGCAAGGCAATTTACGTAGAAATCAACGGTTAGTAGAACAAGGAACAGCTAGCCGTAAGTTGTAAAATGTGCTTATCGTGTTTTTCAGTCACTTCGAGTCTTTTGGCGTCTGTGGATATAAATACTGTGTTCATCTGACTTATGACCAGGGGTGTAGTGGGGCGGGAACGCGTGGGAACGGTGTACCTACACCTTTTTCATGTTTTGGTAGATTAGTTCGAAGCTGTTTCAACATGGCTAGTTTTTTTGGGTGCGTTCCCACACCTTTTTTGTTAGCGCTACATCCCTGCTCATGACAGAGTGCAACAGAACAGTAGGCTAGGAAGGGAGTAACTTAGGCCAGCAAGTAAGCCCAAGCACCCAATCTTGGCTAAACTAAAGACTCCAAAATATCCTTTTCGCCACCTGTTGTTTGAGGTTTGCTATGAAGTCATTCTATTGTGGAGATCACGCCGAAAGTCACACTGCGTAGAAAGTTGTGGATGAAATAGCTTTTTGCCAGCTAACTAGCATAAGCGAATGCGATTCCACCATCCAGAAACGTCTCAACTTTCTGGAAAAGTGAAGCTAATATTACTGGGTTTTCCCACGACGTATTTTCCTGAGCAAGGTTTCTGCCTAGTACTGCACGCGCGTAATAAATACCGCAATCGCCTTGACACGAGCAAGGTCGGGGAAACTCCATTCAAACTGACCACCTTGCAACCTGCTTTGAGAGAGCTTGCAGATAAACGCCATTGCAAGGTTCGCATTAGCTGGAATGAGCTGTATTTTGGAAATTAATAACATTTATTCTACAGTTGCGTTTGCATTCGTTTTGTTTTGTGCTAACTAGATTGCCCGTTTATATTTCATTAGCTCTGAATTATTTTCAAAACAAAATACTGTTTTCAGAAAATTTATAGGAAGGGGGTGAATTTCAAGCAAAGTGCCTGCAGGGGGGCGATTTTACAAAAAAGGTTGAAGACTACTGAGCTAAATAAAATGTATATCTAAGCTTATCACAAGAAGTTTTTTATGCACTTGACCGATAGTAAAATAAAAACAGCAAAAAAACTTTAAACGCGTTTTTGAACAAGCGAAATTTTACTTGTAATCGCCCTGTTGTAATCGATTATCCATGCGTTTTTTCAGCATTGTAGCACAGATTGAATGTCAGCGATACTTAATAGTCAGCATCGAAAATCACTGCAGATTGCCAACGTTAGCACAAATTTTTCTTATTTGCGGCTCGCGATAACAGAATTTACAAGTAAAGATACTGATATAAAAATCGGACCAGGCCGGAATGGACCCCGGCCGCTTCGTCGCGTTGAGGCTTCTCCCCGAAATTCACACTGAGGCCCTCGTTTTTCGAGAAAACGTCGGAAACATCAGGAAAATCATCAATGTTTTAAGCACTTCAAGACATTTTGACTACATGATGATATGCTCGTGAGATTTGAAGACCCCTCGCCAGAGTGGCAACCTGGTCAGGGAATTCAGGGGACCTTGGGGCGTGGGGCAGCAATGAATTAAACAATGACCAAGAGTTCGAAGCATGGAAAACCGTCAACTTCAATATAGGATATAGAGTGAAGTGTTTTGGGAGGAGCTGCGATGCATTCCATAGGTTCAGAAAAAATGCAGTGCGTAGGGTCACGCAGAAAAACGCATCACCACAATAAATTATCGCCATTGACGATTACGATAATTTAGTTGCCAGTAAGACCAACAGTCGCAATTTTATATTGTAACGCCTCGTTGACGTAAGTTTTGCAGTAACTCCAAAGAAACTGATCGTGATTTTCAACAGGAATAATTTTTTGTTGCCATTCCAAACTTGTTTGAGTTATGTGGTGTTTTTTTAAAATGAAGAGACACCGAGTGTAAATGTATTTGATGCTTTTGACGAGTTTGATCAAATATGTAACTAAATATGGATCTACGGGAAGTTTTTCATTTCACGAAATAACCCAAGAACAAAAAACCTTCTGGCATTTTTCGTCAGCCGACTGAAGTTCCCAGTGAAGTGAAACCGCCACGTGACGACAAAGTTTTATTTCTTCTTCCAAGTCCGAGACGCGTTCGTTGTCTTCATTCTCAATTGGCTCAGACCTGCATCACAACCGACAATGTTTGCTCTCAACACTGAAGCAGTGTTTTGGGTGTGCCTCTGTGCTGTGCTCAGCAAAGTGCCGCCGCACATTTTCAAGGCATCACGCCCGACTTCAACAGAATAAGGTTTGTTTGTGCTTCGTGATCAGCGAGATGGAGGAAAGACGCGGGAATCGGAATTCTGCCGATGCGACAAGATAAATATCGGAAGGCATATGTCGCGATGTCGACTGTTACGAAATGTTAGTTTGGCGATTGTACCAACCACCTTGCCATCGACCCTACAGTTGATCGATCGTACCGCATCAGGTTGGCTAACAGGGTGGTGGTTTTTCCGGCTCACTGGGTTACTTTAAATTTGGAGTTGCGCGTTTTTCATAAGACGAGTGACGGTATATTAGGTTGATATCGAGGTTAGTACAAACAAGCAAAAATGACACTTGTTCAAAGCCACAAAAGGTTTACATTCAAATCTAAGCCAGTTGAAAAAAGCGTCGTAAATGTGAACATTCCTTTACTACAAGTAACCACTGTAGAACTGCTTTTTCGTGATGTACAAGTGTTCTTTCGCCATGGCAAAATATAAAAGAGAAAAGCACGTACTTTAGCTCCATTTTGTAGCAATTTATAATGGTTGCTATTAACTTAATGCAAAATGGAAGTGTTAAGACTGATGTGCTAGATGAATGCACCAAGTAGTTTTATGCAAATGTTTGCTTTCTCTTGGGGGGATTTTCAAAAAATAATCAGGCAATGAAAGCGAAACCAATGGTTAACGAATAAAATACAAAACAAAATTGCGATCCTTGCTGGTTTCGTGTTAGGAAATATTTTCTTCTTCACGTCATATTGAATTATACTAACTGGCCGCCGAGGTTATGATAAAACATTTATGAAGTTCATCTGCAGTTACTCACATTAGTTTTTAATGTGTTTATCTACATGTGTGGCGCTACAAGGAAACCACTGCACGAAAATAAATTGGAACATTGGCAGGGATGGAAGGTGTCGTGAGGAAGGTTATCCGGTTTCTGACTTGTGCTTTGTTTGCTGAGTAACCACAAAGCTGAAATAAAGATGCATTAACAGCCTACGTTTTGTAGCAATCATGGTCTTAGATTCCAAACCAAACTAAAAGTTGACTGATGCCGTTTTTATAGAAAAAAACTCAAATGGATTTTGCTCTTGCTTAAATTTCAACCCTTTAAGGAGCGCTAAAGTCATTTAAACATAATGACACCCGTTTCTGTACTCCAGTTAAATTACATACAGTGATAAATTTCCTCTAAAACTTCTACAACTTTACCGCATGCTGTTTTAGGAAGTTATTGCCGAGTCTGTTGGACCTGGAAGTCCCCTCACTGTTCAGACTAACCCGGTTTTCTGATACGCGGCATATTGCCAGGAATTATTACAAATAAAAGCGCATCAGGCTCAAAGTTTTATAAACACTTAACGTGTCAAACAAACACACTCAGCCTATCGTGATTGATGTGACGCAACTGGGGGGTCTGATGACGTTTCACCTGCGTGGACGTACGTTCAAAAACTGATGTGTGATTGTGGTGTACATTCTCCAAACATAAATTAGAAAGTGGTAATGTGGTCCGTGTAGCACGTTAAACTGACCAACGTCTCTCCAGTCTTATTACAGCGCTCAGAAACTCATGCTCACAATAAACTGGGCAGGTTGTGAAAGTCGTGTTGAAACAACTCGAACTCAAATGCTCTTAACAGTCTTATCCTGGTGATATGAACAGCAATGGATTTTTTTCTACAGGCAATCAATTTCCCGCTGATGAGTTTCACAAGTTTTCCAGCTCTGGACATCAAGCTTCAATTAAGGAGTGCTGAACTATTTCAAAAATCTTTGAAAAAATGCAAATAATAACATTCGTTCAATGTTTGCAAAACGTTTTTTTAAAAAGTGCAATTTTTACAATGTTGATCTGCCAATCAATGAAAGTTGCACTGTTAACAAGATTCTATATTTCGTTGATCAACATAACAAATCTCCCTGCATGTGAATAAATATGTAGCAAAAATCAAAATATTATATCAGTTAACATGAAACCATGTTGACGGAAATGGAAACGAACAAACGTAATGTACAAGTGAAAGGCAGCACGATCGAGATTTTGTTGTACTCATCAAAGGATCTATTTTTAATGCAGCAAACACGCTTCCCTTTACAGTTTTTCTCCGTAGCTGTTGGGTTTTTCTGCTCCAAGAAATTCATAGGAACTGTAAAATAGAGTTTTTTGTAATTTTCCGATCAGCATCAGAACACGAAAAACTTTGTTGCGTGCCTGTGGCGACTAATTGCACCGTACCGCTGCAACAAAAAGCTGATATCTGTTGCGAAATCGCCCTTTGATGCTGTCATAATGCCACGCTTCATGTGCAACAGGAACTGTTTCTTCCTGAAATCCCCCGAATCGAGGGTTGTGCTCTAAACTGGCTGCGCACCAAGCGACAAACGTGACTGATGTTACGAAAGCCAGCGCTTGACTTTCTCAAAATAACGCAGTGAAGACAGCACGGGCATCTCGTATTTAGATGGGTAAGGAGAACTTTCCAAAAGTGTTTGCAACTGGGCAGAGCCGGAGAATAAATAGCGCGCAGAACGTAAGTTATGAAAGCATTGCTTGAAACTGTCCGCAGTCACGCAGACATCAGCGTGCACACTGCAGCATTTCATATCTTCTTGAATGGGGGAAATCAATTTTGGTACCAAACAGCTGTCTTGCAATTTATGGGCTTGTTTGCAATAAATTGCTGTAATTCATCGACTCTCATTGGTCAAATGTGAGCAGAACTTTTGGCTAGTGAAGTGTTTGACACGCAAAATATTGCTGGCTGAGCAACCCGATCAACCAGCTGTCGTTGAGAGCGTGCAGGCAGTTTGAAGCCACATATTCGCATTTCATTTGGCCAATAATTGGGCAGCCGAGACTGGCAACAGACCAATGCGTGACCTTGCTTCTTCCGGGGCAGTTGAAGTGAGCGCTCTTGCTCAAAGAGTGCAGCGACAAATGATTCTAGGCTGTGGTCGTGGCTCGAACACACAACCTTTCGCTTGAGAAACAGACACTGAGATATTGCCCACATATCGGCGGTTTTCAACCACGCTCTCATCACTAATCCATTTCTGCACTCGTTAAAACATCTGGTTTTCTTTTCTTGGGACGAGCAATGTTAATAAACAAACTTTTTTGGAATACAGGAACATTTGAACACTTTTTCATAACTACTCTAAAATCGCTTAAACGCACAAAAACGTCAAGAAAACACACCAAAAAGAAACGTTTTGTAAAAATTTCTACTATTACACTGATCATCAAACCTCCTCAGTTCTGACGTCAATATGTGACATGTTCTTTTTGCCATTTGCAGTTCTTTCTTTAGTTCCTCCAATTTGTTGCGGTCTTCATTTTCCTCCAGGTCGAAATTGTCGTAAAGCTCGAACCCTTCCACTGCAATCTCCTCCAAATCGTCAAGTAGCAGTAGAGTAGATGTCAAGACGTCAGCTTTACTTCCCTGAAGAATGTTTATGACAAATAAAACTGTTTAACTAAAAATGTGTAATTTCTACATTAATTTCGTATTCTTTTCATTCCGGTGTTTTAATGCAAAGCAAAAACTCACGACTTTAACGTGACTCATGCCTCCACAGAACTTTGCGAACTTATCAATCTCGGAATAATAATCATGTACATGAACTGAACCGCTTAATTTTGCCTGTTATCAGCTTCAAAAACATGCTTGCTGCGACATTTAGCAGAAGTGGTGCACCTATAACACGAGTGAACATCCCTTTTACGTTTTCTCACTTAGTAAATCAGATTGCAAGCTCTTAGGTCAATCGAATACAATACAGCTTTTCTTTTATTTTGAAAGACTTCAACTTGGAGCAGGTCAGGCGTTGCTAGTTGCTGACAACTATATATAAGCATCGACACACTTCTTTCGAACGGTTATGTGTTTATTATGAAGGCACACATAAATTAGTTAATTTTTTCTCTAAAATTCAAGCAAAATATTATGAGTTGTGTCGGTAGGTCTCTTGTTTTATAACATCTCTCTGCTCACTTGGTCAACAATTTTTGCAAAAAATGCAAAACTCACCAAACAGGTATTAATACCTTTCTGAAGCCATGCTGCCGGAGTGCTGATCATTGGTGATGTAGAAGAATCAACAAAAATTGCCAATAAGTTTTTGTAATGTCTAGCACAGTGTTTCTCAAACTTTTTTGTTTAATCTTCCCCTTTTCTCTCTCGACACATCGTTATCGCCCCCCAAGTCTGATACAGCAAATACAAGGTAGTATTTTTATTGAATTTTATTCAAAGAAATCGATACATACCATGGTCCCCAGGTCAGTGTGATGAATGTACTTGGCGGCCTTCAAAAAACTCCGAAATATTAGGAGATATTTTAGTGAGGTGCAGTCGTAGATCACCTCGCTTACGAATCAACAAACGGTTTCTTTGCTTTCGGAGCATTAAACCACAGCCGAAATTAACTTAATGATCGATTAGTGGTTGAGCGTTTTCGCCCCCTATGTGTTTCTTTTCCCTCCTATCGCCCCCTTTGTCCTTTTCGCCCCCTTGCCCCTTAAAATCGCCCACAAGGGGACGATTCCGCTCACTTTGAGAACCACTGGTCTAGCACAATTTACAGATGTAGAAGTATGTACAGGCGAGACATTTCAATCCAAGTGCATGTCGCGATTCAGTGTATACCTCCTTTCCCTCCACATCTTCACTACGTGCGGATGCATTTACGTCAACGCACCGTTACAATCATGAACGTCCAAGTTTCTCGCAAATAATCGGCTATAACAAGGGCACGGCTAACTTTTAACTGCAGTTATAAATACTGTAATTTATGTGACATCCTGAAGAAGCATTCAAGTCGTTCAACCGCCTGTGGTTTCTCGGCCTTACTGATCAGTTTCCGCCGCATATTTTTAGATTTTTTAGACGAAAAATAAAAAACATTTTCATACCTTTCGCTGATGCGAATAAACTCGCAGTCGTCTCAGTTTCTTGAGTACCCGTCCACTGCGTTCCATCAGTTCTTGTTTAAAAGAGGTTGACGACCTCCGTTCTGCTGGCTGGTTTAGTGAAAGCTCCTCCAGCGTCCCAGACACGGAATCGTCACGTGACATCGCGTCCGCAGAGGACGTTGTGTACGAGTCACTAGCCGTCTGCGAGGAGTCGTCGTCTTCGGCAGCTGATGACATCAACGATGTCGTACCGGTTTGCGAGGAGACGTGATTCAGAAGACCCGACACAAAACTGGACAGGATGGTCTGCGTTGAAGAATCTACGAAATGACATATCTTGGACCGGACCAAGCTTTTACGGCGACGACCAGCTTTAGGCGAAAGTTGAAGCAAGCCTTCCAAATCGTGGGGGCTTTTCCTCGAGATTAAACGGTTTTGGTTCGTTTGTGACGTCATATTGGTACCAGAAAGCACGCGTCCCGCTTTTTTACCTCTCAGTCGCTGCGCCCAGCTTTGCTCCGTTCGGTCGTTTACCCCCGGCTTGGTCTTACTGTCACCCCTAGAGTTACCAGTAAGCCTCGTACAAATATCTTTTTTAAACAAGGCGTGCTTCTCTTGAGAGCGGGCATCGACAACTGTTTGAAAGGAACTGTCCTCTGACTTCAACGTCCGGCCAGTTTCGTGTTTGTTGAAAAGCCTGGAACTACTAATGGGAGGAGCCCTTTTCCAGCCGCTGAAGGAGTCGCTCGCCAATGCGTCGGCAGCATCCGCCGCCGCCGCCCCGTCGCTCATCAGTGTGGTAGTGGTCAAGTGTTGTTTGGCGAAGATCGGTTGCCTTGGCGGGCTTCCTTGCGACAGAAAATTAACGTCCTGCAACCAAGGTCAAGTAGAAAGGCGAAGGTTAAGATTTGCGGGCTGTAACAAAACCCTGACAGTAACACGAAACAATTCCAGCTTGTTACGCGGCGAGCTTTATGTCTCTGGTATTGAGAAAGTCTTTCATGTTTACATGTATCTCAAATCCGGGTGGGTTTCGCGCAGGGAAAGAACGCTGAAGACTTGTGTCTAGGCACAGTTTGCCGGACGCATGCAGTGGAAAAAAGTACCTTATATTCGCATGTTGTGGAAACAGGCGTGAGCTCTTTCCAAATCTCACGCCGTCGGAAAGTGCTGCGGGAAGCCAGGAGCTCTTCTGACGAAAAGTGATCGAGGAGGTGGTGTTCGAAATGACGTCGATGCATGTGCGGTTGCAAGACATGCATCTGCTGTGGCCCTTCCGTGGAAAGATTCGCTCGTGCAGTCTGCTGCGCGTAAGCGAAAGAAGTTAATTGCAGGTGTGCCCCCTGAACTACTTTCATGGGTGATTGCCTATTTCTTCTGCGTGAACGGCTACCACTCTTGTCTGCAAGGCAATAACTCAAAAGCGTGTTGTCATTCGCGTCGTTTTTTGGCAATTTTCCAGATTCGATCAAGAAATTATCACGACTCCGTTCGGATTCATTTGTAGCTGACATGGACCCGTTTCACTTCGAACAAACACTATGGAAATTATTATAATGACTTGGACAAGCCGTTGTAATAGATTCTTAAATTGATAGCAAGCCCGATGTCTGCAGATGGGACTTTCGCCTCTGTAGTTAAACACCAAGTTAGGTTTAGCAAATGAGATTGGCTATGTTTGGCGGTCAAAGAGGCATTTGTGACGTTTTTCAAGTCAAAGGTGAAATTTTTTGTTAATTCTCCACGTGAAAGTTGATTGAATCATTTTTGGTTAATGGATTAATTTCAACATTAGCATTTTTGTTCGAATGTAATAATTTATTGATTGATAGGCCATGTTCAACATATATATAAAACGCCCACACGCAAAATCCCAACCTCGGAAAAGACAGCTATCGACCAGGCTTGTCAAAAATTTTTCGGATTGTTTCTGAAAACATCCGAAACTTGCTCGAGAGTTGAAAATCCTATTTCTGATTGCTTTTTTCAGCCGTCAATCACAAATTTCAAATCTCAAAATGAATGGGGTCATTCACAGCGCGAAGGTTAAAGGCACGCAAGAGTGGAATTACTGAATACGCGTGACGTACAAGGAAGTTTCAGTTAAATTGCACAGGAAACGATGGGAATGAGCTAGTTTAGTGATGATAATTACGCGTCTTAACGCGGCGATTAATCAATTGCTAACCGCTCTTCGCATGAAAAAACTATCTCATACATTTTTGCAGTATCACCGTCTATTTACTCTCGGTGGAATTTAGGCTTCTTTTACATTCTACTGTTGAGACCGAACCCATAACAAGCGATTATGTTAAATAAACACAACACTTGCTGGGTCTCTTGTGGTTTTTAAACTACTTCAGCTCCTTCCAAAAATTTTTTTCTCCGGAAGCTTGTTGGCGAAATTATTT
>JGI24158J21664_10015167_pt1 | contig 10063 bp, 9 predicted proteins | sample Ectturendosymbi3_FD_21664 | JGI IMG/M metagenome (IMG submission 21664) | reverse complement strand
AAATAGGCTTGAAACATCTGGATTAAGATAGTTCTTGATAGGATAAGCCTAGCTATTGTATATAATGCAAGATGCTTGAAAAAGGCAAAGGCTACAGGTCTGCCTCTGTGGACCTTAAAATTTGAAACCTTACAGTAAAGCCTTACTTGTCCACCACCTTTAGCATGACGATAACGCACAACGAGAGTGCAGTAGGCTTGGCAATGGTAGGAATGTACCAAACATAAAACCTAAACCCTATGAACATGATAAACAAAAACTTTCAAATCAGGGGTGGGGAACCTGCAGCCCGCAGGCCAATACAGCCTGCGTGAACATTTGATATGACCCACATCAGCAGCATTTTTGTTACCCAAGTTAAAGTATGACATCGCCACAAAATGAAGTTCCATGATATGCAGGGTCATCCTTCCTCATAGTTAGATAAAGGTAGAATTTTAGAATAAAATTCATTGATTTTGCAGCCCACAAGCGATAACGCGCAATTCATGCAGCCCATGATAGTAATATAGGTTCCCCACCCTTGTTTTAAACCTAAACCTACTGTTTTAAACCTTAAATGTAAACTTCTCCCTCAAATCTAAACTTTTAAGTCTTCAGCCTAAGGCAAAGGCTCCGCCTATTGACCAAACCTAACCCCTAAACCTGAAATGTAAACCTAAACTGTAAATCTGAGGAAAAAAGTTTAAAAACTTTTGAAAAAAAAGTAAAGAAAAACTGGTCTCATGAACTGAAACGTGCAACCACTTACCAAAATAAGAGTGGTGAAGGTAATAGCTGAACGGAAAACCACTGGCGCAGCAGACGTAAATGCTACTGCTACACTGCCAAGACAGTACCACTTGAGTGACAAACTCAGTGTTTCATTCTAACTGCGTCATGCGTGTCGGACCTGCAGCCACTACCTATCAATAATGGCAAGTCAGATGTAATTGCTTTGCAGTGCAGCAAGGCTAGCACACTACTGATACACAGTTGTGGATGGGCAAAAACATGGTTTGCAGATATCCATGATCATGTTTTTTCCTAACATTGTCACCTAAATCCCTCATTTATGTGTGTTTCTTGACTTAACAAATTTGAGAACAGTAATTTGCTAATCCTACTCACTAGTTCAATGGCTCGAATATACTGGTTCTAATATTTGGCAATACATTTGTTTTTATTCTCCCCTTTCTCATTTATTGTTTGCAGTATCCCTGGCCCACAAGACCCACACAAGTAAACCCTTAGGGAGAAACTTGATCATTTTTAATTTCCTAAAAAAGTTTGATTAGTTCAAAGTAGTGACATAGTTTGCAGAATAATAATCTACAATTTTGATTATAAATAGTTTTTGAGTTAAACTCCTTTCATGTAAAACCATCTTAGTTTTTTAAATCTAAAAGCTTCAATTTATTTGGCTTGTTTTTCAAGCAATCATCTTAGGTTTTGAAACTTTCATATCAAGTGAAGTACTCGTACTTTGAACTTGGTATCAATGAACTGCTTTTATGATTAAAATAATATTTAAGTTCAAAAAACATCGAGATAATAGTCTAACTTTTATTTACGTTGCATGCTAACTATGAAACAATTCTGTATATTGACCATGGACACATTTAGCTAATTTGTCAACGTGCTCACTAGGTATGCACACATTGTTGTGTGTGACATATATACCTTGATAGTTGAAGTGTTTCTCTGCAACTTTTTTTTCAGGACTAGACCAAAAGTTTTTTAAATGACTGAAAAAATTTAATTCAATTTGGTCACAATGTGTGAAAATATAGAGCAATACATTGCATATTGTTATGGAAAGTTTCAGTACTACTATGGGACTAAAGACCAATATCTTTCTGGGAAAGAAAAAAATGACCAAAATGTCTTAGTGAAAAAAACAGCTCTGCAATTTGAACAAATTTTCATGTTATGTTGAGTTTAATTAACTGAAGCAGTATGCAAAAGTGAAAGAGGAGAAAAAAATTAATAAATAGTACCAATACTTTCATCTTTGGAAGCTATATTTACTGTTGCTGAACATAAAAGTAGTTTGTTTAGCAAGAGTCTGTGTTGAAAATCTAATACTTTTTTCACAATATTGCGTGGAATAGCTAAACACCTATTAAATTGCCATTCCTGTCAAACTTTGATATTTGCTGAGATCACACAATCAATGACTATTATTATTGAATAAAAGCAGTCCTGACTAACGCCAGCATTAAGAAAAGTATGTTTGTGTTATGACTGGATTCTTGGAAAATGTTTACCTTCAATATTGATGCAATGCTGCTGTTCCAGATGTCTTGCATTAATGGCTTGTATTGTTTTGGCAATACCATGTTGCTCCATTCTCAACTTCCGCTTGTGGTGGAAGTCTCTCCCTGTCTGTCTCGTAGCCTTCACAGCATGTCAATGATAGTATATTTATTTTATAGAACATCAGTGAGTTGCTGCAAGAAATTCATTGCCAAAAGTATTAAACGTGTTGGGGTGCAGTCAAAGAGCCCTCTTCTTGTTAACTTGCCACATAAAGTAATTTGTTTGTTTCACCTGCAACTTCTTCACTTTCATCACATTGCTCAGCGTGCAAAGGTCAGGAAGTGAATATAAGATGCTGAACTGTGATTTTGGTTCAAGCAGCAAAGTTTTACAAGTTCAACAAGCAACGGTATGTGATACTTGTGAACATTTGAAGAATTTTAGTGCCACATGCTCATTGTCACAAATAAGCTAAGTTGAAATACCGCTCTAGCAGACCAGGAATTGTTTCATTTCAGTGTATGTGAAACCCTAATTTTTAGTAATGAGTGGATGTGTTAGCTAAGCATTTATGTAGCATTAGTCATATATGTATAAAAGCCTTTGCTAGGAATTTGTTACTGTTGTTGCAATCGTAAAGCCTGAGCGGCAAGTGTGCAAAGCTTCACACTGGCAGCAAACAACAATAGAGACCACATGCCATGATCACTCTAATGTTGCTTGTTCATGCCATGCATCTGTGGGTCTGGATCTTCACACACATCCCATTTGTGGTGAATTGCACTTTCAACACAACACCAACGGAGACGTAGCAACAACATCTCCTCCTTTTGCATTGAACCGCACCGATCACAAGTTCTTTTTGTGAAGGCTGCACCTGGCACGACCTTCACATCCTGGTCACAGCACCATTTTTTGCGATTGGAAAGCCTGAGCGGCAAGTGCGGAAAGGTTCACACTGTAGCAGCAAGCAACAACAGAGATCACATGCCATGATCACTCTAATGTTGCTTGTTCACACCACATATATATGAGTGGTATTCTTTGCACACATCGCATTGGTGGTGAATCGCACATTCAACACAATGCCAACCAAGAGGTTGCAACACTGTACTCTTGCACAACATACTGGTTGCCAAGGTTGAGCAAAAAATTCAACATGTTTACCCCGCACTTACCTCCTCCCTAGATTACCTGCAGTGTTCCTGATGCGAGTTTAACATGGCTAGCCTGGGTTCAACCACTCACACCAACGACTTTTAAGTTATACATATGATTTTCCTGCTGTGCAAACCACTTTGCAACAGCATTAGTTTGTTTTTTCGACTTAATTTCCACCCATACGTAATTAAGGTTGCCAGATGGCCGATATTTCACCGGCCTGGTCGGTATTTTATTGCTAATTTAGCAGAGGTCAGTATTTTGAAAATAAGTAATTTGCCGTAACTTTAAAGAGAAATAACGCAAAATTTCTCAAATTATATTGACTCTAGTAGTGAATCTTGTCAGGACAGTTCTTTCAGAAAAGTTCATTTGGTGCTGTTGACGCAATCCTTGGTGCGATGGTTATGTCACATACACACCGAAATGTAATGAGCCAGCCAAACTACGTGCAAATTATTAATTGTGGCTAAACAATACTGATTGTCTACCTGTTTTTCCCTGTGCCGCTTGCGAAATAAGACACAGCTGAGATCTGGCACTGTTAACAAATCAAAATGGCCGGTATTTTTACAAAACGCATCTGGTAACCCCATACGTAATCCGTTGTGAGTATATATTGTCCGTCAAGCAATATCACAAGGTTCCATGAAAGACAAACATAGTCTTTTCATACAAAGAAATATTTTGCAAGAGCTTGTTTCCTACTTATGATATTTTTCTGGAAGCTGTCTAAGTCCAAAAAATATGAAAAATTTGGGCAGAGTTTCATTCCGTTTTTAAAAATTTATGGAAATCTTCCTGACGTTCTACATTTTTGAGAAAGCTTGGACACAGCATCGTTTCACGCGAGTTGAAACTCGCAAAATTTCTATAAGACCCAATATTTAATTATAAACTTAATTCGTAAGCCCTGGTAACAGAAAGAAGAAGTTTGCATTTTATGTTGGGTTTCTATCTGCGTGCCGGCGATGCGTGTTATGTGGAGACAAGTAAGTGTCAAAGCCTGAGACAGAAGCTTCAAACAAGTTATACTCATATGCTAGAGTTGATGTCAAAGGAAGTTAAGAGTTACATCACTAAGTCATCAAAATTGAATATAGAAAAGAAACCTCTTAGCCTTTCCAACGCATTTTCATAGCGATAACAATCTCGATATATTCTTTGTCTACGATTTTCTGCGTGCCTTGCATGTGACGACATAAAAGAAAGTCTGCTATCACCACAAGAAAGTTTGTACGTATATTATATTGTGATTGTTTTTGAGGCGATATGTCTTAATAATCAGTTTAAGTTGAAGTTTTTTTCAAAACCCTGCAAACCTTTGGTTTATTCTCATGTTTTCTTATCATGCATTTGCGGCAATAATCAAATCTGAACTTTAGTAATTAGCTATTATTTCAAGGTGGAACAAAATGACAGAGAGACACTCAATAAAGCTTTCCACTGCAAAGCAAACGAAATGTTTCAAGTATGGGAAAACGACTTGGAAAAATTAAAGTCACAATCCCGGGAAATTGAGGTATCGACATGTTATCTTATGTTTCACGCGGTGGCTTTTGTGGTCTAAACTGTGTGAGGGATTTTGTGCAACCAATAAATTGATAATTTATTGCCGTTGGTAACGTTCAGATATATTAAAATAAAATTTATAATGGATACAGTGGATTTGTCAATTTTGATGGACTTCCGTGCATTTAGTGAAGCAAATTTTACTGTCAGACAGTTGTTGATATTTGATGACAGTCAATTTATGAACTATGAGGGATGAAAGGTGAGCTGCTGAATACAGAAAGTTTTTCCTGCATCTGGTCCTTTGAATGTTCTAATTCATTTCTTTTTGACGGACGCCATTCTGCCTGTTACTTCAGCTCTTACTTCAAGTGTCTGGTTATATAACGTTATTTTTGACAGATCCAGCTAAACAACTGGGAGCCTGCAGAATTTACGTGTAAGGAACCTGTGGCCATGTTTGATCAGCTGCAGAAGCGCTTTTCGCAAAGGTATTTTTCATGTCAGTGGTTCGACCAGTTTACTAGATATCAGCTTGAGCACTGAACGTCAAATACGACATACGGTATATTTATAACATAGTGCGGCTTCTCATAAGTAGTTCCTCATACTTACAAAAAATATAAAGTACAAGTTGATTTGACGATAATTAATATTCAGTTAAGAAAAAACACAAATTAGTGCAAGGACGCCAGCAGGACATTGAAGGAACCGGAAGGTTATTGAGTCGATGCCCTCAACATTCAGCAGTTGAATTAGATCTGTTACAAGAAGTTGCAGTGGGTGGATTCATGAAATATATTACCACTAGGCGGGCCATGCAGTTTCTACAATTTGTAAAGGGTCTGCGGGCCGGTTGATTTTGCTTGCCGGCCTCAGGTTGCTGACCCCTGTTCTAAGCTGGAGTCTCGCATCTTTATTCAACAGCGACTCGCGCATCATCGCTCATCATTCCACTGAATTGGACGAAGTCAGTAAACAGCTGAGTCGGGAAATAGACGAGCTTTTGAGGGAGTTCGTTGACGAAGAGGTAAGTGCTGATGATGTAGCGCTGAAAATGTAGTCACGAGGCGATCCAAGCACCCGATCACTTTCCTGATCATGACTGCGTGATGGAAATTTAAATCCTATTGTTACGTAAGAAAGTAATTTCGTCATATGCCCTGGGTTCGGCGATAGTGATTGCGTTTGATAGCAATGATGAGCCGGAGGTTTGACGCTGGGGGTCTTGCCCTCCCCAGGTAAAACCACGTTCAGAGGTCTGGTTTGAATAATCGTGCATCGGGAACCAATAAGAAATAAACAAAGCGAGGTCACACGGGTTCACCTGCATCCAGGAGCAGAAATTCTCAGTCAACGCTGACGTTCGAAATCTTTGAAGAATGTGTTTCCAGGATTGCTTCTTCAAACGGAGCCATTCTTAACCAGCGGAAGAAACGACTCAGCAACGTAGAATTTTCAACACTGTAACATTATTATTTAATGCGTTTCACAAAAGCGAGGAGTGTGCCTGTTTCATGCATTGGGCGGGTATATCCTTTCCATACAATGCACGTAATGGTCGGACTGGTCGTCACAGCTTCGCTGTTGCGTGACGACTGACGTCAAAAAGCTGTTGAACATTTTCACTTTTGACTCTGCTGCTGCGAGTCTAGCCGAGTTTTCTTGCACTCCTCAGCGACCAGTGTCTGTTTTCAGCGTCACTTCCGTCTTCAAGATTCTGAACCTGTCTTCACCGCTATTGCAAAATTGCCGACGATTAACAAAGTTTTGCGTTTTCATAACGACCCAGTCGCGGCGTTAGCTAATGGTTAACGTTAATAATGAGATAAAAATTGACATCGCTGAACTACGTCGTCATTAGTTACCTTATTCAAGTAGACGTGTGCGGACATTAGGACTGGTTACCTGGAAATTACATGACGAAGAGTAAATATCGCACTTTCAAAATCTTGTGAATCAGCAAATAAACAAAAATCATTTTAAACAAATTAAAATCCATGAATGTGATTCGAATGTAAAAGATTCGAAAGCAAACGGGGCGCTTTTTCGCTTGAGAGGGTGGGTGCTTTCGCCAGAAATGATGCGTTTGAATTTCGGATAAACATTTTCACCCATTTCTCCGATGCACACTCTTCGATGCAACCGATTTAATTCTTCAACGCTTAATAATGATCTTCGGAAGTTTTATTGACAGCCATCACTGAACAGAAGTTCTAATTGGAATGGTTTGAGTAATCGAGCAGAGTCCTGACGTAATCGAGCAGAGTCCTGACGTAATCGAGCAGAGTCATGACGTAATCGAGCAGAGTCATGACGTAATCGAACAGAGTCATGACGTAATCGAACAGACTCATGACGTAATCGAGCAGAGTCATGACGTAATCGAGCAGAGTCATGACGTAATCGAGCAGAGTCATGACGTAATCGAGCAGAGTCCTGGCGTAATCGAGCTGAGTCTTGACGTAATGATAACCCGCCTCTGTCGTGATGTCACAGCCAGAAAAATCCGCAACGTAAGGACGAAAACTGACAATTTATTGGAAATTTTTATTTTAAAAATACGCAACACATTGAAAAGGTGGGTCATCGCAACTGCAAGACTAAACTCGTCTGCGCCTCTAACTATTCAGCCCGAAGCATGACAGGGTTTTTCGCTGATGATTTTCTCCAAAGCGCGACCAGGCGTGCATCAGCATTCCCGAACTACTTCTTAGCATCAGCGTATGTGGCATATTTCGTTGCTTAACAAATTACGCGAACCTATTTAATGACTGAAAGGAAATCGTACGGATCTTGAGTGGAACATTAAGATATCGCGCGTGACATCGTGGGTTCCTGGAGTTATGTTGCCGCGTGACAATATAGGCTTCCGTCTGATGGCGATCGTCAATATAAATGGGACTAATCTCCAAGGAAACAATTAATGAGCTTGATTTGTTTGAACTTACGTTTTGATTTTGTGCTAAATTTGTGTTTTCATGTGTTGTGTCACTGTTGCATTTGCGCCGATCATAGTTGTGTTTACATGTGTTGAAGTTGTGTTTTCATTCTTCTGCGTTGCTGCTTAATAGACCTGTGTTGCTGTTTTTCAGATAGAGGATCGTTTAAACAACGGAACTCTTAAACGAAGGAGAAACTCTTCAGTTGACGAGAGCACCTGAAATACCGAGCACTCCCCACAGGTCGTGTACAGTTTATTGGATGCGAGCGACGTGGATACAATCCTGAAGCTGATGGATGCCTCAGTGTTCTGGTTGATCACATCCACTTTCACATGTTTCCGATTCAAAGTCGACATATTTTAACCAGTTCTTCTCATCCCGATTACTTTTAAATTTGGATGACCGGTAATTAACGTGAAACGAATCAGCATCTAACGTCTGATGTTCTGCATCTAACGATGAAATATTATTGTTTTTCCTGACGTTTCTTTTCGCACCTNCCCCCTCACTTCGACACGTCTCTGCACGTCGTTTAATCACGTCACTTGACGCTGAAGAGTTAAGAATTACCTCAGCCTGTACTGAAGAATTACCTCAGCCTGTAGTAAGGTTTTTGGTTTTCGTCATTTCACCGCTACTACGTCATTCCATTACTACGTCAGAACCGTGCATAACGTTGTCATCAAAGCTTCGATGCTTTTCATTTTTCAAATGTTTTCCGAAAAATATCGAAAACTTCGCGCCTACTTGCCTCAGATCACTTGTCCACCGTTTCATGGATTATCTTCAGCATGAGATGCAGCGAATAGTTCTTCCACATGTGATCACGGATTTTTAAGTTGCCAGGAATAAATTTGTGGCAGTTTTTTCATGTTCGTGTTCCGTTTTTCACTTTTCTATTGTTGTTGTTTGTGAACCTGGCAAATAAATACCTGCCGCAAGAAAATGTAGTCTATAACTTCTTGTCTGCCTTGTTGCTACTCGTTTGGTTTTGGAGACCATCAGGCATGTGGAAGATCATTTTCTAATAACATGCCGGGAGATCAAAAAGCATCAACTGATCTCGGAAGAAATGGCTGAGTTTTCCTGTCGTGACGCGACAATCTTCACCGAGACCCTCGAAACCACGTGTTTTGTTTTCACCAGCTTTGGGAAATGAATTTTTTTAAACTCCAATTACTTGTGATGGCATAATAGACGAACGGTTTGTGGAGAGATGTTGCTGGTTTGTTGCTCTGCGACGTTTGCCTCGTAACAGTGTGAAATGATTTCAAGTAAAACAAAGCTTTACACGAACCACATTTTTGCCTGAAAAACATTAATTAATGGAAAACCACCCTGAGATTTCTGGATCCACGAAAAGCTGTAAGTTTGTTTGAAGTCGATCTTGATAGATTATGAAATTACCTGTGATACTATTTTGAAAAATACACTTACGCCCCTGTGGCCCTCCCTTTGACAAGGCAAGGAGGGGAGTGTCCCTGTCTCTATCTTCCCTGGCTACACCGCATCTTCGCCACAGCGCTGAAATTAGGTTTGTAACGAAAGCGTTGAAGTGTCCGGAAATACTGCGAATGCGTGATGGAAAGTTTCATTGGAAACGGCGCCCATGCGAAGCCCTACCTCTTTAAAACGGTTCATAGGTCAATTTTGCAAGCACACGCAATACCCAGTTCAAATCCACTTTTTTTTCGTCATGCTGCCATGTCCATGTGAATACGTCTCAGATCTTTGAACTGACAAGATGATTAAAAATTACACACACATTGAGACAGAATCACGTGATGTTCAAAGGAGGCCTGGAACGCTACTGGCTTAGGCAAAGTCATTGATGACATACACGACGTAAATTTGTCGCAAGATGTCGTGTTCAATGCTCATCAGTGTCACATCCTTCAGGCATTATTGCGTAATACTTGTGCGCAGCCTGTTTTCGCCAAGTGGCCTTTCTCGAATATCCTGGCACCAGCTGAACAGACTGAAGTCTAAACTACGCATTTATGAGACCAGTATGCACACGTTCGAATCCGACACTGGTACCATCAACGAGAAAAATATCTTACCTCGCTATCTACAGCGCTTATCATGCTGTTAACGAATAGGACTGCATCCATTGTCACCTAAACCTGTTTAGCACTTTAGCCGATGTTGCAGACGGTCTGTACACCGAGCTCTTCTTGATACCCTGTGTTGATGGTTTTAGA
>JGI24158J21664_10015164_pt1 | contig 10064 bp, 4 predicted proteins | sample Ectturendosymbi3_FD_21664 | JGI IMG/M metagenome (IMG submission 21664) | reverse complement strand
AAACACACACAAAGAAAAAGGTAAAATCACATGTCCCAAAATTTGACGATAGTAGGTTCCGTTTCAATAAAACGACCGTCAGAGAGTTCCAGGTCTCCAAGTAGGCGTGATCGATCCCAGGCGACATGGGCGCGAAGTGGATCCGGAGCCGGATACTCGAAACGAATGTAGATTCGATTGTGATACCGCTGCTCTCTTCCAGTAAACCATACGAGAGGAATGTCGCATTGTCAGGTGGAAGTAACGCTCCACTATAGTCGAAGATGTCCTCTGCTTCTCGCAAGGCAGAAATAGGATCAAGCCGTCGACCCTGAAGGGCCAAAATTGTCTCATTACGCAGAACTTCTTCGATAAACATCGTCGACGGTAATTGCATGCTCCAACTTTAAAAACGTCGTTAGTAGCTGACCAAGTTCGCATGTCATATCAAGCCCAACATGCTTTGTTTATATAGACAACACGGGTGGAATTTCCCGGATGATGCAATATTGCATCACATCCCATTAACAGGAACCTTCGATCAAGACTTAGAATACAAAAAGGGAGTATCTTACCTTAGATTTCTTGAATACTAGAATTCCGATGCTTACTATGGGCTTGGAAAACAACCAGGCAAACAGAAATTAAATGTAGTTTATGCCCACAATGATTTTCTGACATAACCCTTTTCATCGGGTCCTTGATAATCACTCTAGTAATTGAAATTTTTTAAAATACCCTTATGTTGTAGGACATTTGTAATCAACAGGTTTACAGACGAATAAGGAGTAAATTAAAGTTTTTATAATTTATTTTTAGTGACACTTAGGTAAACATTTATGTTAGAATTATTTAACGATGTTCAAATTGTTATGTGTACATTTCATCTTACAATCACAATTAGTAAAATCTGACAGTTCGCATCAACAAAGAAATCGTAATAATGAATTGGAACCTTTGCTTGATCATGTTTTTGATCAAGGAAAGGAAGCTGTGTTAATACTTGAAGAAAATCAGATATCCATGGAACATATAACCCCTCACTTTGATGTGGAACCGTGTGATTTACATAAATATCGAAAAAATTTAGATGAACAAAACCACCATCATGAAAGAGTATTGGCAAAACATTTACAAGTAACACCCTTCCATATCGTTCCAGCATGTGGCTGCAACTTTATCAAACGCCAATAATGGCATCCTGAAAATTGGTCGATGCTAGTTGAGCAAGAACAACAACGGCGTATTCAAGGCTACGAAATGATATACTTATTTTGGCCACGTAAATCATATCATACTTCACATATAGACCCATCTAGACAAGAAATTCAAGTCGTGGATACTTACTACTTTATAGATATACTTATGTTATTCCCTTATGTTCTACCTTCCTTCTTTGAAAAATATCAATGGATTTCATGGAAAATTTTCTTTGATGATCGATCCTATCCTAGACAAGAGACTGATCCCTGCGATATACTACTAAAGGATATGCCAACCATTCGATCCATAGAAGTAAATCATAACAGTGGTAGTGATGTAAATGCATCTACTTTAGGAGAATGTAACTTTCGAAAGAAAATACAAATCATCACTTTATCCGATTCAGAAGTTCAAATTCGGATCCCAGCGGGACGAATTCGAGATATTAGACCCGACATACAAAGCGAAAATCATCATCATGATCGCTTGTATTTTCAATGGTATTGGAGTTCACCACACAGACCACATAATTGGATAGTGATACACATTAGACATGGTCAATTAAGACAACGAGAAACTACTGTTTGGTGGATACTTGACAGAGAAAAGACTATCATAACTTACAATAAACATTACTTTATGCCACCGTCCCTACGACCGAAAAATTCCATATTTTCATATTGGCAATCACACACACATTGTGACAACAATCAGTGGACTTTGAGAGCATCCAACGGACGTAACTTGGAAAGCACTATCACTTTGGAACCAAGAACTTCTACCCAATGTTGGCCATATCATACCAGCCCACCACAATGTTCAGATCATGAAAATCATACCTACTGCACACCCAGTTTGGGCAGATTAGAAAAAACGTTATTACAATAATCTACGGACATCACAAATTGGGAAGACCGTTTACAATATGAGCCATTTTGCAAAGCATATTTTCGAGAGTTAGAACCCCGACATGATATATTTAGATATTATACGAAACTTATTCAGACATGTCAAATTTCTGATTTTTTCAATATGAAATGGTTCTCTTTGCATTCAACACATTTAACTAATTGGAATACAACCTACACGTTGACACTGATGAATTCCTCCCACTTGGAAAGTCAAATGAAGCAGATATTGATACACTTTGACCAACAGTATAATTTCACTATGAAAATGGTGAAGATTTTTGAATATTATCAAATGCAAGCACGACATTTTGATTCATTACTTTTACGATTGGTGGACCAATTGGAATTAATTACAGACACAAATGATCGCCTACGTTTGTCTCAAACAATGACCGCACTGAGCAAGAAAGCTAGTACAGCTGAAAGAAGTCAGTTATGGATAAGAACAATCATAAAACGTCATGTTCAGACATTGAGAAGAAACTTGGAGCGTTACTATGTTTTATGAACTATTCAACAATCCCTTTCGGCTTTGAATAAAATTACCAATTTGCACCGAGACATTATTTATCAACATCAGTTTCGGAATGGAAAAATCATTAGTTTTCCTAAATATCGGATTGTTGATCCCATGACCACCACAGAGGAGCTATCGACCACAATGCCCTGAAGTACATTTGCGGAAATAACTACCAGTAGTACTCCAGCAGTGATTACCGTTCAAATCACAACACAGACTATATTAAAAACTTTAAAAAAGTTTTACATGAGCTACCACAAAATGAAGGTAACAATAGTCACTCCCGGTTGAGTAAAAATGCGGTTTCGAATGAAATGTGTGGAAAAAACTTGATAATCGTAATCTAATCGATAAAATTACTTTAACATAGACTCGAAATATGTACTATCTATGTACGTGTGACTGCCCTGCGGGCCGCACAAAATGCCCTCGCGGGCCGTAGTTTGCCCACCTCTGGCCTACATGATAGTGTTAAATCTGCAGATTTAGCCAACAATCGTTGCGCATATTGCTTGCCACTCTAGTATAAATGATGTAAATCTACATCACGTTGAAGTATTGCCAGGCAGTAATGAGATCAAACGTATTTTTTCGTAGTTTGACGAATTGAAGTTGCATTTTCCGATCGCAAAGGATAAAGAAAATGGGAAGCTTTTTCTATTTATTCCTTAAAGCACATGCTTGATATAGTATGCACCACGGTTTGCTGCTGTTAGCATTTTATTTCGACTCCGATGTTTGGTATTATTAATGACAGTTTGGTTGTCATTACAAGGTTGCTACCTGTTGTTATTTTGTATGTTTGAGGTTACTTTGTAAGAAAGGTCAGTTGTGTGTTGCACAAAGACTGCAACTACAACAAGCTAATGGTGGTTACTTTCACTGCAAACTGATAGTTTTATCGCAAATTTTGGGCTGGTTTTGGGCTTGTTTTATTAGGAGATTTGGCTGTATTTTTAACCAGCATCTGGCAACACTGGGGAACGGGCAATATTTCTGAAATTCCTGTGGGTACGGAGCGGGTTTAAAATTTGCGAGGCGGAAGCAGACAAAAAATTTCAACCCGAGCAGGACTTTAGTCCGCCCACCTCTTCTGGATAACTTAGGTTTCGTGTTGCATGCTGCTCATCGTCACGGTTTAATGCGCGCATAGCAACTTTTTTCAGCTTCGCTAGTTTGATCCAATGAGATGTTTGAGGTCAGTTGGGCAAATCAGCAGCAACCAACTTTTGTTTGTGGGATGGGATTCCAGGAGTGAGTGGCTAGCAGGGTTTCTCAAAGGGGGCCCTCGTCCGCCCTTGGGGTCACGGAGCGGTTCTTTGGGTACCACGAGCAGAGGCCTTCACTAGGTAGCTCTGCCGTGATATTGCATAAACCCTAGTGTCACGATGTATTCGCCAGTTAAACTTGAAGGCGTCACGGCTCATGAAAGTTTGAGAACCACTGGTGAGCTAGATAGCGAAAGCCCGTAGTGGTGTACGTGAAGCATCCCAAATTTGCGGTAGTGATTTGCATCANTGGCGGATAATACTTAATAGCCATGCAACATGATTTGCTAGCACAGCCTAAGCAAAGTCATCAGAAATCTCTGGGTAAAACTTGTGTTAAGGTNGATCTGCACATCTGCAGTAAGAGTAAGCAAACTTTTAGCCTTGCGGCTCAGTCTGTGGGTTTTACTGCAAAAGGTGATCATTACACTNAGGTAAAAAAAGTCTATTTTGAAGTTTAATAATTTTTGGTCATCTGAGTTTCACAATGGTTCGGGGACAAAAAAATTGGTTTCAACAGTTGTGAATGTATACAATTTGTAAACAACGCAAACTTCCATGCATTCCATGTTTGAGGGAAACGCATGTTAAGTTGCAATGATACAACATTTTTCCTTCACTTTTTTGCCTTTTTTTGCTTCTGCAACGCAACTTTTTCCACTCCGGTTTGTCATCGAACCTCCGCAACTAAGCTCTGCTATTTACGGAGCTCCACCTTTTATAGGGAACCAGTCTGTGCAACCTAAAGTCATAAGGCAAAGCCAAGGGGTGCTCAGCGGTGCACATAATGTGTCTATTGATTGATTTCGATTGATTTATTGTTTTGTATGACTCAGTTAATAAACACAGAAACAATACAAAAGGGCATCATAGAAAAGTCTAACCGATCATTGTCAGCGGAAATTAGAATAAATGAAAACACAATCAATGGGTCATTGTAGCAGGAGAATTTATCCATCAATGTTGGCAAAGATTGTCACCGTGCCATATAGGATTGGCTTGGTGAAAGACCAGATCGGCAATCACCTATGCTTGACTAGGCAAACCAACCCATTTATCAGTTATTGACAAGTGTTAGGAAGCAATTGTTTGTTAACAAACCAAAAACATTTGACAAGTGTTATAAAACAAAAAACAACAATTGTTTTATGTACTTCTTTATGTGTATTGTTCTCCGTCCTTTATATATTGTTTCTGTAAATACTTTTTGTCACCAAGTATTTCTTGCAAACTCTGTTTTTGTGTGAAACCTGTGTCTGATTCTTTCCCATTATTTGGTTTTGTTCATTTTTTCAATCGTAGTGTTAGGAAACAACAGTTGGAGATAAAAACACAGAATATGGTGAGGAAAAATTACAGATAAAGAGAACATGCTTATTATAATTATAGTATGTACAGAAAAGAGTAGATCTAGTTCATGTTCAGGCCTAATTGATGAAATTTGGTGTGTTCACACAAATTTAAAACAGTTTAAGTTTATTTTAACAGACCTCAGGAGTTTGAAGTGGGAGGGAGTTTCAAGCTTTGCACTTTTTGTAAACACTGTAAGTTCCCTTGTGCAGTATTGTTTTGTTTCCCCTTTTCAGTAATCCTGACTATTGCATCCCCTAAGATGAAAACAGCATTGTGACAATCGTGTATCTCACTTCGCTTCAAACTCCTGAGTCCTTAGTTAGTTTGAAAAAGGAGTTTTAAGCAAAGCGAATGTCACAATGCTAGTTTCATCATATCATAGGCAATGCAGTAGTCAAGATAGCTAAAAAGTGGAGCAAAATAATACTGCACAAGGGACAACAAAACTTACAGAAAGCACAGACGTTCGGAAGGCAATAGCTATTCATTAGCCAATAAAAAATTTATTAATGAAATACAAACTGAAAAAAAATTATAGAATGTATTTTTATGCATAAAAATGGTTGTGCACAGGAAAGAATAACAAACAAAAAAGTAGAAATGCATACTACATAGAGAACTACAACTTACATTATGCAAATTATTAATACCAGTAAGATATTCAGCATTTTGTTCTTCATCAAGTGAATGTTAGAGAAATTCATAATTATGTATCTTTTTCCTGTAAACTAGGTGTTATTTTAGTTGCCATTTGAAGGTAAAGGTGGCAGAAGACAGAGTAGAATCTGCTAGTGAAGAGTCATGGGAAGACCATACTTTTAGGCCAACAAATATGGTACCATTAAGACTTTTATTAAGGTACCATTATACTGTAGGCTTTTATTATTGTTGCACTTTACTTTTAAACATTTGGTCAAGGCTAACTTTAAACTTCGCTACAGTACTATAGGCTGGTTATATATTATTCACTGTTTTTTTCTGTAGACATATGAAGAAAAAGCACAGCAATATGAATCAAACCAAAACAGCCAACAAATAAACACAAAAGAAAGGCAAAGATTATATAAGCATGGGTGCAATTTGGTGGGGGACACGGGGGACATGCTCCCCCTACTTTTTCAGATGGGAGGCACATAATATGCCATGTCCCCCCACTTTTTTCTCTTTAGGTTTTGTATTTGGAGAGGTTTCAAAAGTAAAAGTGATGCTTGTCACGTTTTGTGTGAAGAGCTTTTCATGTTAGGTGGTAGGCCATACATAACATAGCCAAGTTGATGTTGAAATAGAGTTTGGTGTGGTATCACTGATTCTGTTAGTTTATGAATTTCGATAAAATAATTTTTAGCATTTTTCAAGTTTCTAGAGACCGTGAAAGATGCTTAACTGGTTCTGTCTAAGATTTTCCCCTGTGAGGTATGCTGTTATAAAGGTTATTTTCTTGTAACAGTGAGAGTACTACAGCTGCACATGTGAGAGACCACAGTACAGCCATGATTTGTTCAGTGCAGAAATGTAACTGGCTTTGCTGTAACGTTGGTTGTCACGTATTCAGAAAGAGACAGTATATAACTTAATGATGCTAGTGTATATAATGTTAGAAAGTTAGATTTTCAGGCAAATCTCTGCGAATCTTTTGAAGAAGACAACAAGCAGCATTGTTGTGGAGACTTAGTTTTGGGATGGGGAGTTTAGCAAAAAACTGTTTTCAACCATTAGTGAACAGGATTTCAATCAAAACGTTGGAGAAGTAGTCTACAGTAGGCTATTCACCTAGCTGAATAATGACCTATAGCTCAAAATGTAGGGACTTCACTCAGAAATAAGGATAAAATATACATTTATCTTAACCTCTTGTAATGTTGCAATAGTGGTGACAAACAAATACAAAAGATATTTTTTCCTTGACTCTTACACTTTGTACTTGTGCTGAATGGATTGGTTCGTAAGTCATCTGATTTACTTGTGTTTAACCAAACCCACAATGCAGCAATATTTTCATCCAAGTGCGAAACGTTTGCTTTACTGATACATCACACCTAATTTTGTTGGACATTCTTTTCATGTTGAAAGTGAAACTTGGTACTTTTTTGCAAATTCACCATGTGCTCTTTGATTTAATCTNAAATATATTTTTGTGTCATTATGCAATTAAAACTCTTAGAATGAAACTGTTGACATGGTGCAGAGTTGTATGTCNGGCTGGGCTTTTCGGGTCNGACCAGGCTCGGGATTAAGTTTGNCAAAATATTTCAGGTCAATTCCGAGCCTGTATAAGAGTAAAGAATTTTTTCTTTCGTGACGTTGATTTATTGCGCTCACTGCTGTAACTTGTGTGAGTGAAGTGGTTGTGATTTTTCCTCAGCTAATTCTGTTTGCAAACACAGCTGCATTCTTTTATTCTTTATGGGATTAATCTCGCACTGTTTTTGAGAAGGCGACAGCAGTGATTAAATTAGTACGCGATGGCGTTGCATCGAAAAGATCAATTACTCACGCCATTCTTGGCTTGTTTTAAGAAGCCTACAAGCTGACTTTTCATATCTATAAAGCTATCCTAGAAAGTTTTTTATGCCTATGGCGTCATCGTAATTACTTTCGTGATTGTTTCTTTTTTTCTTGAGAAATGTTACATTCCGCAGTATTAGCGTTGACTAAGATGCTACGTTTGTGCTAGATTATGCCAATGTTTTGGTCAAGGTGGTTGTTATTTTCGGTGTGATAAACCATGTACCTGCACCTGCGCACAAAGTTTTTTGTTACTCCGCACTTGCGCATATCTTAACTTACTCGGTAAATTTGGCTTTCACTTTCAGGCCTAAATCGGGCTTCAAAAATAAATATCAGGCTTGAGCCGGGTTTGGGCTTATGATTGTGGTCTCGGGCCGGGTTCAGGTTTCAAAATGGGTCACTTTTACAACTCTGTGTGGGTATGTAGACTGGGGCCAACAAGGGAAGATTGAAAGGATACGTATTTCACCCACCAACAGTAAAAATAGATTGAAATCATCTTGTGAAGTAGGCTACGCCAGTCTTAGGCCAAATGATTTTGCTGATGGTAAGAGGACATAAATGGAGATTTTGGTAAAGGTGGGGCTGCATGCATGATGCCCTGTTGCATTAACACTTTGAGAGACGGCGTACGATATATTCGTACTTTGATTTCGACCTAAAAAACAGCAGTTTTCAGTTGCCTTACCAACGCCCTGGCTCCTCTGCCGATTGCGCTAGAGAGCTGTTCAAGGGCTCAAACGGATTGACCAGTCTAGTAGATTGCACTCGAAAAAAAAGTTTGGGGGTTGGGGGTGCTGATTTTTTGTGACTGACGTCATAAGTGAAGTAGTTTGAGGTTATTTTGGCTCATGTTGCCTCGTCTAAGGCCCAACTGCTAGGCCAAAGTGTTTCGCTGAAGTTTTCATTGGAAACTAGGCTCGAGTCCGAGTCTTTTGAGCCTTTGATCGACTTTCTAACGTTTTTGGTTCAAAAGTTATGATCTAAAATAAACAAATTAATTAATTATCCAATTAGCTAATTAGTCAAATATTTTTACTAACTTACAAAAACCCCAACAGGTCATCCAAAGTATCAAAAGACTCGGAACGTAACCTAGCTTCCAGTAAAAACTTCAGCGAAATATTACCACCTAATGGTTGGCGCCTAGGGCCAGTCAAAGTGGGCCAAGGTGGCCTAAAAGTCCTTCACTTATGACGTCACTCACAAAAAACCCGCAATCCCCAAGCAAAAAATTTTTTTTCGAGTGCAGACTAGAAGACTTGACGCGTCTTTTGACGCTTCAACCAGGTCCGTAACCTGAATAGGAGCGGAGATATTCCTGCGCAAAGCCACGTGCGTTTAGGCGTTTTTTTGTTGTCGAAAATCCCCGAAAACAGCCGGGCGCCAAAGAGTTAAAAAGATTTGTAGCTTTTTCGAAAAACGGAAATGTGCAAGAAAAATATTTATTGTCTTGGAACCAGGGTTACGGAGTCAGAGGTAAAATAACTGATTCTGACTTTCTCAAAATTTCCTACTGCAACCTTCCCAAAATTTTTGACTCCTAAACATAAGGGGAATCAAATTTGGCTGTTAAAATCAATGGAAATCGTGATGCACGGAAAGAAATCTGTTTCAACAAAAGTTTCAAAAGAAGTTGTACCATTTCAACAGTAATTCCCAATTTAGGAGTGTGATCTGAAAAATGATCGAACTGGACACCCAGAGTCGGAAAAAAATCCGACTCCCAGTGTTGTTAGAAATCCGACTCCACCCAAAAAAATCCAACTCCAGCTCCGCAACCTTGTTTGTAACGTTAAGCGACTTGAACAAGACATCAAATCGTGCGGCAACCCACACTTATAAAATGCATAAAGACTGAAGTGTTCTACTGCAAGAGTGATATGCACGTGCGACCAATGCGATTCAGCATTTTGTGCACTCCAACTAACATAGGGGCGGATCTAGGTGGGAGGACGATAGCCCGCTCTAAACACCTACAAAAGTGACTTTATTCACAATGATTTTGTACAATTTGGACAACAGCATTCGCAATATAAGGCAATTTTGCCTTCCATTGTTTTGTCACGGCAGTGTTGTAAAGTATACTTCATCTCTCTTACAGTAGTGAACCCGTAATGAGACTTGACTGTCCAAATGTTACTGAAATCGCCCCCCCCTAAACCTACTGGCTGGATCCGCCTCTGAACTGACAGCTCTGATACCACCCAACTGTTGTGTTCTACTATATTGCTGTGCTTGTTTACATCCAAATACGAATGGAAACAGGATGAACTACAATACCGTGTCCAGCAACACATTTAAATATATTAATATGTAAAT
>JGI24158J21664_10015163_pt1 | contig 10064 bp, 5 predicted proteins | sample Ectturendosymbi3_FD_21664 | JGI IMG/M metagenome (IMG submission 21664) | reverse complement strand
TGGGGGACGAAACAACACAAAGGGGGCAAAAATGATCAACCACTAATCGATCATTGAGTTAACTTCAATAGCCTGCCATTATGACTTGTTAATTTCTTTTCAAATCTTAATTAATTTACTATGATAACCCTTGGAAGTTGTTGCTGAAGCAATTTATCTGTTAACATTTTGCTCTGGATTGTTTATGTGCCCCGCTACAGTGTAGATTATTTCTGCGAAGCCGTCTTTGAAATGACACAGCCCCGGCCCCGGAGTTCTTGATTTTCGTGACTCTGGCACCGGCTCCGGAGCTCTCTTTTTCATGGTTCCGGCTTCTGTTCGTTTTCACACATTAATATTTTCAATTGTTTTGGTGTGCCTCAAGTTGAATGGAAAATGAATTAAATCAAGAACACAAAACTACGAGAATATACCAAACATTTTTGAGTAACTCATTCTGATAGTTTTTTACAAGCAGCGCTCTTACCATAAGGAAATCAGCGAAAAAACAACAATCACAGGTTCAGACGTTTCAGAGAACAGTTACTAACAGGAACGTAACTCAAGATAACGGTAACATAAACAACTGCGGGAGAGGCAGTCGCTGGTTTTGCCTTCAATGTCTGAGGACCTTTGGTATTTCTTACGACCAAATCAAGAAAATTGCTGTTTGGAAAACTACATTTGTGTCTTGTCTGAGCATAAAGACATACCAGTCCCAATTGACCAAGTGTTTTACACTCGTTGCATGCTTTGCCTGTTGCAGTCTTGGTGATTCCAACTAGCAGCCCTTCCGGGGAAAAGTATGACTTCTAGCAAGAAATTCACATGAGATTTTTTTTAATTGCTCAAAACTTCTGATTTCTTATCTTTTGCACTCATAATAAGCAGTGATGAATCGCAACGTAAAGCACAATTTAACCTGCAAAGCTTAGGAAAAACTTAGCCTGGTTACTCTGTTGAAAACATTTTTTTTTCCACAGATGATATCTTCAAGGAAAGTCCACATTTCTTTACATTGATTTTTATACGCTCCTGATAATGTACTGCTATGAAAAGCAATGCTAGTTCGTTACCAATTATTTATAAATGTCGTGTTATGCTCCTGCTTGCAAACGCAATGTTTCCTCGTAAACTTTTCCCGTAATCAAGTAAATCTTGCTAGTAAGCCTTATCAGTCTTCGTATATCAGTCTTGCGCAATATCAGTCTTCTCATGGCGATGCAGGTGACGCTCTTCCGAAACTCAATACTCAAATGCAGGAGATCCAAACTAGCTTGTCTCGTGTGGAAGCTCAAAACCAGAAAAAGTGGTACAATAAAAACAAACAGAAAGACGGCAGCTCGCAACAGGGTTCAAAGAAATCTCAGAATGCGTCTTCTCAATTGTAAAACACGACTGCAGCAAAACCTGAGGACAATCCCAAGTGGTGTTTTTACCACAATATATTCGGTGAGCGAGATCGAAAGTGCAAACAGCGTCGTTCGTTCCAATTTGATAGATTTAACGTGCAGCAGCTTCATTCCCAAAAACTCAACAAGTCTTCAATAGATCCATCTGCAGATAGCCTATGCATAACCCTTACTGGTGCTACTGTCACAACCAACAGTGGTGTAGGAGGCGGGATTGCAGGGAATGAAAGCACACTCCCAAAGATATTGATTTGTCAAAAATTTGGACAAAATCCCTGTAAATTTAGGCAAAACCTCTGAAAACCTGGGTAAAATCTCTGAAAATCCGAGCTAAATCCTTGAAAATCCGGGCAACAATGGCGCCGAATATTGTTTGATTTCAAAAAATGGCGCCCAACGCTGGCAGAAAAGCACAATTAAGACCTATTTTGGAGGTCACACCAAAAACAGGTCTTCGTGTTCTTTGTGGGAGGAAATTTGTGGGCAAAAGGCGCACAAAAGCTTTTCGGGAAAGTTGTAGAAATTCGGGCAAAAATCCTTCGCACCCCCAAAAATTTGCCTGCTCCTACACCTATGATAACCAGTATGATGATTGTGCACGCACTTGTAAATTCCCATGTTCCTACATCAACGACACTTTATCGCATTCGCAACACTCGAATAACAGTCCATATCGTCATTCTGATTCGTTATTTTGGGTTCGAGACAAAATTTCCGACACATTATTTTGGGTTCGAGACAAAATTTACGATGTTATGGCTGAATTCGTATCCATTACTGGGGTCTTAGATCTTAAAATGCCTTGCCTACAACTGGCAGACCTTGCCTTGCCAGAGCGCGGAAAGTAGCATCAAAACACGCTGCTCTCGCCCGTCAGAAAATAAATGACATGTTCTCTTCTGACGTCCTTGAACGTGCGTCGGAACCTTACGCTTCGCCCATGTACACCGTGCCCAAACACGGAGGCAAAGACATCAGAATTGTGTGTGATTTTCGTGCACTGAACCAATCTATTGTGAAAGATACATGTCAAATACCACGCATTCTTCAGGTTCAAAACAAGATGAAAGATGCAAAACATTTTTCCATGCTTGATCTCAAATCATGGTTTCATCAAATACCCTCGTCAAGAAGGAAAGACAGAAAACAACTTTCTGTACGCTTTGGGGTAGTTTTCATTACACTCGCTGCTGCTTTGGATTATCTAACAGTCCTCAAAGTATGCAACGCTTGACTGATTGATTAACCTCTGATCTTGACAACGTACAAGGGCACGTAGATGACTTTCTTGTTTTCTCGGCAGCGCTGGAGGAGCACGAATTACATCTTTGGAAATTGTTTCAAAAGTTCCATGATGATGGTTTCAAAATCAAAATCAATTCGAAAGAGACCGTCTTAGGTTGCTCAGAGGTTAAGTTTTGCGGATACCTCATCAGTCAGGATCGCATGAAGCCACTGCCTGAGAAACTTGAGGCCATCAAAAACTATCCCGAACCAACTACAGTGAAAGGTTTGAAATCATTCTTGGGTGCAGTCAGTTTTTTGAACAGACCGACTATTCCGAATTTTGCGGTCATTTCTGCGCCTCTGAACAGACTTTTGCAAGAGAAGAAACTACGCTATGATCCTTTGACTTTCACCAAGGAGGCGAGTGAAGCTTTCGCAAATCTTAAACTTGCTCTTTCCAATCATGCTACGTTAGCGCATCCACGTTCTGACGCAGAGACCGTTTTGGTTCTTGGTGCTTCGGATTTCGGCTGTGGAGCTGCCATAATGCAAAAAAATGGCAATATCTGGCGACCACTCGCCTTCTTTCCCAAAAGTTTTTTTGCCAGCTCAACGCAAGTATTCCACTTTTTCCAGAGAATTGTTGGGATTACATCTTGCGGTCAAACGTTTTCGACATTATTCAAGGCAATCCTGAAATGGTGATGTATTGCGATCACGAATCATTGGTCAAATCTTTCTACTCCAGCAGCCAGCGTGACAATGCAAGGGATTGCCGTCATCTCATCGAAATTGCATCACTCTGCACAAATCCAAAATACATCAAAGGGTGTGATGGCGGACGCTCTTAGTCGCAAAGAAATTGACGCTATTTTTCAAGATACCGCTCAGGCTGACTGGAATAATTTTGCAAAAACTCAACAAAACGACTATGTCTTGAAACGCTACTTGGACGAAACTGACTCTCCCAACGTCGTCACTCATGAGTGGCAGGGTATAAAACTGCTTTGTGACGGTGCACGTGATCGTGTGCCACGTCCGTTGGTTCCCTGCGGATTTCGACGTACTATTTTCCTTCACTGCCAGAACTTGACTCACTCTGGTATTCGTGTCACCATCAAGTTCATGTTTGAAGTGTACACGTGGCCGACCATGAAAAAACATTGCACAACGTGGGTACAGTCTTGTATACCGTGTCAGCAAACGAAAGTGCGACCGTACACAAAGTCGCCATATCAACACTATCCGCTCACAAGTGAGCGTTTATCGGAAATCCATCTTGACTTGATTGGGCCCTTGCCTGAATCGGAAGGCAATCGTTACATTCTTATTAAGTGTGTTGATCGGTATACACGCTGGTTCACAGCCAGTGCTTTGCCCAGACAAGACGTTCAAACTGTCATTTCTGCATTTTTGCGTGACTGGGTCTCAATTATTGAGCCCCACTCAAGCGTGTCACTGACCAAGCGAAACTCTTCTTATCCTCACTATTGCAAGTTTTGTCAAAATTATTTCCACTTGGTGCGTAGATCAACCGCGTCATTAGAATAACACGGAGAGTTATGGGGATCAACCAAACTAGTAAATTACCTCAAAATGAATTCATTCACATTACCATAAACAGTGGTATGTTTGGTGTGTTGTCGCTACTATCATAATTTTTGTTGAAGTTTTGCTTTATTATCAACACACATGCATGATCAAATCTAACAAAGTAAATCAAAATCATATATGTTAACTTTTAGCGATCTATATCATCAAGGAACGGTCGTCTCGCGAGTGTGATCAAACCTCTTGTCTATACGTTGCCAAGTGCAGATTGTGTTCCAAATTTGTGACAGGTTTCTACATCAACCATTGCAAAATGTATGCCCCAATTTACGTCCTCATGGATTGGGAGAGGAAAACGAGCCAGGGACGTGTGTTTCGACTCCGCACAACTTGAAAACTACACGTAAACAGCAATCTTACTACTGTTTAGTGATTGTAACTTGGAAAATCACCTAGCTCAAAGAAAAAGAGAGCCAACAGGTTGTAGAAGTGAGACTCTATCGTCTAGACTCTAGATATTTTTGACAGCTTTTCTACTAAGAGTCCTCGCTCTAGCACTGTTGGCTGGGCGAATGGTGAAAATGTTTCTACTTCGTTGTCGAGCGAGTCACCCATCTGTGTCTAGGCTGGGCTGTGGAACTCGAGAACACCGCCGTTAGGTAAACCGGATGGGAGAACGGTTCCTACAGAAAAGAAAGGTGTGTCTGTTGAGTTTCAAGTTGATATCTGCTTCCTGCATTTGATACAAGTATACGGCGCAAACTCATCTACACCGTGTCCCAGGTTTCTTAAAGAAAATGACAATACCATGCAAACGCTTAAAAAGTAGAAATAGGCGAAATTTTTAAAAAATTTAGCCAACTTAATTGAAACAGTGTTAGTGTGCTGAAACGTGTAATCGATACAAACCTAAGTGATAAGGGAAAGCATCTTCCGCAACTATGTTGAAACAGCACACCTTCCATCACGAACGTTATATTCCCAACATTTACATTTGCACGAGCACGTGATACAAACTTTGGTTGGGCCAGCGGTCATTCACTGTTTTTTGATCGTTCTCGTTCAGGGGCTCCCAAACTGGGGTACATGTACACCTTGGGGTACATTTGCCCATCTGAAGGGGTACATTTATGGTTAGCAATAGAAGGGCAAAATATATTTATATATCATTTATTTCCAAATATTTATACATTTATCAAGGAAAACAATTTTCAAAAATCATTATATGCTTATTGCTTGATAAATCTATGATCAATCTTGATAAAAAATTAGGGAAAAAGTCAAACAAATGAGTATGAAAAGTGTTCCAGTTTGGTACAGACATGCACTTGCCTCGTCTTCTGTAACGTTTCGGATACATGCTCATCTGTCCAATTACTGAAGGGGTACATGGTCAGAGAAAGGTTGGGAACCCCTGTTTTAGCTGATCTGCTAGTATCAGCGTTGCACGTTCATATTATAATAGGTGCATACTTGTGCACCGATTGCCAACTAGCCCCGTCTCAGCAAACTCCATCGCCTCACAACTCGTGAAGAACGGGGCACATAAGACTGGGAGCCGCGAATCCACCAGGCTTGTCAACAGCCAGCTACCCGACCTATGGAAGATCCCAACACCAGAGAAAACAGTATCTCTGGCACTTTCAGACCAGAGGAGCTTGCTGCCGCCCTCAGGCGCCTGAAGCCAGGAAAGTCTCCGGGTCTGGATGTTATCTTCCCGGAGTTTATACTCCACGCCGGGTCGGATCTTAAATCTTGGTTTTGCGATTTCCTCACTTCCTGCATGCGCCAACTCAATCTATCAAAGGCCTGGAGAAGAGCACCAGTAGTTGCGATCCCTAAGCTGGAAAAGCAATTGGGAGACCCCTGAGTTATCGCCCTATATCTCTTCTGTTTGCCACCTTCAAGACGGTATGGCATCGTAGCCTCACCAGCAAGCTGCTGCGATTGCTACCTTACAGACACATGGTCCGCATGGTTGTGGGGATGGTTGGCAATCGCAGCTTCACCCTTACCACAGATAACGGCAAACGAAGCAGGATACGACGCGACGCCTCGAAATAGGCGTCCCACAGGGATCCGTCCTGGCACCCCTTCTCTTCAACATTTACATCACTGATCTGCCAACCACCGTATCCAGGAAGTATGCATATGCTGACGATCTAGCAATCATGCATGCTGATGGAGACTGGCAGGCATTGGAAGGGGTGCTGAGCAAGGAAATGGCAACCGTAGATGAATACCTCCACACTTGGAAGCTAAAGCTCAGCACTACAAAGACGGTGTCGGCAATCTCTACCATAACAACAAGGAAACCAAACGTGAGGTAAAAGTCACCCTCAACAGCAAAACCCTGCCCTTCTGCTCCGAGCCCAAATGCCTCCGAGTAGCGTTGGACAGGTCGCTCACATATCGCCGAAACCTCGAGTCACTTCGTAATAAGCTGACATCACGCGTCGCGCTCCTGAGGCGACTCGCTGGCTCCGGCTGGGGTGCTGGAGCAACAACTCTCTCGAACAGCCACCCTAGCCCTGGTGCATTCAATCGCAGAGTACTGCGCGCCTGTCTGGTTCCGCAGTGCTCATACCCGCCTCATCGACCCCACAACCAACGATGCCTTGCGAATTGTGACTGGATGCCTGCGTCCTACACCAGCGGACAACCTTCCAATTCTTGCAGGCATCCAACCTGCTGCGCTTTCTTAAGCATGCCGTGCCATGGAGCCTGGACACCTGCTCTACTCAGCGCTCACCTGTCCACAGGGTGCGAATGCACGGCATTTGTGCTCGCCGCGCACCCACCCATCGGTTCATCCAACAACAACAACATACATGCGGCTCACTGGGCGGATCATCAATGAAAGGTCGAGTGGTTGGACAACCTTACGAGATTCCGTACTTTCATACCCGACACCGGCACCCACCCTCATGGAATGTCCCATCCAAGAACAGCGTGGGTCTGAGCCTTTCTTAACCGTCTCCACACCGGTGTAGCACGTTTCCGCTCCTGCGCTTGTTCAAATGGGGTAAGGCCTCCTCTGCGGCCTGTGAGTATGGCACATAAGAACAAAGAGTCGACCACGTTGTCTTCGGAGTCCAATACTTCGACCTCCTCACAGACTGCACGGCCAAACGGTTCTGGACGATGAGATAATCGAGTGGCTGCTAAAAACCTGCCCCGAGATCTAATGCGGCCAAACAGTGGATTGAAAGAACTGGCTCAAACGACGACGAAGAAGAAGCAAATCCCGACTAAAAAAACGATAAATGTTCAATTAGACGGGTAGGTCTAAGAGATCCACGTAAGACTAGGATGTTCTTCCAACTAATGTAGGAGGATCGGAAGGAAAAGAATTGGTTATAGTTCTTATTGTTATAGTTGCATGTTTCAGAAGTAATCCGATTTTTGGCTGGAATTTTCGTTGTTAAATTTCTGTCTTATGTTGCAATTAGTTGCATTCCTGCTGTCTGTTACAAATGCTCCATTCAGGACCTGATTTAAGCAAATGTTAAACAGTTCCTTTTTTATCTCTTTTAGGAAAGGCTGTGCGAAATTTAAAAACCACTGTTTAAAATTGAATGCTCACTTGAATTCCCCACAATTTATTATGAAAGTAAGTAAAGACTCCCAAAGAGCAAAGCCATCGTAAGAGCAAACATGTTTTGCCTAATTGTAAAATATACACATTACTGAATATATGGCTAGCACAAGTGCCTAAGGCAAAACTGTAATGGCACAAAATCTAAATGAGTCTGTTTCACACTCAAAAGTATTCAACAAAGCTATTGGAGACACATTTTTATTGCTGATATGTCACAAATTTGCGAACATTTAGCTTGAAATTTATTGTTCTAAACCCTTATATTTTATATGAAAAAATAACAATTCAAAAAAAGCGTCAACCTGTAGTGCAACTTTCGTTGTACTCAGAGGGATTTTGTTGCAAAACTGACGTTTTCTTTTCTGTCAAAGATTCACGATGCTTTTCAATATTCTTACTGAACGCATGCTTTCCCTTTGTAAACAAGTAGTAAAAGCAAAGGCCAAGGCTGAAGACGTCGGATTCCTGAAAAAAAGTTTGAAACTCAAACGAGTTAGAAACAAGAACGCTAAAATGCAAGTAGTGTTTCCGATGCAAGCAGGTTAGAAAGTCTAGAATCAAAAAACCGAAAAAGTCACTGGGGGACCCAAACACTTTTTCAGAAAACACCAATTACTACATTACTATTCAAGTTGCTACTCTCGTTGCATGTTTATAGCAAGAACTGTTCGACTTTGTATTATTGGAAAACCGTGGACTCAAAAGAAAAAAATTGGCTTTCCTCAATAACAATAGCGCTATTGGATTGGCTGATCCTTACTAAATCATCTTATGTATTAGTTCTAAAGAAACAGCTTCGTTCTAACATGTTTCTTAAACGCGTAAACCCAACATACAGCAAGTACTATTTAGAAGAAACGCAAAGCTATCGCAGGTGTCAAAACTTGTTCAACAACATGTTTCGTTCCCCAATGGTAAATGTGGAATATATGATAAATTTGAGAGTCAGTCCAAAATGGCACGCAACCTTACTAAAGCCCCAAGCTGTACAAAAACGCACACAATATTTTCCCACATCTATTGTAGGGAACAGATAAGTACAATATCAGTGTTTTTTCTCATAGAACAAGATACGATTCAGGTTGACGAAAATATTGCAAATATTTGTGAAACCAGGTATTTGATGAAAATAAACTGCGGCGAAGCAACGAAAGCAAATGAAAATACTATATATATGACACACGAAGCTTTGTAAATCTGTTGGAAACAAATCTTTGCATTTGGGAATGAAAAGGAAAACCATAAGTTTAAATAAAATCTCAAACTCTCGTGCGTTTTAAAAACTACTGTTTCCTTCGTCATCAAAATAATTTGTTTTGGATAGACCAAAATGTATTCATTAAGTGTTTTGTTTTGAATGTAAGTTAATAAAATTAATTATTGCCTACTTCTGTAATTTCATCATCACCGTCATGATCTCAATCAAGCTTTCTCTTTAAGATGCTTTAAATACGAGTTAGTAATACTTTTAAATTTCAATTTTCTCTACCAACTCCTTACTTGAGAAATTTCATCACCACCGTTATCTGTGCAGTATTCAGGCGCAAAGAAAACGTGATCCAGTGGAGATTTGTTAAAATAAAAGTTATCATATGATCGTTTGCTTTGATGTCCAAAATCGTAAAGCTTTACGACGACAGACTCGGAAGTCAGGTCCTTGTGCAAGAGCAAGTTAGCAGGCTGGAGGTTTCCATGCACTGAAAAATGGGTATACAATATAATTCCTGTTAGCTTTCCTTGTTTAAAGTAAAGAAAAACTTGCCTGTGCCCATGTTGTGAAGAAACAGTAATCCATCAACAGTTTGCCGGAACATTTCCGGCATGTTTATTTTGCCATACTGTGTAGAATGACATTGGAATTTTTGTCCTCTTTGTTGATCGATGGGTTGGACTGCTGATGATTTGCTTGAACTGCTTGTATTTTGCAAACTTTGCACCAACTACAATCAATAAAAAAAAACAGAATAAAAGTGGTTAAACCCTGCCTCTCAATTGAAATTATGGTTCATAAGCATTGACAGCAAGTTTGGTGAGTTAAAAAAGCTGACGACTTAGTTGTTGTTATCAGACTTACAAGTGTACAAAAATTTTGCAAAACCTTATTAGGGCTAAAACTAAAATCGTGACGGTAGCCTCAAATGTGCATGTTTCTCTGCAAGGTTTGTATGATTGGTAACTCCCCATTCTTTGTCGTCATCAAAATCTTGGTTTTATTCAGTTAGAATCGCTATTTGAAATAATATTTCAGGACTGAGAATGCGTGATATAACGCAGCATCATTTGCCTACAAAAAA
>JGI24158J21664_10015162_pt1 | contig 10064 bp, 5 predicted proteins | sample Ectturendosymbi3_FD_21664 | JGI IMG/M metagenome (IMG submission 21664) | reverse complement strand
GCCGCCCGCCTGAAAGTGCCCCCCCCCCCCCCTGCTACGCCACTGACTGCACGTGAAGATTTGTTGGCCAATCCCACGCACATATTTGACTTTGACCAACTAGAAATATTGATAAGCATCTTCAGTGGAAAAACTCTAATGAAGTCTCTTTAAATACAAGAACATCAACCAGATCTTGAAGTGGACGATTGATCTATATTCTATTCCATCATCCAGTTGTTTGACAAATTATGACGTTACTTGGGTAATTTAGCACGAGAGCCTGCAAACCGTATTTTAATCTTTTTATGTAACTGGCTTATTTTTTCATGAAGATGATTTGTGGCCAAGTCGAAAACTCGAATAAAATAACATGTTTTCCGTTGTTGGGGCTTGACTGTGCACAGTGAGAACCTGCAGCAACTCTTTGAATCGTTTACCGAAGTAGGCTACATTTCCCGCTTGTGGAACACTTGGTATTTATCGACATCTCATCTGGTTAGTTGTCGAAAAATCTTGTAGAAAAGCCGAACTATAAATATGGCAGTGCTTTTATCTTCATCACTCGCTAGTCTCTAATTGATTCCTATGCGTATTCGCTGCCATATCTGGGAAAATTCAATCAATTCACACTCAGTTTGGAAGCATTTGTTTGAGTCAACAAGGCAAAGCCTTGCTGAAGATTTTGCTGTCCTTTTTTTCAATGCACATCAATTGTTTTTACCTGTGGCTGCCTCTAAATAGCGTCTCAAAAATCGGTTGTACTTCGACAAACATAATCCACATGGCCGGGGTACAACCTTTTTATCCACGCTCCTCAAAGCTATTCGAAAACTGAGCGGCCCACAACACTAGTAACTGGTATGTATAGTGCCTTGAAATATTCCGGTTGTGATTTCACAATAGCCGTTGAAACCTTGAAAGGGTTTCCCATCAATTTTAAGTATCAAAGCGCGACTGACCTGTCATCAACTCTGACCAACCGACTGCCGTACTTGCTCTCCAGCGATCAACTGCATAATGTCAGTGCAGACCAAGATTGGACCTTCGCCGCATGTCCAAGCTACGACGTCATCATGAGACGATAACCACTGCTGTAACACCACGCCGTGGGACTGCGTTGAAACACCCGCATTTAACCAGTGACGCACGCACGAGTCATTAGGCCAAAGCTGCAGGTGTCCTCTATCCAGTAACTTACTGTGCGTTTAAAAGTATTCTGACTGTGACGTAACAAAGCATCTTACATCAATTCGCATGGCACTCAGCGTTGAACACAAGAAAGATTGCCCTAGCAAGGACTGGCAACCACCTTGAAACATCATTTTATTGCCTATATCCACACAAGTGCTGTAGAGCCAATAATACCAACAGTGGTAAACTTCAATTAGGTGTCACCAATAGTTTCGATGATTCATGCAAGACCAAGTGATTCAGGAACGCAAAAAAACACATTGTTCATCCTGCTGCACTGCGCACTGCATGCAAAGTATTCCTCAAAATCTAGTTGAGCGTCGTCACCAGGACTCTCGATTGAAGGGGATGAACAGCTCGATGTTTACGCCAAGTCTTATTTCGAAGCATGATCAAGTCGTCGACGTGTCCTGAGCCAGGCCATCGCCAACACAACGCCAGCTTTCAAATCCTAGCCGTTGTTTTCGTAATTTGGTTGGCTTTTACCCTCGAAAGGATGATGGTCTGGTTTGGCGAAGAGCAAGAAGTGCGGTGAAATGTGTAGCTTGGAAAGGCAAAGAAAATCCCGTGACAACGCTGCTTTTTACCAGCCAAAAATGACAGTTCACTGATTTTGCATTTAAGGTGTGAGCCTCTTATTCAGGCCTGCACAACTCAGACAGCTCGAAGGGCCATATTAGCAACATAAATTTGCCGCGGGTCGCAAATGTCTATTTCATTTCGATGTAGAGATTTCGTTGTAGTATGGAAGATATTCTGGAACAACAATTACTTATTCGAGGTCGAGCTTTTGCAACAGTTTCTGCAATTGAAAAAGCTCTCGCGGGCCGCAAGAAAAGCTTTCGCAGGCCCGTATGTTGTGCAGGCCAGCTCTTCTTCATTTATCTTCGATTTCAACCCTTTGCGTCACGCGCGAGCCATAACTGTGGCTCGGACATATTCGGCAGTGCAAGAAAGCTTCAAAATCCATTTGGGTTGTTTACTAAAAATTAAAATGCATCGAACACGTAGGGCTTTCAAATCTGACAACTGGAAAATTGATTGCAATCTGATCTGTCGTTGATTGTGACATGGTATGTTTATTTGACTAAGAATGCCGAGAGTAAAACTATACCTTTCCGACAAAGTGTGCTTAATGCTGGCTGAAGGAAAACAAAAACAGGCACACAAGATACAGGCGGTAGATTGCTGTCAAAATTCGACAAAGCTTGGTACCTGTTGGCAGTTTGATACATGGCAGACACCAACGGAATACAAACACATTAAACAAGCCCACGCTGCCGTAACTTCAGCCTTTTCCTTTCACGAACCTGAGAAAACGTCAAACGGACAAAACGTTCCGTGATAGCGTCTCGAAACTTATGACCCTATCACGATACCAACTTGGCCAAGTCCATTAACAAAAGCAATAGAACCAACACTTGCCTTTGTTCGGAGCCTAAAAAATGCACAACTGCATTTCGCTATAGCGAGCACTTCCATGCAACAGCGACTGCCATGTTGGTCGGCAGAATTGGATTTAGCGCAAGCGCAGCGGCGAAGCATAAAAGCGCCGCGGCTGTCAAACCTGCAACATTATTTCGGAAATATTTTCCAAAAAAACGGCTGCATGTGATGCATCGCGCACGTTTCTCCGCAACAACCACAATTGCACGTTACATGAAGAAGACGTTGCTCTGCACGCAAATTTTTCAAAAGCCTACAGTTGCTCGAGCATTGCTTTTGCGCAAACCCAATGGTTTATGCCTGGGTTGTTTGTTGGTACTCAGACATAGCCTGCCTGCAAAATCCAGATCATTAGTGGCCCGTGGATGCTTTTTCTTTGTCAACCCGGCCCGCTAAACAATTACACGGTTAACTTACAGGTATCAAACAACAACAATTTAATTAACTGTTAGGACTACAGTGATCTGGCACATGTAAAAATACCTATTAATTTTTAAGTAACTGGTCTTCACAAGAGCCAGGTGGTTTCATTCACTTTTCACAGCAACGAGTGGTTCCCATATCTCAAAAAAATTTTTTGAAATTTTTTTTCGGCATTAGTGACACCACTAGTGGCGCGGGGAAATCTAACCGCTAGAAAGTGTCATTTGCGGTCGCTGGTTCAACCCCAGCTGGTTCGACCCCAACGACCCGTGCCATCTCTACCCAAGGCCGTAACTTGCTGACCAAGCCCGGAACCAGCTTAGGACACCAGGTGGGGCGAAGAGTTTTCCGAGAGGGGCCCAAATTTGTAAACTATTTCCAACATATTTTTCCAGGGGGGAGCGAAAAAAATTTTAGAGGGGCTTCTCCCCTGGTTACGGGCCCGTCTCTACCTCAGACCCCAGTCAGTCAACGACTCACCGATGGGGAGGACCAACATCTGCTTGCAGAAAAACGACCAAACGCCAAAAAATGCACAAGTGACACATTCCAACAGTTGCAGCCAGTCTTATCGGGAACGACGACAAAGTCAAAACGGTCGTCGATGCTATCTCAAGGAATTTGCCCACGACGTCGTATTGCCTTACCACCATGCAAATAAATCACTTGGTTGGGCTCAAGAAAAACAAATTGTTACTCAAGCCAGGTTTTTAAAGGAAAATGTCAGGTACCCGGTATGGACCTGTAGGGATCCGATTTCTCGGATTCTGGGGACCCGATGATAATTTTCTGATTCTAGGGACACGAATCGGGTCCCTGAAACACCTTAAAAAACCCTGCTCATGGTCATGTCGTGCTTCAAGAAAGTACACAGGCGACATGGACTTCAGGCACCAATTAGAAAAACCGAGACACATGAATGAATGGGAAAACCGAACCGCATTGAAGCATTTATCTCTCCGGAAAAGCGGGTCAGTGAACCAGCCGAACCAAGTCAGCATACATGCGTGCGTGTTTTTAATGAACTGCTTTCAGAATTTAACGGAAAGTTATTTTGAAATTGCGAAAAGGTAGCTTTAACAGCAAGTAACCAGCTACCAACAGTGAACGACTGACTAGTTGTCGTCGTCATCAGAACTTTCATGATCGCTCAGTTCCGGGACAGGGAAACGAAGTATGGCCGCAGCCCCGGTTAACTGGCCCAGCTGCTCGCCGCTGACATGCATCGACGAAAATACACGCACGGTGCCACCGTTGTCTTTCACGCTGTCCACGATGGACACCAGTTTGCGGCGCAGCGCCACGTCGTGCGAGCGAAGCAAGCCGTCCGTAATTAGCAGCACTTCGATCGCGTCCGACTCGTTCGCTTTTTCGATCTGCTTGATTCCGTAGCAAGCTTTGTCGGGCTCGTGCTGCAAAGTCTTGTAAAAGTCCTGCAAAGCTTTGATCTCGCCGGCCGCTTTCGTGTCGGCCAAGCGCGCCGCGACGGCGGGGTCGGTCAGCACCTCCTTGAGTGCGTGCTTGAACCCGGACGACGAGTGGATGCAGAGGAACTTGGATTTGTTTTCCAACAGCACTTTGTTGTCGGTCTTTGCCGCCTGCGAGAAAGTGTAGTCGAAAAACTGGTCCTTAACAAAGCCGGGGCTGGCCAGCAGCACGCATTTGACAACTTCGAAGTTGACGTGACGGATCAACGCCTGCATGACGGCGTCGAAGAATTTTTCGACGCCTTTGTCGTGCTGCTGGACGTTTCCTTTGCGCTTCCGTGGTATCTGCGTTTCTATCTTCGCGCGAACGAGCGTCATGCTGGCAAGCACCAGGCAGACGTGCGCCAGGCCTTCCTGCATCACGACGGCGGCCACGTCCGCGTTCTGGGACGGGTCACAGGCGGTGTTGATCCGGTCCAAATAGACGCTGTCCCAACAGTTCTTGGCAAGGACAAACTTGCGATTCGGCTCCAGATCCAGGGTGTGATAAGCGCCCATTTTCACATACTGGTTCTCCTGGATGTTTCTGCCCTTGACGTGAAGAACGCACGCTTGCGAATCGAAGTCAATCGATTCCACGTTGATGGTCAAAGTTGTTCGCACCCGGTTGCTTCCGACGCTCCCAGTCGCCGACTCCGTTTGCACCTTGCGCAAAGTTGTGGTGCGCAGGCTGTCGCCGGGCTGCACGAGGTTGTACGTGTGCCACATGTCTTCGCCATCTTCTGCTATAAGCGTGACTTGACCGCTCGAATCTCTTCCTATGTCGCGATGAACCAACTTCATTGAATTTAACAAGGGAATTTAACCAAAATAAATAACGGAATTACCGCACAACAATGGCTTCAGGTTAAGTAGGAAATAATCTTAAGACATCTTAAGAAGAATATCAACATGTATTCCATGTAGCTAAAATTTACTTCATTATAAGATGCATGTTTTCTTTAGGTGGTTGCTTACATGAATTTAAAGTATTATTGTATAATTAACAAAAATCAGGAATCACTATTTGTTAGCAATTACTTATATTCTCCAAAACCAAATGAATACATAAAACTATACAAAAACAATATTATAATTGAATACACATGGATTCAGCAATGTCCTTACACAAATCAATATACAACACATTTGGCAAGTACTTGGCTTATTCGCAATCAAATCATGTGAAGTTTGGTACTGTATGCAAGATAAAGTAAACATATACAGTATATAGTTTTAATCAAGAGTACTACCACCTGTTTTAAACCATGTTTTCAGTGGCCCACAGAACCAATTAGGAAAAACTTTCAAACCTGAAATTCTCCAACTTGTAGTAAATCTTAATGCTGAAGCTAACTTGAACCAGGACTTACTTCTATTTACATTGAAAGGTATGGCCCCCACTAAATGCGGCCTTCACAAAGTGGCCCTCAAGCAAAATTAATTGCAAACCCTGTTTTAAACAAACACAGTTTGAGTTTGCATTAAAAATGTGCAATAATCTGAAAGATGTCAGCTATGGCACCTCACTTACAGACATTCAAGGACACATTATTGTAAAGGATTGTTTAGAAAAAGAGGTGTTGCTTAAAACAGACAAACAAGTAAAACACTTCCTTTAAAAATTTTAAGGTTGAAAAGGGAATAAACACTCACACTGCAATAGCCACGGAGGTGAAAATGCAAACAACTGTGACCAGCTTATGCCATTCACTACGTTTAAGATGGTAAACAATAGATTAACACCAACTTTTTATCTACTTAATTTGATGTCACATTTAGCAAATCCATATAAAATTTTTAGAAGTAAATTTTAATTAAAAAAAAGTAAATTTTAATTAAAAAAAAAAAAAAAATTAAAAAAATCCAGTAAAAGGTGAATTTACAAATACAGCTTGATTCTGTCATTAATCTTTAAGAACAACAAATCCAGAATATCTACAAGAATGAAGAATGACAATTGTGCCTCTCAGATGGATGTGATGCTTTCAAACTGTTTGGCTAGGTCATTTAACTACGTAAGAACCATAAAATGCTTCTGGTCAGGTGTCAAAAGTAAATGAGACAGAAACTTAGCTAGTGGTGTTTTATTATGCATGTATCTTCAACACATATACTACTTTGAATTTTTTGCGTTCTGAAGTTATATGAAAGACTGATGATGGAATCAATCTGAGTGCCAAAGCATTTCTTTTTTTATCAGATTTAATGTGGCATTGCTATTGTTGCTAACATAGTTTTCCAATCCAAACTTGGTGCTTGACAAATACAAGCTTGTGTACTGGTAACACAACATGAAAAGTTTAACACAATGAGTTTTGATGGATTGGTATTAGCATTGTAACTATACTCAACTGTCCCTAATATCAAGGCCATGTATTTTGAAGGTGGTATTTGAATTTGCTCAATCGACATGCCAAACCTGAGTTGTGAAACTTATCTACAAAATCTGCAAAGCTTTAACGGATAAATGTACAAACTGCAAAGAATTCTTGCATTGAGAAAATAATTCATTTGTTTTGTTTTTATTGCTCTATCTTATTTTCTTTAATTTCATATCCATTCTTACAACTATTCATTTCAGATATTATACAGTTTCACAACTATTCATTTTTGGTATTAAACAGTTTTAAGATATCTTGAATTTTTCCTTAGTCACTAGAGATCCACAAAAAACAGCTTTCAATTTGAAAACAACAAAATCATGGATCATATAAAACGTATATATCAGTTATTTAACTTCATCACAACTCAAAACTGAATTACCAATCTGACATGAAGCATGTTTGAAGGAAAACTAACTGCATGATGGCATTAAAAAGGGAGACCTTACCCACAATGTTTTTGGCACATCCTGACACTTTTCTAGTTCAAAATATTTGTTTTGCACTGACAACTTCACTCAACTTAGTTGGCCATAGAAAAGGTACACATTTGCATGGTTTCTTTACACTCTTGCCAATTAATTTGTAGCCGCATCGTACGTTGTATACTAACAAGCAAGTTCAAGATGAAGAATTTGATATTCACAAAAACCAAGAACCTAGGGTGCACAATCATAATGCCAAATTTTTCACAAAAACCTCGGATGCACAATGCCGAATGCACTGCATTGCTCTCCACCTCATAACCCTTTTTGTTTGTCACTTCTCTCACCTATAGTATGTGTTTGCTTCACCAGCTCATCCTCTGCAGGGTAGCCAATCTCAGAATCTGTCTCCACCAAAAAATCCTGATCTTGTCCCAAAAAAGCCAGATAGCAGTCTTAAGACAAAACATGCATAACCAAACACAAAATATATATTAAAACTAGAGATGACCGATATGGCTTTTTTGGGGCCAATACTGATATATCAGCCATTCATGGACCGGTAGCTGATACCAATATTTCCAAAATTTTTAAATATTAAAATAATGCTTTCTGCTTCATTATCAAAAATATAATGTATTCTATGCCTTGCCTTTTTTTTCAAAAACCTCAAAACTCAGGATTTTATGAGTTAAAATTTTCAAATTGCAGCAATTTCAATATTTTGCCATGGTTTTTAATTAATCTAATTAATGATGATGCTCTGTTTTAGCTGCGACGGCTGACGCGTGCTTCGTTCATGGTCCATCTTGTCTGCTTGTTTATGAAAAGGCAGTGGCTACGCCTGTGGATCTTGAAACTTGAAAACTTATTCATACACGCCACCTGTGACGGAGCAGTAACGCACGACGAGAGTGCAGTAGGCTTGGTAGAAACGAACTAAATGTAAAAAATAAACCCTAAACCTAACCCTAACCTTAGCCCCAACCTTAACCCTCAACGCAACCTAACCCTAAAACCTGTAAAGGTAACACATAAGCCTGAAAAAAGTAAAGGAAAAAAAACGAAAGTCGGAAAGGTGAGAGTCGAACCAAAAACCTAAGCTGGGGTTTATCTTTTTTTTACTGACCCTTATTTGAATTGCGTCAGGCCAGGCGTATCCATAGTGACGATAGTCACTTCCAAACCCTAAACGTAAACTCTAATAATAATAATAATAATAGTTTATTGCAGACTAGTGGTCCATACAGACGTGATCATAGACACAAGAGCACAAAAATGTTTAGCCACACAGTAGCACATGATTACAGAATCGGTTTTGCACATGACCAACATCAAGAGTAGCAAAGCAAAACACTTTATGATCATCACCACAACCCAGACGGGAAAACGTGGCAGTTGGCAACGAGATATCGTGCGTACAAGGAGATTTTGGTGCGTGACACTCATGAAATTACTTTGACGCGTGAGGTTCAGATGTGAGTGCTTTTCACTGAAGACATCATGGCGCGTGAAAACTGCTTTCCCAAAAGCTCTTATGGAGAAAACTTTTTAACGGGAATCTTATTCTTTGAGCAGCTGCAGTACCAAGTGTGTTCTTCTTCTTTGGTGCTGTAGGTAGACGTTTGAGTCAGGGCGAAAACTTAGCTGAAGGGACCCACTGGCCATTGCAAAGGGGGGCTACAAGCCAACATTTAGAAAAAAATCTTGAGAATTCATTGTTAATCCGGATTTGGATGGCCATACTAAAACCCCAAATCACCTGAAAATACTGTATTCCGAAAAACGCAAAAAAACATAACCTACTGAAAACCAAAAGAAATATTAAATAAGTAGTGCCCGCTGTGCACATTTTTAACATTTAACTTGACAGAAGCGGCGATTCGCCCCTCTGACCCCTTTCAATTGCGCCACTGCCTATGTTACCGTTCTTCTTCTTCTTTCGTTTGAACAAGTTCTTCTTTTATTCACTGCTATCCCGCCTAGATATCGGAGCAGGTGTTGAGCAGCCATTCGGTTGTCTCATCATCCAGAACCGTCAGGCCGTATAGTCCGTGTAGCCTACTGCAATGTTGAAAAAGGTGTAAGCTACTGCAATTTTGAAAAAAAAAATTGATTGAAAATCCTTTTTATCTTTGCGTCATATTTTCATCCTCAAAATATGAAAAATTGTCAAAAATAGCTGGATTTCAACAAGGTCAAAGCTGGAAGAGAAGACCTGATGACAAAACAACCGATAAACCTTCTTGTTTGGAATCTTGGTGGCCCGTAACCAGCTTGGGACCCCGGGGGGGGTGGCGAAAAATTTTATGGGGGTGCAAAATTTTATAAACCATGTCCAATACTTTTAAACTATGTCCACCACATTTTTCCAGGAGGCGAAAAATTTACCTCCCTTAGTTACGTGCCTGGTCATGAACAATCATTATCTAAATTCATGTAAGCAACCACCTAAAGCCAACCTGCATCCTGAATGAAGTAAATTTTAGCTGCATACAATATATGCGGATATTCTTCTTAAGATGTAGCGATTTTTTCATCTATGACCTGAAGCCATTGTTGTGCGGTAATTCTGTTATTTATTATAGCCCTGAATGTCAATGATAATGACATCTTGTTTATAACCTGCCCTGGAGAGCGAGTGTTTGTAGCCACAGGTTCAATGTAACATTCCTACCTTTGAGGCTCTGCTACGTAAATACAAGTACCTGTTTCTCGAAAGATGCAGAAAATCTAACAACTTATGG
>JGI24158J21664_10015160_pt1 | contig 10065 bp, 5 predicted proteins | sample Ectturendosymbi3_FD_21664 | JGI IMG/M metagenome (IMG submission 21664) | reverse complement strand
GGCATTTTGATTGTTTCCGGCGTTCGTCCTTAGGCACTTTCACATTGCTGCGCGACGTCATCTCGTTCCCTTTCTGATCGGGAACTTTCCGCCGGGGAAGTGCCCTTGGACTTAGCCGAATTTTGTCATGTAGTGGCCCTAGCGCCACTACAATGACGTTAGAATTACTTAGGATGGGACATGGCACAAATTTTAAGTCCACTATTCCATTCCATGGGATTCCCATATGGTAATTCCGTTTGCATGAACTAGCCTGGGAATTGGACAGGATCCAGCAATTCAAACCCGTTCCAACGTTGAATGTGGGCACATTTCGGCCAGAATTTGAATCGCTACAGACGTCCGTTAAACACTTCAGGTCAAGCTCCAAGAGTGCCCCCGGCGAAGTAGATTATAGATAAACGTAAGCATTATATTTTGCTGACGTTAGTGTCTGATGAAGGCGTAAACGCCCAAAACTTAGCTAGAACTCAATGTTCAAATCATGTTCCAGCACATGTGTGTGTTCAATGAAAAAATGCTGGTAGATTGTTGACCCTAGCCCAGCGGTGGACAGCCTGCGGCCTTCGATAAGCATTCATGCGGCCGCGCACATGTAAATCACAATATAAATTATGGTGGCCGTGCATCAATCAAAACTTTATCTACTGTATGATGATATTTAGTAGAAAAAAGCAGGCGTGTGGACTGTGGAAGCAAGCTAGGCTCAATGTGTGGAAGCAGAATAGTTAACAATGCAAAAAATTATCTTGAATTCACTGGCGGCCGTAATTCATAAAAATAAACATAATGCGGCCAGTAATAGCGAAAAGGTTGTGCACCCTTGCCCTAGCCTGTTATTTGATAGCGGGTGCTTGCATTTGCCAGGATTTAAGTTTTTTCCAATAACCTGCTCTTAACGAGCATCAGAGTTATTACAGGCTCTTGACATCTGACCAACCTACCAACCACTCGAGCAAGGCTAAATTTCAATCGGTTAAATCCCCAGCTGCATAACCGGAAAATGCCCACGTTACAACATTAAATATATGTAGGCTATATGCTACGTTTGTGCAAAGTCCCTTCTGTAGGTGTTTCACAGTATTTTAATAAGAATAATTCTAAAACGGTTTTAGTAAGTCACTGTGCGTGCCTGCCGATTGTTGTTGAAAATGAACTTTACTGCAAAGTCACTATCGGCAATCGTGTATAGCTTCTATTCGGTGTATTTGATGACTGACTTTTCTCACTCTGTTTGCAGTGATGCACCACTTCTGCTGCTTCGCCAACTTCATTACAACAGTCTTTACGTAAACATGTTTGGCCACTTACAAATCTCAGCAACAGTCCTCTTTATTTCTTGGAGTCATTACGAATTTTGTCTAAGTCGATTTTGTTGGTAAACTTTAGCGGTTGGATTTTGGTGAGAATTCCGGATGCAAGCGGTAGCTTTAAGATTCTTCATTTAGTAGATCAGTAAGTAGCCGATTCTATAAGTAAAATTTGTATTTTTAAAAATTTGTTTTTTTTACATTTTCAAACCTATCTCTTGACGGTAAGCTATTTCTGTACTTCCTCAGGGAAAATCAAGCTGACCCAAAACCTGTCTTGTGTAGACTATGGTATCTACGTGGCCACCTGCTTACTTTACAAAGAACAGTGTGTGGGACAAACAAAGAATAAGTCTTCTATCAGATGGACTGCTCATCAGCACACTTGGCATATTATTTTTGACGTTTCGAGAGTCTATGCAAACTCTCTTCCTCAAAAGATAGGCAAGAAACAAAATCAAAGCGTACACACACTGCATTTCTGATAATTTCTGAAAATATTTTCAAAAATGGCAGGAAACAAAATCAAAGCGTACACACACACTGCATTTCTGAAGTGTGTGTGTACGCTTTGATTTTAGATCTGGCGTCGGTTTTGTCCAGAACACAAAGAAGAATATTTACTTCGATGAAACTCTGAGAGAAAGACATCCCAAACAAGGTCAAAAATTGTACGGAAATGACAAGTTCAAGGAAAACATTATTTTAGAGATAGCATATAGTTTCACGTCATAGCCCTGTTCTAGTGTATGTTTGAATTTCTATCACAAATGAAGATCCCAAACTTGAGGGATAGCTATGTCAAGGGCGAGGGGATCTTTGAATGCTAATGTTTGGGGCAAAACGGATCAGGTGTTTTTGGCGCATAACGGATCAGGCGTGCTTGGAACAAAACGGTTTTTGCTGGCATACACGAGTTGTGTGAAAGTTTTTAGAAGCAAGGTTAAGGCTATGAATTTTCAGGGCTTTCACTGGTTGTAAAAGTTAGGGTCTGGCACTGGCCGCCACAAACTTTTTTAATAACAACCAACATGTCAAAATTTCGCTTATCACTTTGAAAGGTTCGGAGTTTTTTTCAAGGAAAATGTTAAGGACCCAGTATGGACCAGTAGGGACCCGATTTCTCTGATTCTAGGGACCCGATGATAATTTTCTCTGATTCTAGGAACCCGATTTTCAATTCTAGGGAGCCGAATCGGGCCCCTAAAACGCCTTAAAAAAACCTGGTTATAAAGTTTCATGAGGCTAAATTGAGGCCTGTCTCAGTAAAAAGTGATACACGAACAAAAGGATAAAAAATACCTTAGAAATACCAACATTTTAAACTATCTCCCACGTTTTGACAATTCTAACATATTTGTGGTTAAATACCAACAATTTAGGAAATTTATCATTAGATGGCCGGTCTCAAGGTAAATCTTGTAAGGAGATAATGAACCAGTAAGACAAAGAAAAATTCAAATGAGACTTCTTAAAAATGATTAGAATATAAAATTTCATCTTTATTCTTTGAAAGTTTCTGCAAATGTTAAAATTGCTATGCAATGTTGTTTCGAAATTTTCGGGGGGCAAATGTGCGCTCCTGTAGCAGACCCGTAGCCAGGTTTTAAGTTTGAGGGCCAAAATACATTTTAGCAGGGAAGGATTTTTGTTTTTATTATATGTTTGAAACAAACTGCATAAAAAATTACCTGGGTACAACAAAATTTAGGGTCACTGCCACCGAATGCCTCAATAGCTACGGGTTTGGGCTATATTCATTTAGACCACTCGTGGGAGAGCCAACACCGTTACAGCGTAGAGTAGGATCTTTCATTCCGGGTGCACACGTATATTCTACTTTCGTACAATGTTACCCTGTGAAAACTTCCTCAGGATTTTGATTTTCGAAATAGTTTTGTCAGTAATCAACTATTAAAATCAAGGGAGGTGCGTTTCCTCGTTCAAGACTGTAGTCCGTGGCAACCCCGCTCATGTTACGCTAGGTATCAAAATTCTCGAGGTATTTTTTAAATTTCTTGCACTTAGAAAAACGTTAGAAATATTCTCTTATGACTGTTCCTAATTTCAGAGACAAATAGAACGGTTTAAGTTGTTTTTAACGACCGTAAGCGCATAAATCAGTGTTTTTTAACCTTTTGTGGGTCACGGACCCCTATTACATTCTAATAAAAGCAACGAATCCCATAAGTTTGCAATGTTACGTAAATAGTCGAAATTAGGTTTTAATTAACGTAGTAGTCGAAATGTCTGTAGACAGAGCAAAATGTTTAAAAATTAGACTTCCTTTAAAAAAATTAAAGTTCCATCAAACGCTTCAAGACTTGACCTCTTGAAAGACAGCGAATACAGAAGACTGTTGCGCACCCATTTCTTGGCAAAGCCTTTTGAATATACGATGATTCAAAGCTTGAGCTCCAACAAAGTTGATGACCTTCACAGAAGTAGCCAAAATTTCTTTGAAAGGTGTAAGTCAGTGGTTATTAACCTTTTTTCTACCGCGCCTCGCTTAGGTAATTGTCCTTTGTGTCAATCCCCCTGACTTTAAATGCACTGAAAAAACAAACGAATTTATTGATAAATTTAATGGTCAAACTTTCCATGTTGTAGGGATCGTAAGGGTTCGAACCCCCCTGGGGAGACCCCTTGGTTATGAACCACTGGTGTACAGTAGAGTATTTCATGCCAACGCTTGTCAATGTAGAAACCAATGAGTTACAAATGATGTGAGGATAGGGGCGTGCAGAGGTCTGGTGATGCCCGGAACGAATCCTTAATTGTATGCACCCCTACCAAATTCTAGTATTGATAAATGTGAAAAATACAGGCACAGCAAAACCATTGGCGTACGAGGGGGAGGCTTGAAAAATTTCAGGGTAAGCGCAAGTTGTTGAAAAATCCTGAATGATAAAAAATATTTCAATACAGTGAAAAAATTCAGGGCAACTCTGGTTTTCAGTGCAAGTGCAAGTTGCTCAAAAATACTGAATGTGAAAAGTACAGTATATTCAATGCAGCGAAAAATTTCCGGACAAACTCTGTTTTTCAGGGCAAGCGCAAAGTTGCTCAAAAATGCTGAATGCTAAAAAATATATTCAATACAGTGAAAATTTTCAGGTGCAATCTCCAGTGGAAGCGGGCCGCACGGAGGTGCAGATTGCTTGGCCTCTTTGAGTGCGCATGTTTAAGTGCCTTGCTCAAGCGCACAGCAAAGATAACACAGGCACGTGTAGGGAGTCAGACCTTTCGATCCGGAAACGTCTCTTTTAAACACTGCCTTGCGCCATCGAAGTCGCATACATATTTGCATCAGTAAAGGCAACTGCCGTCAAGTTTTTTTGTCTGGGAGAACAAAACACGCAAGGAACTTCAGCCCCTTGAGCTAGCAAGCAAGGTAACTACTGTACAGGATTTGCCTATAACGGCACCTTTAGGGAATTGCACAAAGAACGTTATTGCCGAATTGAGGCTATAAGCGAACTGAAATGTACAGTATGTAAAAGATGCCATCGGGACCGAAAAGAATGTAACGTTATAGGCGAATTGGCGTTACAGAAGAAGCCGTTATGAATTCAACTGTATGGAACAGATTTACAAAAGGTTTCAGGCCCCATTCGGATTAAGCTAATAAAATTAATTACAGGGCAAATTGTTTATTTTTAGGGCAAATTGTTATTCTCAGGGCAAATTTTTTCCGCCACCCCCCAGTAAAATGCCTTCCCGTACGCCTATGAGCGAAACTATCTGCCCAGACCTTTGCTATGTGCAAAACGATTACGTCACAATAACTACACCCCAAGTGAAAATTTAAGAGAAAAAAAGCTTTCTTAATCAAAAAGTTTCCGTACTTTGCGCTTAAAGTGTTTTAACAGCTCTGAACGATATTCTTTCTGAAAAATTTACCACATGATTTTTATCATTTTTACAATTAAAAGCGAAAAATCTATAATCAAATCGTCATGCATGATATAGACCTGTGACAAAATTTGAAATGGCCTTAAAAATCTTCTCAGAAATCCTTAAAACGCTCTACGAGTCAGGAAACGAAGGGTGTAATCCAATCCTAAATTTGTTTACGCTTTCCTGGGACCATGTGACATCAATCATAGGTATAGAACAGTGGTGCTCAAACCGTGGCCTGCGGGCCACATGTGGCCCGCAAGGCCCTCTGGAGTGGCCCGCGAAGCAATTTGCATTGGAAAGAAAACCTAACACTTTAATCATTTAAGAGAATTTTTTAGAGAAGTTTTATTGAGATTATTAATTCTTGTGGCCCGCGAAGGGTTTCTGAAAGACAAATGTGGCCCACGAGCCAAAAAGTGTGAGCACCACTGGTGAAGAAGCAGGCAACTTTCTGGGGGTGCGAAGAAATTTTACCCGAAGTTCCCCCAAACTTGCCCGAAAAATACTTCAAAATAAGTAACCTCCAAAAAAAAGCTCTTCTTGTCAATTTGGGCGCCATGTGATCTCCTAAACAAGCTTTTCATATCAATTCGGGCGCCATTATTTTCAAATCAAAGCATGTTGGGCGCAATTTGTGCTCAGATTTTCAGGGAGTTTTAGAAGGTTCTCAGAGATTTTGCGTAGATTTTAGAGGATATTGCCCGATTTTATGAGATTTTGCCCAGATTTTCACCAAATCAAAACTTGTGCGGTTGTACCCCCTGCACCCCCGTTATTTCCGGACCAAACCATTTTTGACTTTCCAACGTCTATTTTTAATCATTTTCACAACAAAATCGTATCTGCGCAGCGAAACATACGTTACACAGCATACAAATTTTATGCACTGTACCCCGAAAAAGGGGATTTTTTAGAGGGTAATTTTTGTTTGTGCACAGAAAACGTCATGCGCGTTTTAGATCCATTTTTTCTTCATATAAAGTCATGGTGTAGGAAGACTCTTCACACATAACGTTTCTGAGGTCATATTTGACCAAACACGTTTTGCACTTAAAATCACATTGAAATGTTAAAGGTGACCAAAATTTGTTACACATCAGGTAACTATGGGTAGTATAGTACCCATATTTTCTATAGATAAGCTTTCAGCGACGACATTTTTGTAAAATAACTCTGGCTCCACTTGTCTCTGAAAATCAGGAAAAAGTCATGGAAACACAGGTTTCTAACATTTCTCTACGTATATAAAATCAACAAAAAAGAAACCCCACGGTGGTATACTACAGTACCCTGGATTCCTGAGCAGGGAACCAAGCCGAAAAGACACCACCGAAACATTTAGCGTTTTTACTCATAAATCTAACTTTGAACAAGCAAGTTTAAAGAGGTCTCGGTTGTTGTTCACTGTACTGTCCGCTTTGTTTTGATTCTGGCATTTTTAGTGAAATAATAAAATAATACATTCAATAATTTTCAACAATATGTCGCTACCATACTCGCGCCCCCTTTTCGAACTTTCCGCGCCCCCAATTTAAGAGCTCATAGCAGGCTCTAGAGCAGCTATGTCCAACACGCGGCCCAGGCGAAGGTTTTGTGCGGCCCAGTTTAGGTTTTCGCTGTAGTAATAGTATCCCACAGTACATACTGACAACCTGTCCTTATTTTGAAAATCTTGAATTTGATATTTTTGATGCAGGTGGTCCTCAGTGCCACTTCATCACGTTTATTACCATTGCGGTTAGGATTCGAACGCTTTCAGTACATTAGCTTAACCCTCCTCGGGTAACCTTTAAACACAAACACTTTTGTTGTCCTTGCCCAAAATGGGCAGATTTTGCTTATGCGCTTATACTGGACTAACTGACAGGTTTAGACGCCCGCGGGGGTTTTTGTACAACTTAGCAAGTCTTCTCAAGCTCATCCGATCAGAAAAAAAACAGTGTGTTACTTTTGGAAAAATTTTTGTATGATGAAGAACAAAAGCAATTTTACAAACAAAAATGTGGGAACTGCTTTTAACAAATGAATGAAAAAGTAAAGAAAAATCTAAAAATTCCGCCAGTAGACGTCGTTGGTGGTCAGTTGAAGGTTTAAACAGAACCTCATTTCAAGCTTGTGGTTCTATATGCAATAAAAGTAAAGTAGGTTGAGTCACGGAATTCTTCTATTTTTTCATTGCAATTTTCAGACACATTAATCAACCTTGCCCAAACTGGGCAATTTTTTTACGAAAATCAGGCACACAAGGTAAACTTGCCCAAAATGGACAAATGCTTCACGACAATTGTTGGGCAATCAGGTTGATCACGGCACTGCTATTGACTTTCATGTCTCACATACAGTCCCATCGCCACAGGGAGGATTTGGTGGGTTAAGCCCCCCAAACAATGCTGCAAGCCCCCCCCCAAGTTGAAATATGAAAACTGCAGTTTTGTCAATTTTTACAATGTCAAGGCATCAACAGGGAAACAAAAAACTCACTCTAACCATAACGTCGGGTGGTTTTCACCTAGGTACCACGTGGCCACCACTCCTGGAAATCACCGGGGGTTGGTATTCCAGGGGTGTGAGTAATCTTTGCAGAAAACTTGAAAGTGATCAGTGCCAGCAAGTGCTCCAATTGTTGGCACCGGCAGTGGTGGCACGTGAACCTCATTTTGATGGTGGACAGGTTCCACAGCGTTGTCTCGTCTCAAAGTTCATGTCCTCAATAAAATGCTTTAGCCTTTTACCACAACTGCACGCACAACAAGGAACAAGCCTTTTTTGGCTAAGCCAATGTTTCTAGAAACCTTTTGTTACACCTCAGGTAACCATGTGTCAATTTGGGCAAATTTTTGTTCCCCATCAAAAACTACAAAACTTGTGCAAATTTCGATAGAACTGTCCGAAAGGACCTCTAAAAAAATGCAGCTACTGTAAGAATCAGCTTTCTACGTCAACGTTAACTAATTTTTAATTTAAGTATAAGAAGCGTTTGCCCAAATTGGGCAGAGGTTACCTGAGCAGGGTTAAGCTGAATTTAGTTTGCTAAGATCAAAGCAGGTCATTCAATGTGTGGCCCTCATTAATATGTCATTAAATGTACGGCCCTGGTTAAGATAGTGACACAATTTTTGGCTCAGTTAGCCATTTGGTTGGACATAGCTGCTCTGTCTAGAGAAAATCGAAAGATATTCTGAAGACAAGTCGCAGATTAAAATTAGGCTAGCAGGATTTGGCCAGCCTTTAAGCGGGGAAAAGAAATTGGATGTGAGGCCTTTAGCTAACGATGGCAGTGCTCTCTCCCTTCATCTCTCCCTCGGGTCACTTAACTCAGATTTGCATGCCACCCTCAGGAAAGGTTCTATCATGTCCATGTGTTGGTAACAGGGTTGCGGAGTCGGAGGTAAAATGTCCGACCTCTCCAAAATTTCGGACTCCTTAGCATAACGTGCATGAAGTTTGGCTGTCAACAATTTTGTAGCCATAGCAATCAATGGAAATCGTGGTACACAGCAAGAATTCTCTGTTTCAAAAAAAATTTCAAAAGAGATTGTGCTATTTCAACAGGCACGAGTTATAGGATTCCTAACTTAGGAGTGCAATGTATCAAATTGGAGCACCGGAGTCGGTTAAAAAAATCCGACTCCACCCAAAAACCTCCGGCTGCTTGCGACTACGCAACCCTGGTTGGTAGACTTACAATGCGAAGAAACATTAAGACCGCATTTACACTGGGGCGTAATTGGGCGCAATTCTTTGTTTGTTTCATTGTTTCTGAATTTATTCGCCTGGCTAAGACCGTGCTTCAGCACGCCTTACCAAGCGAGAACAGAGTTACGCCACGTTTACACTGAAGCGGAATCATGCTTAGCGTGGCGCGCTTAAGTTTGTGTGGTTTTGGTTTACAATGAGGCGGATGTAAGCGCAAAAGGCGTTTCGCTGCGCATGGCACAGCTGTTTGTCACGTGGTTTTGCATACGATGGTGCATTGTTGTTTGGTGCACGCCTTGCAGTTACACTGAGGTATGTAACCAACCAGCAAGAAAAACTTATTTTGTGTATTTCTCTATCCATACAATGCCAAAAGCACTGCTACATCATATTTCAAGGTTCTTGGCAGCCAGAGACATATATTTTATCAATGCTTCCTCCATGCGNGTCAGTTTCAAAACATGTGCAACCCTTTGGGAAGTACTGCAGCCAATCCCAAATAAAGCTATGTGCGAAAAATTTTCAACGGTTTCAGCAGTTTCCGCATTGTGTGGGGTCTGTGCGGATGGGAAGCACGTGACTTTGCAAGCACCGGTTAGCGCAAGATCCTCTCATTTTTAATTACAAAAAGACAGTCTTGTTTTGCTAGTAGTTATGGATGCTTTGTGTAACTCTGTAATTGTTGATATCGGCGCGTACAGCAGGCAAAGCGATGGAAATGTTTTTGCTAGATCGCTTTTCGGGCACTTACTAAAATCAAACCCTAATGTTGCCAGAGGACTGGCCTCTGGTAAAAATGAAAAAAATGCACACAGTCAAAATGGTATAAATTCCCTTACTATGACTAGGCCTTTACAGTCTGCAGGTACTGTTTTATTGTGTTGTATTCAGCCATGGTAAAATTCAACTTCCACGTTACACAGTACCATCAGTATGACAACAGGCATTGAAACAAGTATAGCGTATATTTAACTCAAACCATAATAGCTCAGTAGTTCTGTGAAGTCTAATTTAATGGCCTAGCCTATACCATCAAGAGTTGTGGGTGTTGTGTAGGCATGTAGACTTAAATGTGACAGTGATAAAGCTTTCTGTTCAATTTTTTTGATTAGGCTCAACTGTATTGTGTTAGTTGCATTCCTTATGTACATTTCAG
>JGI24158J21664_10015159_pt1 | contig 10065 bp, 5 predicted proteins | sample Ectturendosymbi3_FD_21664 | JGI IMG/M metagenome (IMG submission 21664) | reverse complement strand
AGGTCTGTAGAGCATACAGGAGCGGAGAAATTCCCGCGCAAAGCCACGTGCGAATCAGCTGTTTTTTTCGAACCGCTTGAATTAACCCGGCTCTCAAAGTGAAGTGACCACTATGGCCATCTTTCGCCCAACTTGTGCTTTAAGCATTGTCATTCGAAATGCAGTATTTGTTTCCTACTTGCAGCGCAAGCATGACTTGGCATCCAACAAATGGCTTCGATCAATGTTCGTATTTAATTACTTCCAGGACATTGAGCTTATATCAACAGTTGATATAAATGCATCTTCTTTTCAATGAAAAAAGAAAAAATGTTTGAAATTGACACAAACGCGGTTGCATTTACGTGAGATGCAAGACCAACACTTTTTCTTGTCGAAGAATTCAAATCTATGAAATTTGCCGATTCAGTAGCACATGCAACGATATTCCGTTTTGTAACAATCGCATAAATCTAAAATGCAAGACGTGTTTCGCAAACAACTGCTCGGTCGTCCTGAAAGTGATTACAGAAAGTGCAGGCTCATCCGAATTCACTCATGCAGATAGTGAATTATTGCATGAAACGGTTAAAGTCTGTCAGACCATGAGACAAAGGTCGCTGGCGCGTCGGAGTAAGTCATTAACCGATTGCGTCACATTCTCGTTTCATGTGAAGTGCCAAGTACCAACCGCGCTGGAAATGTTCGTGACTGTGCACTTCGTTGCCACAGTTGTTCTGAAACAGAGTGGCAATTTTTGCTTCGTCACTATAGTCTAGGATGGAAGGTGTTTCCGACCTTTTTCTGACCATGCACCCCTTCATCATTTCGAAAGATGAGCATTTATCCCCTACGATTTCTGATGCCAAATGACCGAGTAAAATAACAAAAATCCACAGGTTTTTTAATAGAACTTTACGATTTATAGAAATATGAAAGTAAACTCCGTTTTTATGTCTCAAAGTTAATTTGTTGCTGCTGGTATATGTATAAATATTTGGAAATAAACAAAGTATAACTATGTTTTCCCCCTTTTTCCCTTCTGTTGCCAACCGTAGATGTATCCCTGCAGAGAGGCAAATGTACCTCTAGGCCTAGGGGCATGCGTTGCAACAGAAACCGACGTGGGTTGTAATGTCTTACAGGGGTTAAGGTGTTGCTTCAACTGACTAGGTTTCACAAAATTACGCTTTTTAATGTTGAGCTTGAGAAAAATCAAAATTTTGATATCAAATTTAAATAAGGAAATTGTCATCATTTCTTATTTTCTTGACAAGCGTATGAAAGCCTCTAGCTGACATCGAGAAATCCACCGCGGGGTGAATTACTCTTTAAAACACATGTCAGATGGATTCTTACCATCTTTTGTAAGTTTTGTTAACACCAGTGATTTTAGAAAAAGGGCAGCCACTATCAGCGAAAGAATAAAAATTTCATGAACATATCTAACAGGAAGACATTAGATTGGGAATTGGGGGTGATAAAACTGACCTTCCACTGGCGACCACCCTGGTTTTTGTGCTATTATAAAAAAACTGTAGTCAAACTTGAAAAAGCAGAAAAAACGTTGGAGAAGTTAAAGAGTGACGAGTATACGCAACTAGTGTTTGCTTTGAATGCTTGTATGTCAACGTATTTTCTCAAAGAGAAGTTCCGCTTTCGTTAATTACCGGAAAAAATTTGCAGTGGATGCGTGCACACTTGACGAACTCGCATATTGTTTGTTTGAGCGGAAACCCAAAATAAAATCATTTTCACGCTAGCCTGGCATTCTCGTCGTTTGCAACCGCTCTGTTATTATGACTCATCCCTACTCTTGGCTTGTGCATGTCCGTACCCCTGGGTGTCAGAAGGACTTTTTCCAGGGGAGCCAATAGCGGGTTTTTCCAGATGTAGTCAAAAGATTTTATCAGGGGTTGGGCCAAAGGTATTGAAATTTTTATTTTTCTCTCTCGAAATGAAGAAAACAACCTTTTTTGCTAAAAATGTAATAGGAGAATGTCAAATTTGAAAATCGAGTGGGGCCAAAGCTCCCTCTGACCCCCTTCCAACGACCTTGTCCGTACCCATGGTAGGGAACGATTTGATGCGAAAAACTTTACGGCAATCGGGAACACTTGCAAGCTGAGCGATAAGTTGGGTCAACCGTTTGAGTGCCGCTCTAATGAATTGTTGCATATGGGAAGCATGCCTCTATCTGCTATTGTCTCGCCAGGCCCGACATAACTGACATGGCGAAGTTGGGTGTGCTCAGGAAGTCTCACCTAAAAAATGTACTGCTTTATGTTTAGGCTCGTAATGAAAGATATATGCTGCATGTTTCAATCTTGAGCGTTTGAAAACTCCAATCGATAGAGTTCTATTAAAAAGGTTTGATTATTTCTTGCATTAACAATTTTTAGCCAATCATATTCTGAACACCTCAATTGCAAACATACAGCACCTCCAAGCTTATTGCAGTGATAATGTTTGCGGTCATCTGAACGTACATTAACTTTTTGCTACAGAAAACGTAACAAAGACGCTCGAATGCTTTATTTTTGCAGAACGTTTCGAGGAAAAACACAAATAAAGGCAACTCTAGAAAAATGTCAATGCATTTTGTGTTCAGAAAAATGCATCGGTGTTTTTACCTGCCTATTGAGAAATAATAGAAACACAACCACATTTCAACGGAGAGTTCTGGATAATCCACAATACGATTCACATTCAAGTAAAACCTTATCCGCACGAGACACGCGTTATTGCGTCACCGCTTGCCGTTTAGCAAACATGCCTGGACTGGCATGGGTTGTTTGCAAAAAAGACGCATTGTCGCGTGGGTGACCGACGTTGTCGATTATGCGGTAGACCAAACACCAAAACGAAGGTAGCTGCCCTTCCACGTCGAGCTGAACATATCATAAAGGTATTAATCGGGGCGCTGTTAGTGAGATATGAACGGCAGCAAACATTTAAACAGAAGGTGGGCGCAGGCATGTTGAACTGTGAGATAACGGTGTTACGATAAACCGATTTCTAAAAAATTCAAAGGTTCCGTTGCTGAACAAACTTTTCTATCAAATGTCAGACTTTTATCGTGGAGTTACAAAATTCACTGAAAAGTATGAAAATTTTTTAGTTGTAGGCTAAATATAGATCTTTGTAGTGCACTTTCATGTCACAATATTTTAAGTCGTAAAAGTGCGTAAGATGTAGAGTTTTTCTAAGTTTTGAAAAATAACTCTTCAAATGAAGTTTTTTTATATTACAGTAATTTTTCTGTACTGCAGCAACTAAGTTTTGCGCAGTAGTCAGCCGCACTCTTGCACTGTTCATTTGGTTTATTGGAAAATGAGCGTAGCTTTTGTTCCACGGAACAGGTTCGATTTCGCGATATATGAGATTTCTCTTTATTTCAACACTTTGCATTCGATGCTTGGGAAATGTTGGGTAAATGCAGGCAACAAGGAAGTTCTACATCACCAAAGACATGCGTAACCTTAAAATTGGGCCAGTGAAAAGGATAACTCATCATCAGATCATCTCAGAATGCGGGGGCAGCATGGATTCTGTTGTGAAATAAACACGAGTATAACTTTTTGGTCTAATTTGCAAATTTGCTTGAAACCTTATAACATCAAACGTAATTTTTCGATTCAAGACGAACGTAACAGAATTTGTTATCAAGCATGTTGTCCAGGAAGTCCCTTTTTAGCCTAACTCTAATAGCATTGAGTTTATTTGCTAATATTAGCTGCTGCTTAAACGCATAGTACAATCTCGCGTTTAGCCTGTAATGCTTGACATTGACTGAAAAGCCATTTAATACGAGTAAAAAGCACTTGGCTGGGGTACATTTCTTTACGAAGAGAAGGTATATTTCTTTACCAATGGAACAACTAGTTCAAACAAATTCGCTCCGCATGAAATTAAATTAAACCTTTTCACAACGTCGATGTTTTGCATGAAAATTAAGAAAATTTCGAAAGACATTTGTGCTTATTTTAGACATGAGCAATAGATTTGAAATAATCACCTTGCAATTCTAATCATGGCAGAAAACATAACATTTTTGGATTTAAAGACTGGTTGTTTTTATGTTTTACTGCTTTATATCTCCTGCTCGTGATACGTTTCAATCGTACAACAAAAATAAAAATTGCAGCAGTTACATTATCCCTAATTGCACGTGCGTTTTGTTTTGGCTAGTGATTGAATTTGGCATATTATTGTGTAGGTGTCGTTTTTTGTTTCTAAGCGCAGTATAGAATGTTAATAATCATTTTCATGTTGGCAATTGCTGTAAACGTGCAAGATTTACTTAACACGTTTTCGGTCTTCGAGGGTTTTTAGCTTTTTAGACAAGAACTTTACCTTTACCGCCTTAGTTTTCCTGTGTGACGGACAAAGCGTAATGTCTTGAAAGGTTTTCCGTCANAATTCTAATATACAGTATGCNAATGTTGATTTTTTATTGGTTGTTGTGCCTTGAAGATGTTAACTCTCTAACCAGTCGTGTAGTCTGGGAAAAGCGATGGAACGCCCTTTCACAAATTTTTCGAACAGGGTCGGAGTCAACTAATGATTTACTGTTTACTGTGGCTCAAAATTATAGAGCTTTAGTGGTCCTTTCCTTGCAGAATCTTGCTTTGGAAGATTTTCAATTTTAATGATTAACATTTTTTGTTTGTTTTATTTGTATATATATATACATACTTTTTTTTGTATATTTTTTCAACTTAGCGTTGCCCCCAGACCTCTTTTGGACGCAACACCACTGTTCTTCATTCTATAAGAGTATTTTTTCGCTTTTACATTGGGTGTGATTTCTCTTGTAGGGTAGAAGAAATCAAACTTATTGTCATGAATCCGCATTTCGCAAAAAACGTTTGTTAAAGCTCTTGATCAAACAAACATGCAATTTTGCGTTTTTAGGTCGATAAAAATCCATTATTTTCAATCACCACTTTATAATCAACAACGAGACAGCAAAAACCCAATAATGTGCATAACGCTGAATAAAAGATTGCATCTGCATCCACACTAAGATCTGTGCACAGCAGTGGTTATTGGACTGGAACTTAAAGGAAGAGTGCCAAAGCAAACAATAGTGTCTACTTCAATGAAGTTCCGAAAACAGAGGGGTAAAACATGTCTCGAGTCAAAGTTCTTGGGTCAGTGGCGTGCAGCGGTCTGTTGATGCCCGGGGCAACTGCTTGATTGGATGCCCCCTACCAAGTTTTAGTACTGAGCAGTGGCGTATGGTAGTCATTGTTACTGGATATGCGCTGCTTGTGGCGTCACAATATGACATCATATTCAGGTTTGCAACCAACGTTTTGGCGAATTTCGTTGACACAACATGCATATGTAGCGACGCCGGAGCGGCGGTAGGGCAGGAGGAGCAGGCAGTAAAAGAGTTTAGGGCAGTGGAAACTTATAAAAACTAAAAAATCATTACCTATTATGTTTGTTTCTGTTCATCAACAATGTTGACCTCAAAAATAGTAACAGAAATTTTAGAAAATCATTCTGAAATTTCTGGGTCTCGAAAAGCTGCCGTGACTATGTTTCGAGTCGATCTTGATTAACTACGAAATTAACGGTAGCTACGATAGTTTTATGAAAAGCAGTGTTATTAGAGGTGGGGGTGAAGGGGGTACAAGCGCATCCCCAAAAGTTTTGATTTGCTGAGAATCTGGGCAACATCCTGAAAATCCGAGTGAAAATGGCGCCCAACTTTGCTTAACTTAAAAAAATGTCGCCCAAGGTTTGCAGAAAAACACATGAAGACCTTTACTGGAGATCACATCAAAAAAGGTCTTGATGATCTTTGTGGGAGAGAATTTGTAGGCAAAAGTTGGACAAAAAACTCNTTGGGGAAATTTAGGGAAACTCGGGCAANACCCTTCGCAACTTCAAAAATTTGCCTGTTCCTAATGAAAAGGCCCCTCCGTCCTCGTTGCTCCCGTTTTGAAAGGACTNAGGGATGAAATGCCCCCGTCATGCTTCCACCTTCCGGCATCCCTGTGCATAGTATTCTACACACACTCTCTTTACACGTTGTTGTAGGCTACAATTTGTCACTGTAATGAACATAAATTATCAGCGGTATCCTAAGACAGCAGTTCATAACTGCAAAAATACCCGACAACGCGTTAAAACAGGGGAGTAGAACACACGCAGTGCTACGTCAGCGCAGTTCACAACTGCAAAAATACAAGGCTGCGCGAATGTCTCGTTGCACATAAAGTACACAAGAAAATTTTCGTTTTTTGTTATGTTGCTGTTGTATGTACAATACTAAGCAGAAAGAACAGATACGGACTTTTGCGAGCCATTATGATCAATCCGCCTGAACTGCCAATTGATGACGAAGCTCGAAACGAAGCACATATTGCAAGCACAGATGTGCGACTGTATTAGCACAAAAAACGAAATGGAAAACCAATGACGCATCATAAAATCAGCTAAATCAAGCACGTTGAAATTGGACAGTTTTGAAATTTGACTCAGAAAATCAATTAGACGTTCACAATTATCTTCAGTGTTGATGTAATTGGACCCAACCAAAAAAATCACCCATTTTGAAAACTCCATTAAAAAAACAATAATAAAACCCACCAAAATCCCGGTCTTAACTTTTCTTTTGAAATATGTACTGTGAAGTAAAAAGCAAAATAAGCAGCATGCTTGTACAGTGAACTGCAAATTTTTTTAATGAAAGAAAACGAACAGCAACGAAATTTGAAGGACTTGAAAAAAGAGAAGCATAATTCGAACAGTTTGAGTAAATTCTACTGGTTGTCTTCTTCAGCTCTGTAAAATCGGCATATTTTAATCAATTTTTCTTCCTTCTCTGCATCCAAGCTGTTTCTGATGTTGGACCATACCAAATCATGTTTTGAAAAAATACACTATATATACGCTGAACTAGCAGGGCATGTATAAAATTGACGTGAAATTGCAGAGTTTGTGTGGGAGTTGCTTTTCTCTGTTTGCTGTTGGCATTCTTGCTAAGCTTTGCCGCTTAGGAGTGAATTGACCAACAACACTTTGCGAAAACAAAGATGGGGTACATTTATGTACCCTCAATTAGAACGCCGTAATAGGTATAGCAAGTTATTATTGTGTGTTTCTGCAAATGGTGATATTGCATAATGCAATAAAAACAATTCAAAATGGGGTTTTTGAGTTTTTTTGAAAAAAGAATAAAAACCTGTTTCTTTTCATAAAAACAACAAACCCGGATTTAAAAAAACAGGAGGGTTGGATTAAAAAAATCCTGACTATCTTTCAATCCTTTTTTTGTGATTTTCCCTTTATCGTAAGATCTGGAACAAGTCACGTCACTGTCAGGGTGACTGGGCGTGCGCCGTACACCTGGAGTGAAAGACGCTGGTAATGAAGAAAGGGAGAATTACTGGCATTTGAATACGTAATAATTAGTGTTGACAACAAAGCAAGTTTCGAAAAAATTAAATCCATTCAGCTTGTGTTAGTAGACTTACAATTGGAAAATCATCTAGTTACAACATTTACATTTTTGTAATTTCACTCTTTGGATAACCCTCCTGCCCTGGTATGCCCGGGACCTGCGCATCGTTCGCCCTCCCCTTTGCACGCCATTGTCTTGGGTTTTAGTTGGTAATAGTTTCAGGACATGCAGTACAAAGAGACTGCGACATCTCCGTCGAACTAATATTCCACCGTAAAGGAATGCGCTGATGGTTTGTGACACCGTAATGTGAGACAGCCGTTGCTTTCGAAAATATTCACACTAGAGTTAAGAATAATTGCTCTTTTGTGAGAATTCGCGAAGTCCTTTTTCGCTTGCAAATGTTGATTTATTGTGAAATTTTTGCAGCATATGCTACTCATATAACTATTACTTTAATTTTGAAGCTTGTAAGTATATCAACAACTGCAAACTCACATAATCGATAAAAGAAAAAGTTATAGAAGGTTAAACATAAAATATTTCCAGTTTAACACTTATGCTTGTACTATGAAATTTGGTGTATTGATCACTTACTGATAGGCTGTTTTTTGCTCATTTGTGCTACAATATGATTTCTTTTTATATGTTTGGACTAAATTGTACTGCTAAATTTATCATATCGTTGGATGACTGTTCTCATTGAAAGAAAAAGTGTTGTAGGTCATACTTAACGTTGCAAAGCAAAAACTAGATGAAATAGCGATTTGAAAACAAAGATATTTTAGAACTCTTCATGAACTTCCACGTCTGAATACCACTACCAGCTCATGTCTTTTGTTCACCCAGCAGTTCTGCAGTAATCCGTCCATTCAAATGTACACCTGAGCTGTTGAGATTTATGCAATATGGGTTTTCCTAAGTGCAGGCGACAGTAGTAAGTACGGGAACAGAGTTTCTGAATCCACTGAAAAGTGAACGTCGGTAGTTTTACAATAGGATTAACTAATAAACATGGTAAAATTCACTAAAATTTAGCGTCTTTTTGTCTTGCAGTATAGTTTTCTTAGTGTAGGTAGCATATTTTCTCTTGAGTAAAGTAGAATATATGTTCTCTTGAGCAGCATATTTTTCTCCTGAGCTGAATAACATAAAGCTAAGAAGCACACACGTTGAAAGAACCATTGTTCTAAAAAAACAATTTTCGAAAAATTGTCCATCAAAGTAAATAAAGCCCATGTTGTAACAGATAACAGTTAATCGCACAAGCCATATCCATAACCGCTGGTATATGACTATGGGCGCTGGGGTTTCAAGTTCTACAAAACAGCGGTTTGAAGTATTACATGCGTAATTGCCTGGTGACAAAGTGCTTTATTTCGCAAGGTTATTATCGATATCAATCGAATTGTATATTTTTTAATGTTTTTCAGCCATTTAAGCCAGGTACGGCAGAATGCACAATAGATTTCTTTGTTGCATTTTGCTCAAAATCACAGCAATTTTCCTCCTTTCAACTACTCCATTGAACGCCATTGGTGAGTCGCAAGTTAGTGCTTCTTTTCATATTGGTAATCAATTGAAACAGCTTGGATTGTATTATTACACTGGAAATATACCAAGGGTGATAGGAAGTGGAATACCAGAAACCTATGTGTTTGCTCGTGTGTTTCTGTTTAGGAAGATGATTGGGTTCTTTATCATAGAAACAAGAGAAACAAAATGTTCCCTTTTTAAACTGTGAAAATGATACATTTTGCCACCAATGCCGTACCCAACATTGTAATTTAATTTCTCCAAGCTTAGTCCAAATCTTCTAAATTACACATTGTTTATTGGCTGCAATCACGTAGTTGCAGAATGCCGCTTTCGCAGAATCATCTTTTATTGTTATATAAAGCGCTTTCAGATTTGATTTTACCATACTTCGCATCAGTCAGGACTTTGTTAACAAGTAACTTCCCACTGTAATAAAAGAATGTACGATTTCATTAGCATTTAATATATCTTCCATTTAGTTTGTTCAAATAAGATCGAGTAAATAAATACGATGCTGGCTTTTTTGCTCAGAAGGTCATTCTGTGCATCCTGACACTCATCGCTTACGGATTGATTTGAGAATTTTTGGAGGGTTTGTCCGAAAATTGACGTTGCTATCCTAATCGTGTTTTTGTTGTCGGCGTTACCAAAAGCCAAGTTTTCAAATTTGCTTGGGTTTGTCTCAGTTTACTAAAATGTTTTCTGCAATAGCGAACCTGAGAACATTTACCAGAAACTCTTCCTTCGTACATATGCAGTTTCGCATGGAAAAAATCAAAGTTTCCACAGAATTTCAAAAATTCAATAAAAAATGCAGAAAATTTGAAATGAAAGTAATATAGGTAAAAGTTGGTGTTTTGCTAATAACCTTGTTCACTGAAAACACATTTTGAATCATCAGATCCGAATTTGATTCAAAAGAGAGCAAACACTCTTCTGTCAGTGCCATCCTACTATTTGCAGTACATCAGGTCAAAGTTTCATTTTTAATGGCTTGTTTGCCTGAGAATACATTAACGCAGTGCCTTTGCTTGCAACGAAGGCCAAGGTGGAGGTAGAAAAGTTTGGGAAGAATTCATCCGCCAGGATGCACTAGATCGTGACCGCTTCCACTACGGCGACTTTCC
>JGI24158J21664_10015157_pt1 | contig 10066 bp, 9 predicted proteins | sample Ectturendosymbi3_FD_21664 | JGI IMG/M metagenome (IMG submission 21664) | reverse complement strand
TTTTAAGCACGCTTCCAAATAATGACAAAAACAGCGAGGAAACTTCCTTGGTGGTTAATCCAGAGCATTCTTTGTGGCTTCGAAGTTTTGCGCTTGCGCGATGGTTGTATACCCGCTGCGTCAACTGAATCCGGCTGCGAGCGCGAGGCGCTTATCAATGTCTGTAACATGTCGCTTGTTGCCGGTATCGTTCAGAAACGGACGGCGACCACGGGGGCCTGACCGCCAGGGAGGAGGTCATGCCGAATCCGAGCGCTGCGAAAGCGTTTTACGGCGGACCGGAAGTCCTGGACGTTCGACGCCCGCTCTCTTCGCGCTCGCCGTCGCATAAAGGACCGCCGCCGATGAGGCGCTCCTCCGAAACAAAGCTTCCCGCTCGCGCCGCGAAGCGCGTTCGCGACGTGCGAGCTTCGTCTTTGGACGCCGGCTTCGCAGCGAGAAGGAAATCTTCTACAAGCTCAGTTTTGCCGACCGCGTTCCCGCAAGTCAGACTCGAACTGGGGAGCAACGGCGGAGGTGAGAGCTGTGGCCAGTAGCGTAACTGGAGGTTTGAATGATGGGTTAATTAACTGAAAGGGGCTCAGAGGCCACCGTATAGGGCCCATTCGCCAACACTCAGAAAAAAGTTGAGAAATAATAATGAATCCGGATGTAGATGGTTATACTAAAACCCGAAATCACCGGAAAAGTTCCGAAAAACGCAAAGAAAACGACTTAACATACTANAGAACGAAATATAAGCTAAATGGGGGCCCAGTTTTTACATTTAGCTTGCCAGGGGGTGCTTTGCACCCCTGACCCCCGTCAGTAAAGCCACTGGCGATGGCGTTTGCGATAAATCGAGACTGGGAGCAGTGCTTTTGATGCAGGGCTCCGGTATCCCTCAGATAGAAAGGTTTGCAAGACATTAGCTTGTGGTTCTCCAGGTGGTTTTCTGCATAATATAGTAAAACTGCAATTTGTCATTTCGGAAAAATGGAGATAGTTGTTTTCACATTTTTTTGTTCTTCTATATGGGCAAGGAGTTTTATAATCGTTGTTTTGTACAACTCTACGTCAGTGAACCGCCACCGTTTTTCGAAACTTAACCCTTTTAACGGACACGTCGCGATTGAACTTTTACTTCAGAATAAAGTTGTCTTGTTTCTTACGCTCAGTTCTCTTTTGTTTTTTAACTCTCTGCAACGAAATCAGCGTTTAATCGTGGATATGGCTTAAAAATAGATTTCGTCGCGCTGGTAGAAACGTCATATTCCCAGCGTTCTTAGCACCTCAGGATAACTTTCGAAATTTTTTCCAAGGCGCTATTGGGTTGAAGATCCAGCAAACTATTAGTTTCCATCGTTTTTTATGCTCCTGTAAGTTTTCTTGAGATGACGCATTGTTAAAGATTAGCAACTTAAAGGCTGCGGGGCAATTTTTTCATCAATGCGCGACTTGCGTCCAAGCATTTTATGCAAATTTTTGAAGTATGGATCAAATCTATTCCTGTTTTTTAAATATTTATGAAAGTTCGTTATATGCTCAGAGGGTGAAAGCAGCAGCTGCGACCACCTGCCTCGCAACGCCAGCTCGTGCAGTCTGTCGTCAAGTGTTTCGTCAGTGGACCACAGCAATCAGCCAGAGAACTGCATCGAGCCTTACCCCGTGTCGTCGTCGAGGCTCGCGGCGAGAAAACGCGTCCCGAGTTCCGGCGCCAAGCGAGGCAAAGTTCCCCGGCATCTGTGCGACACGAACTCGATGTACAGCGCGAACCAAAGCGACTGCGACCCTTCGAAATTGGCGACCATAGCCGAGGCCAAGAAGGGATCCAACGCCGGCAGCAGCGACATTGTGGCCATGGGCCAGTTGTTTGCGCGTCTTGCGAAGAAGCCGAACCTGAGCGGCGAGTACGGCTCACCGAAACTGCAACGGCGGAAAACGCCGTTCAGAACTTCGCCGTTTAGACCGACGTCATCGAGTACCGGCACGGATGGAAAAAGCCCTGGCAGCCGTACGAAAGCGAAACGCACTAATTCTGAATACAGTAAGTAAATAATTGTTACGGTGGTGACTGTGCTTGGTGTGTTGTTGAAGATAGTCAAGAGTTTTTGCACAGTGGTGCTGTGTCAAATGTGTTTTTAGGTATTCAGATCTTTTGACGAATGTATTGTTATTTTTACTGTTCCTTTTTGCCTTTGAACAAAGTTCCGTTTATTGGAGTAGAGCGTGGGGATGATTTACTCGCCATCAGTTCCAATGTTGCTGCCGTTGCGGGTGGCTTCTTGTATCTTTCACGGCTCAACTCCAGTGAAAATGCCATCTCAGAGATTTTGATAAGATCTCGTTGCTCCCGAAATCTAGCACTTGTGTGGGAGACAACCGACCAGCCTCTTTTGCCTTTCGCAAAAAAACTTCATGTTATTTGAGAATTTTTCGTTTTTGCGGTTTAGAATCCCCGTACAGCATCGCCAGCACTTCGGCCAAGCGCGTCACGCAGAACAACTCCTGGCCCCGGGCACGCGTCGGCGACTTCGTGCTCACTTTCCCGCTCAGCGAAGCGATGCGCCGCGCCTCGGGATCGTGTTTCGAGATAAAGACCATTATTCGTGAGCAGCAGAGAATGATGAAGGTAAATGACGTTGGCGAAGCATTCCAGTAGGGAAGAGAGGGGGAAGAAGAAAAGCGTTTGTTTTTTTCACAACCGGAAAGCGCGATACACATATTCATTCCCACACCCTCGCTGCGAAAGTTCACAGTTGATTTGCCTGAAGGAAATCTGCCTTTAAAGCAGGCATGTAACCAGCTTGGGACACCAGAAGGGGCGAAGAGTTTTCTTAGAGGAACTATATCCGGTAGTTTTAAACGATGTTCAACACATTTTTCCAGGGGGGGGCCAAAAATTTTCAAGGGTCTTCGCCCCCTCTGCGCCTCCCTGTTTACGGGCCTGCTTTAAAGAACCGCAGCCGTTGGGCGACTCTTAACCTCAGGCTTCTTGGAGCTTTTAAAGGCGAGCGTAGATTTCAAGAAAAAAATGTTAAAGCGCCTTGATTGTACGTTTTCGAAAAGAAAAATTACGCCTTGTTATGTTGGTTTTTATTGTAAGTTCAGGGAAAAACGTTCGGAAATAAACAGTTTTTCGAAGCCTTCTTTTCTCACGCGCCGCAGAGGTTGATAGAGAATCGCGGCAAGCGAATGGCAGAACGCCGCCGCAGCTCGACAGATCTGACCGCGGCCGACGCGCTCCAGCTCAAGTTCCAGCTGATGCTCGACGACGACGATTCCAACCACCTTTACTTCTGGGGCCTGCAAAACCCCCCGTTGCTGTCCAGTCTCCTGATGTGATGCCGGACCAGGGTGAGTAGCAGCTGTGGCATCACTGTTGTCTTGTCAGAACAGTTCACACGCTTATCGGTCTGCGTTTCAACTGGTTCTGTTGGTCGACCGTCAACTCGTTTGGGACGGGCCATGGGCCGCTGAGGCGTTTACAATGGGTGGAAATTATTTCGCGTCAAATCAAGATTTCTCATCACTGACGTACTACCCTTCAAAGCACAAGGACCATAGCTTCGGGATTGGATCTCGTATTTTCGGGGCCGTGTTATTTTAAACTCGTGTTTAATTCGCCAATCAAGTTCCCCTAACGCCGTTTTCCGTATTCTGCGATCATTTGTTTCATTATTTTTCGTTTGTCGCGCTTTCGACGCATGTTTCGTCCGCCAACCAAGCGCAGAACTCGCGCACATTTTTGTTCAATTAATTTGACTCATTTAATTCCACACGCAAAGGACTCGAAGTTCAGTGGATGACGATAAGATCGCTTACGACAGAGGGCGATCATAATTCCGACTTCGCAAACTGGGACTTCGCACCGCATTTATGGTCGTAATATCTTCAAACATCGACCGTTGCAATTCCAGGGCGGCTGCGGGGGGGGTGCTGACCTTAGCACAGCGCACCACCGCTGTATCATTATTGGCCGAACGCAACTTGAACACCGTGCGCCACGAACTGTTTGTGGCAAAAACCTTGACAGAGAATTACGTGCGGCTCGGGGCCCAATTCTGGCGTGTTTCGCGGCCCATCCATTCCAATGCGCTCGGCGTGTGTTCGAGCTTGTTTTCCCGGGCAGAGTGTTGCTGTCCTCCTTCGCGGCCTGTCGCATCGCGCGGCATCGGCCGCCCGCTCGAAGTTCTAAAATTAGATGCTGCGATTGCTTTCGCCGCGACTTCGTCTTTGTTCGTCGCATTCCTTTCGCTCTCGATGGCCGGCAAACGGGGTTCGGATTTTTCTGATTGTCCGACGGTCCGTTTTTGTTGTGTAAGTCGATTCCGCCATTGTCCCGGCCCGATCGCCACAATGGAGCCGACTTCCCCCTTGGCACGTATGAACTCGGCGAGGCCGTGTTTGCACAGGCGACCATTGTGACGACAGCGATCGAAAGTGATTTCATGGGACGGTACGTGTTATTACGGCGATGCAAGTGAATGTGACGTGGAAGTGGAACTTTTGGATTTTTTTGCTGGTCACAGATGGAACGCCAGAAAGCTGCGCTTCACCGCCATGTCACGTCAACGGGTGTTGAACCCAGGTCTTTCCTCCCCCACACGAGTGCACTTGTTACTGCGGCGTCGTCGCGATGGCGATAAGAGGGCGAAGTTACTGACGTCATATAGGTTTTATAGAAAATAGCAAGAAAGAGGAAAACGCGTAAGATAACGGCAAAATTTTCACGTGCGTAGAATATAGATAGTTCGATCATGGCGGCTTGCATACGCTAATACGTGTATACGGGTTTCGTGACGCACGCACTCTCTCTCGGTATTTGAGGTATTTGGGATCATATCAAATATCATTCCTATTTCAACGGTTTGCGATACAGCAACGATGCCCACTCAGTTGCTTCATGAGAAGAATGCGTGTGTTTCAAATTCTGTTTATGAGTTTTATTCGTTTTTGTAAGCCTAGCTTTTGTTTTGAAAATTCTGTGACGTGGAAAGCTTTCTGATGTCTATGTTACAAAGCTGCTTCCTTACGCGACCTACGTAAGCGTGACTTAGGTGCATTTCACAAACATAAATATTCATGTTTGCTTGTTGCATAAATTCGTGCAAAGACTTTGAAAGATAATGTCAATGGCAATGCAAACGCCATTTGTCAGCAGTTTTATATATATATATAACGCATTGTTAAGACATTCTTGCACGCATTTTTCCTTAATGATTGTCGAAGGTTTTTAATGAAGAGAACCTCAAGCAGTCCTTGACCTGCTCAGAAATGTCACTAGTCAGCCTCTCGTCGAATTCGCCCAATCACGCAGATGTCAAGAGCTTACGGCACTCGCACAGCGTTTACACAACTCCCCGCTCACTGTCTCGCCCTCGAACAAAGCGCTGCCTTGTTGGGGGTGTTTGGAATTCAATCGCGCTACATGCTTGTCCAACATCGGGCTGCGTGCGCTCTGATCGTCGCCGTGTTTGGTGTAAACAGCTATGTTTGACCTGACCGCAGCTCACCTGACTTTCCCTTAGAGAATCCCGTTTCTCAATGTCAGAACATGACATTTTTCGTCACTGTATTTTATTTAATTTTTTGTTTTTAACAGTCGACGTTACTTTGACGATGCTCCAGAAAAGTTTTTTGTTCTGATTTTTCGATATGCAGCGTCGCAATCGACAGAGGTATGGGCCAAGGGCGCCAGGACCCCCTAAATTTTTAGTAAATCTTGTCGTTATGTGCTTTGAGAGGCGATGTCCCAAACCAAATAATGTTGCTCGCTTAAGTCAAAATATTTGGCCCCCCACCAAAATTTCGGGCTGCTTACGCTACTGCTTAGAATCGAATCACGCAGCTGCAGTCCGTTGCTCCAGCTGTGAATGCTTTGTCAGCCGCTTACGGGTACTTTCTTCACACTTGTTCGTCACGGTGAGACAACAACTGTGCTGCTCGTTGTTTTGACTTTCTCTGATGTTGGTGCTTTTACCGGGTCGGAATCCTGCTGTTATCAACTGTGACCGTGTTCTTTTTCACCTGCATTACAGAACCATGTCGGCAGATGACGAAATGAAGTGGCTTACGACGCTGCGCATGCCCGGACGGTGCAATACGTTGCTCAAAACCGGTTTGAACCGGTCTGGTGGGAAGAAAACAGCAAAAAAATCACGAAAGGATTTTGCGAGCACGCGACCGGAAAGAAAATAACTGTGCAGTTTTTTTCCTCCCCGAACTTAAAGCTATCAGTGTGTCGGGAATGTTGTTTTAACCGGTAGTGGTGACGCAATCTCTTCAACGAAAACGCGTTTTTTACCTGTGGTGCAACCATTTTGGTGCAAGTTCGTGTTTTTGTTTGCTGCCCGTCAAGTTGTGGCTGTTCCGTGTTAACTAACTTTACAGCAGTTCATATGCAAGCGGGTGCCAATTGAGTGCGAAGTTATTTTGGTCAAGTGAAAAAAAAAACGATTTTGGTCAAGTGAAAGTTAACGACAGTTTTTATGAAATCGGTAGCTCATCGCCATCAAGGGACATTAACAGCCCAGGCAAATCAAGTCATTTTCTGCACTTTTTTAAGAATTTCTTTGTAAAGCGCGTCTCGTTTTTTCCTGTTTTAATGAAACCCAGCAACGCACCGCGGACTACCCCTCGAGTGCGACATGTTTGCTTTCATGCACCTTCCTCCTCTGCAAAACGCTACCGCTGACCCGGATTCTTCGCGCCCGTCGCACGATCATGGTTGCGATGAGGGTTGACTGGCGTTCCCGTCACATGTGGTCTAGCGATGTTTCGTGCGCAGTGGTGATCTTCAAATTCTTCCGCATTTCGTGTACTGTCAACCAGCGTAGTCTGCGCTGACTTGCCAAGACTTTTGTGACTAAACCTTTTCATCCGCGCGTTGGCGCTAAAGATCCTCGTAACCGCTTTTTGAATGTTTCAACCCCGAACAAAGTTGCAATTTAAAATTCGCTGACGTTTTAGTAATATCAGTTGCTGGTTTATAGCTTTATCGCTTCTGGGCTTGCCTTTCTACCTTGCGTAACGTCTAAAAACTGTGCTCTGGAACGTTATACTGACGGCACAACACCGGCGTCATTTTCTCGAAACTGCTACGGATGTTGTGCATGATACATAATTCTCCACGGCTCCGGCCATGGGAGCGCAACACTGTGACGACCTCCTCCCACATCACTGTCTGTAATCCCCGGGTGCTTGCCAGCAGCCGTAGTACCTTCCTTAATCAGCACTCAAGTAAGAGCGCAATTTAGCTGTCGTGTCGATGAGCTTACTCTTCAACCTTTCATCTGATGACCGAATACTTCGCACGCAGTGACGAAAATTTTGGCGGGTCAAAAGAATGGGGGTGTGGGCAAAATTTTAGACGAGCAACAGTATTTTGTTTGGAATACCGCCTGACAAAGCACAAAATGACTACATATGCTAAAAGTTTTGGGAGGGCGTGCCCCCCCTGCGGCTACTTCTATGTTCGTGCGTGCTGGTTTTGTTTAAATTTTAATATGTGCGGCCCAAAGTGGGAAGCACGCTGTTCCGTTTACACGGTTTTGTGTTTCATTGTCTACAGTGTTATCAGTAACCCGCATTCTTCCTCTGTGCCGTGGCGACCTCTTCTTCACTTCCTGTGCGACTTCCTTATCCTCTGTCTGTTCCCACCTGTTCTGACTATTTATTGCTTCGTATCCGAGTTTTCCTGTAGAGACAAAGATTTGCGCCGAACGCGGCCAAACTCTTTTAGCAAGGTGATCCGTTTACCTAAAATCTGCAGCAGCGACTAGACATAGAAGCACGCTTCCTGCTACGTTAGCTGTGTTGTCCTATCCTATGTTTCTATTCCAGTCGCCTGTTTCCTAAAATAGTTAAACCGGTCTGCCGCGCAATCCCGATGTCTAAGTTTAAAGCCGGTATGACGCAATTGCCTCAAACTTCGCGTTGGAGGTGCTTGTCGTGCGATCCTTTGGTTTACTTCCGTCAGTCTGATCTCTCAATCCCAGATGCCTCGATTCCAAATGGGCATTCAATCCAACTGCTACTCGTTGCGCTATACTGCACTGTCTATTAAGCGACGGAAATCGGCTGTTCTTTTCGTTTCTTCGTACCATGGCTGTTGAAGCCGTAAACGCGATTTTTTTTCTCGAGACTTTGCATTTTTTGGCACGAACAAGTGCAAAATATGCGACGGGAGCGAGTTGTCTGCATACGTTGTGAAATCCGTTCAGCATTTTGTTTTTTCCCCCCTTGTTTTGCTTAGGATGGTTAAAAGCTAGTACCTGCAAGCGATTGCCCCGCGGAGCTTGTTGCTTTTGCTTTACGTTTCGGTTTTATCTCTGTCGCGAAAAAGCAGGAGCTGTTCATATTCTGTGCTTTTCACATCGTTGTGAGTGGAGCAGACACCGCGCAAGGCTTGCGCTTTGTGAAGAAGCGTTTCGCTGTCTTGTGGTGCAAATGGTGAAGGTGCCAAGACTCCGCTGCATTTGGTTCTCGTTCAACAGACTGTGACAGTGGTTCACGAACTTCTGATTGCGTACCATTTGTGGGTCCCGTACTGTCAACACGTACCACCTTGGTCCGGTCCAGTAAAACTCAATCTATATCGTTAGATCAAAAGTTTGGAAAACCGGAATTGACAAAAATACGACATGAACAAAATAGTACACAAAAACTCGGGAAGTTATTAACAGAACCCGATAAGTAGAATTTATAGCTGTGAACAGGGTTTTTTTTAAGGAAAATGTTAGGTACCGAATTGGATCTGTAGGGACCCGATGATAATTTTCTCTGGTTCTAGGCACCCGATTTGGAATTCTACGCCTTAAAAAGATCCTGGCTGTGAATATATTTTTTGTGAAGAAAAGAAAGTAGGCCTATTTGCGTGCCACCTCGGAAAGTCTTCGCTTACCACAATTTGGGAACCACTGGACAACGAGGTAACACTTTTTGACCAGCGCGCATCGAAAATAGAAACACGCTTCTCGAACAAGACTGCGAAGCGCTGAAAGCCCTTTACAAGCAATGAAGAGAGCCACGGACCGGCAGTTAACGTTGTTGGTTTGTATCCTCGTTCGTGATTTTTGCCCCGAATCGGAGTCGAACTTCCGGGAAATGCTTGGTCGTGACCGAATGAACAGATGCTGTCCACCTCTGCGATCATCCATCATGCTGTTTGTGCCAATTTCTGCTGAGCAATTGTACTTTTTAATAGCATTTTTATGTCTTTGTATTTCACCGCAAGTTACCTGATTTTTTTTTGTTTTAAATGCGTTTCTTTTAATCGCGAACAAAGAAGACACGTGATCCACTGTCTTTGAAAGCAGGAGTCAGTTTCGCGGATGTCGAGCCAAGGAAACGAGTCGAAAAGCAGGCCTCTGTGAATTGAAACGCAAAGCCAGTATTCTTTGAAACGTCTTCACTGAAGGCTGGCACTTGCCGTAATGAGCACGCCGATTCCAGTTTCTGTTGGTTACAGGATTAATTTTTTATTCTACAGACGCAAACTTTCTGAAAGTTTCCGTATCCGCAGCTAGCTTCCAACATGCGCTATAACTTCCGGTAAGGTTATTTGCAAACTCACTACTTCGACGGTACCTAACGCTGGTGACCCTGCATAGAGTAAATGCAGGCTGGAAAATAAACGACTGAAATGCTGAAACGTTTCAGATTGCAAGATACCTTTTCTTGTTTTTTTATTAATTTTGAAGTTGAAGCGCGTCGTTCCATGTTCAGGAGGCTAATTTTCTATTACACGGGAAAGTATGCGGTTTGTTACAGTTACAGGTTGCGGCGTGCGTCGCCCAATGAAGTGATCTTGTAAAAGTGGTGTTTGGCAGCAGTCTTGTGCGGTGATTAAAAAGTCCCTTCGGTTTTTAGAAAGCTGCTCAACTGAGCGAAGTGTGTCATCGCCGTACGTTTTCATGTAGGCAGTCAAGTCATGTTTGCGCTGTAAGTACACAGCAATAGAACACATTTCAATCAACAAAGCTTAAGACAAACAGCACAGGTTGGGCGAAAGACGGCCAAAGCAGTCACTTAATCAAGCCCAGCCTACATTTGATGACTGTCAAATTCAACAGCACAGGTGAAG
>JGI24158J21664_10015155_pt1 | contig 10066 bp, 6 predicted proteins | sample Ectturendosymbi3_FD_21664 | JGI IMG/M metagenome (IMG submission 21664) | reverse complement strand
CTAATTATCCTTGGAAATCATGAGCACCGTGAGTAGCAATGTCGTAAATCTGCTACACAATGAATAAAAACACTTCGTATGTTACTTCACACCTGAAGGAGACACCGCTTGATGGTAAACTTCCATATCAAACCTTCCTAAAATTTAACTTAGGAATACAGGCTTATCCAGGAAACTGCAGCTACATGAAAGTCTAAAAGCTGTCATTTTTTCAGAATATGTACGGCAGAGCGGACAAGAACGAGAAATTTTTGACAAAATTGAAGGATTTTAAGTGCGCCTTATGGTCCGAAAAAAAGAATTTATCTTATAAAATTTCATTGTTGGTCAGAGATCTGACCACTCGAGTTGGAATTCAATCTTGCTTTTGTATGACTGAAAATGAGTTGTTTTTTTTGGAAAACTGAAACAATCGACTCGATTTGCTTGTTTCATAAGAACCAAAATTACTAGAACTTCTGCTTCAACGCACTTTCAATATTAGTGTTGCAACATGAGGTAGCGATTCCTGCCGGTTTGACTCTATTCCTCCCAATTAAATACAATCTAAGCCAACGCGCCCCCTACAATTCTGGATTGAGCACTTTCAGCCTAAAAGCTCGCAAGTTAGCCATCATTTTTTCATTTTTGCAGATTCAGATTTGTTATCGCAGTATGAACTCATAGTGAACTCAACGCAAGCTGATTCTGAAGTACCTACAACAATCATAACATCGTCATTTCCTTACTTTACAAAGTTCGTGTCAGAAGTTGAGCAAGGTGACTTTTTTGTGATTCTATTTGAGTTTGCAAGAGGACATAATGCCATAAAAGTCAGCGTTGGGAGTTACTGCCTCAATAATTACCTATGTTTATCAATACATCAGTCAAAGTTTTATTTTGTTCATGCGGGCTTCTGCTCTTGATGGATGAAGATAACTTGTGGTGCATTTTTGTCGTTTACCAAAGTTATTCATTTATTTTTTGCTGAAGTGTGCGAAGGTAAGTTAATGTCTTCGTTGTCATAATTCAATACAAGCCTAATTTAGCATCACAAGTGCAAATTGTCGATTTGTTGTTGAGAAAGAACATGCGCTTGCTGATATCTGCATCGAAATTAAATTTTTATCTCGAAGCGTCAAAATTTTTGATAGCAAAAACGGATTTTCATACTTGCAATATAAGTAGGAAGCTTGCCATAGAACTAAATCTAAGATGTTTGTTTTTTCCCGAACTATCACAAGATTTCTAAAAGTTTAATTCAATATTTGTTGTTTCAGGGTGGGAACAAGTAAGTCACCAGCGATTTGACGAAGAAAATCGGCAGATTAAGGTATTATCTTTAGTTCATGTTTAACGCAACACCTTTGGAAAAATATAGGCAAAGATCGCCGCTTTTCTCCCGAACTTGTGTAATATGAATGACGATCGCTCCAAACAGCAAAAATGTTATAATGAAAAAGCTGTTTATGGCTAGTAAGGAGTGCCGAGCATCTTTTAATCGCATTTTTTGATTGATAGCGCGTTTTTCTTGTCTTGCATGTTGCGGACACTCCATATTTACAAATGTCGTGCTATATGTGAAATACTATGCAGTTTCCTGTACATTGCGCTTCGTTTGCAGCAAATTAAAGTTTGAGAAATGAATCTTCGCTTCTTTTCGTTTTGTAAGTTGTCCAGTGGTTGTCTAATCACTTTTGAACGATTGACATCTCGAACGTTTCAAGTTATCAGATCTGATTTTGGTCTGGTACTACTACTACGAGTTGTGGCAAACTCCGCTGACATCCTTTTCAGATAAGGTTGAAATGCTAAAGCTACAACTCACTTCCAGGTAGAGAGCGAAACAGTGATTCCAACAGCCTACCTCACCGAGTACCGACAAAAGCTAGTAATTCGTTAAAGCTTAAGTAATCCGTTAAAGCTCGGTTTAAGCTTTTAAAACAAGATTTGATTCCCAACCATTTAATTCTTTGAGAAGATCCCCTGGTTTGTTGACAATCGGTATAAAAGGTGATAGGTGGTTTTGGATCCCCTCTACATTAGATTCTGTCTTTGGTGTTGCATTATACTTTTTTAAACATTTTTTGTGCCATCATAGGAGTATACGAACCGTGGTTTTATTGTCTTTACAGTGCGTGTTAAACATATGTGTTTTTGCGTCAAAAGAAGATGTTTCAAGACATTTATTTAGTGAAAACTCAACTTTTATCTGATTAGTTTTAAAGTATTTCATAACAGTATCGTAAACAGCCCAAAAATTTTTGGGGCAAAAATTTTTAACTATAGGCGAGCAATAGTATTTTGTTTGGGATACCGCAAAAAGCAAAAAATGACTAGATATGCTAAAAAATTGGGGGGCATGCCCTACTGCCCGGTTTGGCTACTCCTATGTTTCATAATCGAAAAGCCATTGCCTAGACCCTAAACGTTTTCTGACGTGAATTTGTCTTTGCTCTTGAGCGACGGCGGCAAGAATGTCTTTTCGAGGCAGACTTGTTCACGAGACACGTCTACAAAAATGTCACAAGATTGTCTGCGGTTATGAGGAATAAACTGTCTACGGCGGCTAAAGATAAAGTTGCCGCGCTTCACCCACATAGAAAGCCTGCGAAAAGCGCTTCTGCAAAGCAATCATTGCGGCACCGCGTACTTAGTTAAGAATCGGTTGGTTTTGGAGACAGTGAGCAATCTGATTGCTGTTAAATTGCATTTATAAACTAAACCACCATATAGATTGACTCTTGTGTTCCGCACTTCGAATACCATCACACCGCACCATCACAAGACATAAGGGCCTTCTTCCGTGGCTTTGAAATGCCAAAGTAGCCTATTCTGATTTTGTGCGCTTTCAATCTGGCCTGAATATTGTTAATTTTTTGTCTCGTTGTTATCTGGGCAAGTAAACTCGTGACTACCATCTTCCACCGAAATGAAATGGAGGTTCGGTCGAAATATTCCTAAAAAGTTGCAAATCCTTCGTTTCTCTTTCTCTACGCAGTGGTCCATGAATTTTACGGCAGGGGCGTATCCAGCTAGTAACACTAGGGGGTTGGGCGATTTCTGTAAGATTTGATAGTCAAGTCTCATACGACTTCGCTACTGTGAGAGAGATGAAGTATACTTGTGACAAAACGATGGTCGACAGAATGGCCTTATATTGCGAACAATAAGACATCTCGAACATGACGAAAGACTTATTCGGAATTGGTTGTGATATATTGTTTTCCAAATTGTACAAAACCATGATGAATAAAGTTACTTTCTCAGGTCTTAAGGGGGGCGATCACCCCAATCGCCACCCTGGATCCGCCACTGCTTTACGGCATCAACTTCTGCTCCAGTATTAAGTGCCGTGAAAGCTTTGATTCGTAGTTTTTTTAAACCCCATAAAAACATTCAATTGCTCGTATTGCAACAGCATGATTATTTCTGTCAGATTGCCAATTCACCCGTGTTTTCAACTACTGTTATGCAAAACGGAACCAAAGTGCCAGCTGCAGTAGATTTTAAAATCACATACCAAAGAGTGGACATCCCCGATCCACGCATCAGTGGTGAAAAATACCACTTTGTCTGTTCGTTCCTGCAAGATGGCGGTCAATGGAGTACCAGGTAAAAATTCATCAACTTTACCTTTACAACATGGGCTTCGTAACGCACTTTAACTTTAATTTTGCAACAAGTTACACCACGGTCATAGCAGTAAGTAGCAGCAACATAATGCAGACGTTTCGCCAATAAAACTTGGGAAGCATAAGTGAGGAAAAATTTTGTCTTTGTGCGATTTTAAGGCCTTGTATCAATTTCGATTTTGTGTACCAGCGTTTGATGTTCTTCAGAAAAAAATTGTTTTTTTGCCAAATCTATAGCGAATCATCCAAAAACGTGTAAAGTGTGGTTCGCCGCAATAACTAGACAACAGATTCAAAAACAGCCAATTCAAAGTCAAATTCTCTTCAAACAGCATTTTTACTTGCGATTTTGAGAAAATTTGTGTAGCTAATGGCGGTGAGGTCTTGGAACCAAAAGTCTGAGTAAAAATTTTGCATTGTTGAAAGTGACTGAAACATTGATAGACCTATTTGAAATAAACCCATAGAACAATCAGAGACGCAAACGTTTCTAAAGTGTGTGGTTAGTGGTAAAAGAAATAGGCTTAGTGTAATCTGCAATAGTACTTGGGAATCCTGCATATGCTCAGTGTTTTATATGTTCATCTAAATAAACTTCAGTGGATGTACAGTTACGAAAATCGACCTCCGCAGCAATCACGTAAAATGTTCCTGCATTCATACCAGCAATTTCGCCATTCTTTTGCAAGTTGTTCCTCCAAAGGTGAGTACTTCTAGCCGTACAGTACAAGTTCTAAAAGCTAATGCGTTTCACTCACCAAACGATTTCAAACCACTTTTTAGGAAATCCATGTTCACAAGCCAGTTCGTAAGACCAGTGGTGCCACTCCTAGTGTTTTTCCACTAGATCTAGTGTTTTTTCGTGTCATCTAGTGTTCTAGTGTTTTTTTATGGCTATCTAGTGTTTTTTAGGTGTGAGCTGAATGTAATTCATGGCACAATTTTGTGTAATTGTGACTGCAATTGAGACCTTCTATTTTAGTGCAATTGCAATTTGCTAAAAATTCCACCTAATTAAACCTTAAATTACACAAGACAAAAAGCCTATAATGTGTTTTGAGTTAAACAGCTGCAAAGTCACTTGGTAATCTGTTAAAAGTTTCAGTGACCTGTACAAACAAACACAAGCGTTGCTACTATTTCCCGTTTTCTTTGTCTCTGGTTGACAATGAGTTGCACAATGTCTATGGTTTGCATTGCAACACATTTTCTGGGGATTTTCACTGTGCGTAAGTTTGCTTTTAATCTAGTGTTTTTTTGTGAATCTAGTGTTTTTTATCATTAATCTAGTACTTTTCCATAACAATAGAGTGGCAACACTGCGTAAGACTTCTTTCAGTATTCTTTTTTACCCTACTCATGATAATGCTTTGTCCCTTTTTCAGACTAGACTTTTCATGCTAAAGCGGAATGTAGGGGATGGTATTACACCTTGGGAAATAAGCCAAACCGATGTCACTTTGACGAAATGGGGTTGCAGTGAATTTTCGCGAACATAGCTCATTTTCAAATTGGAATTGGCAAACTCAACATTGCTTGTCACCTGGGCATGACTGAAAGGACCAAGCATGTGCTTTAGACAGTTACAGTAGAACTTGTCTAATTTGTCATTGTTTAATTCGTCAATTCGCTTAATTCGTCACTTTTTCGTCGGTCCCGGCAGGATTCCTATCTTTTGTGTACATTTCTGTTCGTCTAATTCGCCATCGTCTAATTCGTCAATTTGCTCAATTCGTCACCTCTTTCTATCCCTTAGAAGCGTTTTGTTCGGCTAATATGTCATTTGCAGTTTCGCTTTTGATGTCTAAGCAGCTAGTACCTGTGGGACTTCAAACAAATTAAGGATATTTATGTGAGAATTGTTGCACCTCGCAATTTGTTTATCGAATTTATACACGAGGTGCGAAGCGCGCCCCGACTCCCCATTGAGAGAACGCGGGTAGTCTTTGAAGTTTTTTAAAGATTTAAAACGTCCTAGATTAATTGGAGGAATCGAGATAGAGTAAAGGAATTAATTGTTGTATTCAGCCATAACGTCATAAACTTGTATTTTACTGCAAATAAGAACACTATATATCCGAGTTACAGCACTATGATGAAGTATATGAGCTTCTATGATAGCGTTTTCACATGTTTGCATAATACGTCACTTCGCCTAAATCAGGGTCTCCAAACTTTTTTGTCCGAGGGCCACATAAGCTTTTACACAATAATCCGAGGGCCGGACATCTTACGTAATGTCTTTGTTTCGTGATATGTTACATATTGCCAAATCAATAAGCTTTTGTAAATTTATTCTTTTTTCATTATTGACAAAATGTCTTCGCGGGCCGGATGAAATGGCTTGGCAGGCCGGATTTGGCCTGCGGGCCGTAGTTTGGAGACCCTGGCCTAAATCATCACTTTTTTCTAATCCCCTTGAGGTGACGAAGGCAAATTCTACTGTACTTAAAAATGGTGTAGCAGGTGTGAAAGAATGATGGTCTCACGCTTTACAAAATAACGTTTACAGAAAACAACATTTATGCGACTTTGAAAATCTGTTGTACGTAGTCAATCAAGCGTGTAAAGAGCTTCGATAAATGCAGGTTGCCAACTTCGCTGTGTTTAGCATTGTTGTTTCAGGGACTCGATCTATTGTTGATTTTACGGCAACATTTCAAGACTTCTGATGTGGAACGAGTTAAAATATCGGTTTTAGTCACCACTTTTTTTAAATATTTTCGTTGACATTCTTTTGATGGCAAGGATTTCCTAGATTCAAATTCATACCATAGTCCGTAGCCTATTTTGATCAAATTCAAGACTGCGTGTAAAATCTTGCAAATAAACTTGATGTTTCTGTTGAGTTATTCAGTTTATCTGTATGTTTCTTCAGATAACTGAGGCTGAAATGTCATCTTTAGCAACGCTCTCACGCATTGGAGAAACCCTGTCAGTAGTTTTTCTTATCGCAGTATTGGTAAGGGATTTATCAGTAATTACTCAAAATTTTGTTTGCAAATTTCTTTCATTATTCTTTGCTGCACATAACTGAAGCGGTGTTTTTCTATAAAGTGTATATGTGAATAAGCAAGTTGGTACTGACTAACACCAGTAACGTTGCACTGAAAACAAGGACTGCTGTTTGATATTTTTGGATATTACAGATCACTTTCTCAGCATTTCGACGCAGGTTGAAATCAGAGCGAATGGTGGCGCACTTCAATCTTGTCATTGCGCTTACAATTTTTCATTGTGTTCAGCTCTTCTCAAAATCAGCCGAAAAAAGCAAGGTTTGTAAAGCAACTATCTGTGTGTTACTGCTAAAAATAATATTTTGGCCCATTTTTGAAAGCTTTGTAATATTTTATAACAAATCATAACAGTTATGTTCCAAATTCCGGCTCCTTTACGTTGTTTTTACAAAACGCATCTGCGTAGATCGTCTATGAAACGTTACCTTTCAGAAACCTGTCTCTATGTTTTAGATATCCACAGTCATCCCATGTGTCTTGATAGCAGCTTTAACACATTTCTCGTTGCTTGCAACTTTCATGTGGATGCTGTGCGAAGGGATCACACTACACTTAAATGTCGTCAACGTGTTTCATCGAACATCTAGATTCAAACCATGGAAATATGTGCTTGGTTGGGGTGAGTAATCGATTTCAAATGGATCTCAGTACCCGGCTTATCTTGCCAGAAACAGTTAAATCTACAGTGACAGGGCCGCAACCAGTTGATATTTTCGGTGGGGGGAGGCAAAATGATTGTAACTTATTGTTGGGCCTAACAACTAAACACGTTTTGGAAAATTTTGAGGGGAGGACAATTGCCCGGTTGCCCACTCCCTGCTTTCTGGCCTGCCTAGGGATCATGCACTAACAGCCAACGTCGGCAAATGTTTTCGGAAAAACTTGTGTCATGATTCGTAATATTTTTTTAGAATTGGGCGCTACGGGTCAGCCTGAAACAGAAGCCTATTTGGTTGTTGAGCTTTGTATGCTGAGAGATACGGTGCATAGGCCACCACCATAAAAGTGAATTCTATATAAAACCGCGATCTTGCTGGTAAGCTGTTAATTAGAACCATGAAAATACAATTATTCTAACTTATGAATTTCTGTTTTTGATAGAATATAGAAACCGGCACTTGGATTGGAATTTATCAGCTGATAAATAACTTCAGTTAAGAATGACAATAAAAAACTAAATCGTATTATTGAATTTTATTGTTCTTGAACTATTAGGTGTTCCGTTATTTATTGCTGCTGCAACTGTTGCGTATGGCGTCACTCAGCCACCATTCCCTGTATGCTACGTCGAAGGAGTTGGCGAACATAGTTGTGGAGCTAGTAGGAACCTGAGTTCTGATTCTGAACCGGAAGTGCAATTGATAGAATGGTGCTGGCTGAGCACAGAGAACCATTTGATTTGGGCAATGGTTCTACCAGCAATCATCGTTTTGTCGGTAAGTTGGTTTGCACGAAAGCACAGCTCTGTTCGCAGGGGAAAGTAGTGCAATCGTCCTGCAACACTTAAGGTTGCCCTCTTGATAACGAGAAATTTGCCTATTCTCTGTGCTACTTAGACCCAACTGCCTCGGTTAAGGTAATGTTGTCTGTCCTCATATATCAAAGAAAACACTGAAAAAACTTCGTATAAAATGAAGCAACTGTAACTTGTGCAAAAAATGATTTACGTACCATTTGCTACTGATGTTCTTTGACTTCTGATTGTGGAAATCAATATTAAGAAATAAAACGATTTCCGCTCTGTTTTTCAATTGTTTTTCTTACTACAGCACAACTGTAGACCTTGCTTGGACGGCAGCGGTAGTGGCAATTAAAGCAGTCGTTCCTATTATCTGTACAGAGCACAGGTTGCTAGTACAATAATATACTTACCCTTGTATGTAGAAAAGGTATGTTAACTTTGCCTTCTTTAGGTCAATACTGTAGTCCTCGCGAGAGTTTTAGTGGTGATCCTTCGCAGCACGAGAAAAGCTGATCATCAGTTCGTGCCTGCGTCACAAAGGAAAAACAAGAGCACCAATCACGTCAGGTGAGTAGTCCTGAAACATTTAGCGCTGTAGGTCGATAACAAGGGTGCAATGCTTTATCATGACTGGACCATATAAAAATATGTTTTCCACACAATGTGCAACAACTCGTTTGCCCGTTTGCCCTTCACGGTTTGAAACAAAGTTATATACATGTGTTTTTTATACTAATTTTTGCACAATCTGAGCATGATATAGCATTCCCATTTTTGTTTCGAAAATAGTGGGAATGCATACATCATACACTACTTTAAAATGCAGTGAATTATAACATGTCCAGATCCGTCCCCAGGATTTAGCAGGAGGGGGGGGCAAAAACTAGAAGGAGGAGCCAAAAACCAGAAGGGGGGCCACATTTTTAAAATACAGTGTTGGATGTATGCAGCAACCGGTGGGACAAACGTGAAATGGGGGGCACCGATTTCAAATGGGGGGTCCGGGCACCACTGGCCCCCCGCTGGCGACGGCCCTGAACATGCCCCCATGTCTGGAGGGTTTTACACCCTTCCATCTAAACAATGACAGTTGGCCTCTGGGCTGGAATTACCTACTTGTGGGCTCTAGGTCAAACACATTTGTGGGCCCTCAAATTTATAAAAATCTGCCAAATGCCAAACGGTTATTTCTGGTTCAGACGACGAACAAAAATTCATGTATCTCTGACAATGTTCACGTCAGCACCACATGATTATTATTCGGACCATTACAAACGTCTCATTATTACTACCCTGGTTTTCCTGTTTTCCTACCACTCTTGCTTGACACAGTACTTCCCCATGGGTTTCCAGATATTCGTGTTCTTTGAAGACTTGCCTCATTTTTTGCGGTGATTGCTGCATTCAGTTCAACAAATATTTGTGGGTTATTGTGGGACGCATTATTCTTGAGATAATACAGTATTTTGAGGTTTCAGGTCCGGTGAATGCGGTGCCTAATCAACATCACACTTTCCTGCTGATTCACCTTGGTTTTTATCATATTTGTTAATTTCTCAGTGCTTTCAACTATTTCAACCCCGCTTAAACAATTTGGTTTGTCGGTGCATACATTAATGTACTGCTATGTAGTCAAAGCCCAATATAAGTTAGGCTACCCTGGTGGTGGAATCTTTTCCATTAGTATTCAAACAAAGATGGGTACCATTTTTAAATCTGATTTATGGCAAGTTTAGCATGTTCGTTAGTTGTGTGACTAATGCACAAAAATACAATGAAAGCAAGTCTCATTAAAAGAATTGCTGACAATTACGGTATAGTTTGGGCCTCAAAAGCCTAAATTTACGTAGAAAAATATCTCTGCTTTGTTATATATCCAAATTAATTTTTGATATGGTACCCTGCCCCTTTCCTGCCAGTTGTTTCAGATCGTTCAAAGAATTTGTTCCGTATGCTTTACGTCACAATCAAAA
>JGI24158J21664_10015152_pt1 | contig 10067 bp, 3 predicted proteins | sample Ectturendosymbi3_FD_21664 | JGI IMG/M metagenome (IMG submission 21664) | reverse complement strand
CTCATATGACACTTTACTAAACCTTTTTCCCAAGCAGTGGTACTGGGATCAACCCAGAAAGACACTAAAACGTGAAACAGTCCTCACGCTAAATTTTGTTAAAACTATCAGGCTTCGAACCGTAAAAGCAGCTAAACAACGCTTTTTAAAGAAATGTACTACGTTAATAATGGTGATCCGCTTTGCCCCTAACAAAAACAATCACAAGGTGTTAGTGTTCTTCTAACTGTTATGTCAAGATTTCTCATATCAATTTGAACGTTTCAGCAATTTGCGCGGTTCAACAGTACCCTAACGTGGTAAAGTTTCATGAGGGCAAATAGAGGCCTGTCAAAGAAAAAATAGTAAACGAACAATTAGATAAAAAATGCCTTAAAAATACGAACATTTTAAACTATCTCCCAAATTTGACACTTTCAGCATATTTGTGGTTAAATGCCAATCATTCACGAAATTTTCGATCAGACGGTCTGTCTCAAGATAAATCTTGTAAGGAGATAATTTACCAGTAGGACAAAGAAAAATTCCAATAAGACTTCTTAAAAATGATCAGAATACAAGATTTCATTTTTATTATTTGAAAGTTTCTACAAATGTCAAAATTGCTATGCAATGTTTTGAAAATTTCGGAGGGGGCAAATGCCCCAAATGCCCCTCCCCCTGGTTGCGCGCCTGCAACACATCGCTAATTGTGAATGGGGGCCTTCGCCCTACATCATCGAACAATCTACATGTCCTGACATCCAAACTTTTCAACTTCAGAGCAAAAGCGCTACAATCTTGCATGCCGCACTTAGGAGCCTGGACACCTGCTACACATCGCTTTCACCAGTCACTGTGTGCGGTGCAACAGTAGTTACATTGAAGACACTCATATGTGCCAACTGCGCTAGAAGTCTTTGATCCCAAGGCTAAAGGGCCTACGAGAGGGTGGTACTAAAGATACATCGTATCCAGTGGGTACTGAGGCCCGAGAGGATGAAAGTACACACGCTAAACTTTTGTGTCGTCAAGCCCAAAATAACTAGTATAAGCCAGAAGAGTATAGCAAATAATCAATTTTTAAATGTTCGCATGGTAGCTGTTTTATCTATATTCTGATTACCATACAAATAAGCTATCCAAGTTTCGACAAAGATCCCAGAAGCTTGAGGGGCCGCTGTAAGTATTCGTTCCACCTGGTAAAATTTGTCTCAGAGGCCCTGTGACAGGTTTTTACAGTGGTCGTATCACATGTGAACGCGGAGTGTTGGAGAAGCAAAATCGTCATTTTATACCCGATGTCATTACCAACTCCACTGGAATGTCCCTCTGCAAGACCGCAACATGGGTCTGGTTCAATCTCAGCATGGACACATAAGGTCTGGCTCTGTCAGCTGCCTGCGACTGTGGCTCTGAAGAACAAAACTTAGATTGGAAAGTTTAGTTTATCTGTTGCGATACAGCATACCAGGCGGACGCAAACACTCGTACAATTCACTAGCAACATAGACCCTGAAAAAATCCTAATATGGTAATTCTTGGCACTAACTAATAGGAAAGCAACCAGCAGCAATAGAAATCAACCGACGAGATCACTCCACTAATACTAGGTTGCACTGTTATTACAGTATTCAGGGATAAGTGAATTTCGATCATTCGCTTGTGGTGACTATTAAAGTGACTCGTTGTTTACGGACGCCATCTACCGGTGACCGCTTTATTTACATGTGGCGCCAAATCCAGGCCGCCACACCACCTTGCATAAACCATGGATAAGCGTCGCAACGCAGAAATTTGATATAAACAAACAATTAACAAAAAAAGCAAACGAAAGCATTACAGAAGAGTCACATTCTCTTTTGTAAAGATGACACGGGACAAGGGTTTCAGACTCTATTCTATTTCTATGAAGAGCACAACCCCTCTGAAACAAATGAGCTTCTTGATAGAATTTGCAGAAACCCTTTCAATAAAATAGTTTTGCTTGTCAGCAAATCATAATACCCTGGACTATCCCAAACAGGGGCCTGCAAAAAGGGGTGCAAAGGGTGGGGAAACCTGAGGTAGGTGTCTTCGAATGAGTGGAATTACGAAATTTACATTTTATGAAAGTGCTGCAAGATGTTTTTCGTATAGTACACTTGTTCCTTAATTCATAGCCTGCCCATTTCTAGAAAAATTTTGCTTATAACGTATGCCTCACGCCCACAGAATGAAACAAATTACTCAAAAATAACTCTTCACAGACAAACAGACTCTTTGGAATAGTCTTAAATTAATTCTTCGAAACTTCTTTTTTCAAATCTGCCGAGGAAACCATAAAATGCTGTTCGATTCACGATACGAAGGGTACAATTCCATCCTTAATTGGCATACGTCATCCTGGGACACGTGACATCCGTTATCTCCAGATCAAACTACTTTTTACTTCCATACGTCCATTGCGAATCCCTTTCGTAGCAAAATTTTATCTGTGCAGCGATACATACATCTCATAGAAATTTTATGCACTGTACCACCATAAAGGGGACTTTTCAGAGGGGATTTTTTGTTTATGCGAAGAAAACGTCATGTACGTGGTAGATCCGCTTTTTTTCATATCAAGTCATGGTGTTGGAAGACTCATCACTAGGGCAACCAATTTTTTAACCTAAAAACTTAAAATTTTGCCTTTATAATTTAAAAATTTTGACTTTATTTCAGCCTAACACTTTTCTGCGTTTCCAGTTAAAATGCGGAATACAAAGCATATTCATATACACAGAAAACAAAGCGATCGGTTTGTTTTGTTGAAATGAAACAAAAAGTAGTTAATCTGCAAAATCTGTATAGCATGTTTTAAAAATGTTTGGCTACTTTTGGTTTCATGAAACGAACCTCGTTGATACTTTGCACTGCGGCGATGTGATTCCATCATAAACCTTTTGTCAATTTTCACTAAGGAGTCACAGAATTTTCAATATAAAATAATTCATCCTGAGGTGTTGAGGTAAACTCAGAAGTATATTCATGCAGTATACTTTGAACTTTTGAAGAATTTGGTTGTTTAACCTTAGGCATGATACGTCGATGAGCACATTTAATAACTACAGTAGAGCCAAATCTAGAATATCATAAACTTAAAACACTAAATATATATATATATGCATAATGGATTGAGCATTTGCCAAAAGAAGTACTGTAAGACCACCTTTCTTGCATTGCCATGCCCAGTCTACTTAATATTCAATCGTCCAGTAGTGGGCTAAACAACATTATTACATCAGAAGTCGCAATAAACCCATTAGCATTCCAGAATTGCAACTAAATTTGCAAAAAGGTATCAAAATCTGTTGTTGTAACTTTAAGAAATTTCGATAACAAGAAAAAAACTCTGCTGCAAGAAAATTTTAACCTAACGATAAATTTTGATCTAATGATAAATTTTGACTTTTTTTACCTAAAAACTTTGGAGTGGCTCATGGCATCAGTGTGAAATTTGGTTTGTGGACGTTTCAAATACCTTTGGAAAGGCAGAAAATTTATGACTTCATTGACCTTTGGTTACCCAACTCATCACATATGATGTCTTGGTGGTCCTATCTGGCCAAACAGGTTTTGCACTTAAAATTGCATTGAAATTTTAACTTAGTAAGGTGTCCGAGATTTGCTAAACATCAGGTAACCATGGGTAGTAGGCTATAGTAGCCTACCCATATATCCCATTCCCTTGTAGGCTATAGGCTTTCAGGGACATTTTTGTAAAATAAGTCTAGCACCATTCCATTTGCCTCTGAAAATTAGGAAAAGTCATGGAAGCACAGGTTGCTAACATTTGTCTAAATCTATGAAATCAACAAAAAAGAAGCTCAAGGGTGGTTCGCACATTCCTCAATACTAGCATTTGTTAGGAGGCAAAGAATCAAGCAGTTGCCCCAGGCATCATCAGATCACTGCAAGCCCCTGATCCCAAACGCCCAGCCCTTAATGGGGCGAATGGTCTGGCAGTTTTATATGATGGAAACATAGACTGCTTGCTCAGTGCATGTCCCGAAGTCTAACTTAGATGAGTGGTATGAAAAAGATCAACTCAAACAACGTGGTGATGTGATGACAGCACGGAAACATAAATGTAGCCTGAACGCAAATTTGCGACAGATTATTGGGCCTGTGTTTAAAACTTTATCCTTCAAAAATTGCGCCGAGCAGGTGCAGGCAAACACAAAGTTTCGAGAAACATGAACAATATTTGCATTCCCGACACACAAAACCCACGACTGCTTTTCAAAATTTAGCACAGGTGATGCTAATGCTGTGGTAAAACCAGTTTCTAGTAGGCAGAAATTTGATACTAAGGAATGACAAATCAAATTATGATGTCATACACGACTTAATGAGCCCATCTCCTGGAACCTAATTTATGTCTTGTGCTGGGGTGATGTGAAGCTAGTGAAACAGAGTTTCGAGAGAAAAGAATCTGTTGAATATTTTTGCTGACTAAAATTAGAGGCAGTGTTCAAAAACTCTTTTGAATTGTTGCCATTGAATTTTAGCCATTGACTCGACCGTTTTATTGAGAGAAACATCTTTACAGACCAGCAGGGTTGCAATGGGTATGTATTGAGTTTTGTTATTCTTCCCACATAGAGATTCAGATTCTATTTTATTTCGTTGTATATCTTATTCATCACACCATTTATTTTAATTGCAGTTGAGTGTACTTACAAATTTCAAGCTAGTGTCTTGGCCTATACACTTTACCCTGTGCTTAAGATATGTAGGTCTATACACAATGGTGCTCTGAATAAAATTGTGGTTCTGGTTATTAAATAATTATGATTCTTTGATTGAATTTCCATTTGAAAGCTAATATTTTGATTGACTCCAGACTTCAGTGTAACAAAAAGTGCACAATAAGCCTATTGCCAAATTGAGCAGAAGCAGTTATCAGCTGTTTTTTTCTAAAACAAGGTATGGAATCCAGCTACTTCACATGCTATTCGGGATTAGCGAAATCAAGCTGATCTTACTAAACAGTTTTTCTGTGCCCATGTAAAAAAAAGCAACAAACACGAATTGTACCTAAAATATACCGTAAATCTTTTGTGCTAGGCAAAGTCTTTTGTTTCGGCCGAAATCCTGGCCACAACTCTATATTTGAGCAGGCGATGGGAGTGAAATTCGGGAAGTCAGTATTTTTTTGAAACTGGAATATCTTTTAATCATTTTCATTCTCTGGTACAGACTGGCAAAGAAAGGTGACGCCTAACAGAGCTCCAGCTATTGATCAAATAGGCACGTTGTAAAGGTAGATTAGCTCTGCAACCATGCAAGGCAATCAATCAGCCTGGGTATGGAGAACCGAGAAACAAGTGGAGAGATTTTTTCCCTTCTGGCAACTTCTGCAGCTGAACCTGGACACAACGCATTGGCTACAGGGCCGTCGCTAGCGGGGGGGCCACTGGTGCCCGGCCCCCCATTTGAAATCGGTGCCCCCCCCCATTTCACGTTTGGCCCCTCGGTTGCTGCATATGTCTAATACTGCATTTTAAAAATGCGGCCCCCCCTTCTGTATTTTGGCCCCTCCTGGTTTTTGGCCCCCCCTGCTGCTAAATCCTGGCGACGGGCTGATTGGCTATACGCTTTTCCCTGAGACTCTAGGGTCTACGCAATGCAGTTTGGGAATTTGTTGAAAGCAATAATTATTTCTCGGAGAAATTACGCCACACACACACACAACAGATCTTTTGTTCATGTAGTAGTGTTGCTGTTGTTGTACATTTATTATTATTATTATTGGCACCCATTGATAAAGCCCACGTCTATTTCTTGGTAGAACACAAATAAAACTGACAAAAATAAACTTTCGCAGATGGAAAAAACAAACCGGCGAACAGCAGCGTTGGCAATGATCTCCGCTCTGGAGCCACCGAGAGGTGTCGTGTTTTTCCTGAAAATGTCGGAGTGACGCAAATTGACAGCAAGAAGCAAGAAGAGAATTCGTGTTTTGGTCGCTTCCTTCTTTCGAGCGAGGGTTGGCAAGGTATGAGTAAAAGTTATACAAATCCTTAAAAATGAGAAAAAATGAGAAAAAGTTATATTAATCCTTCGAACGAAAACGTTACATAAAGTTCTAAAAATTAAAAATGAGAAAAAGTTATATAAAACTAACATTAATCTTTGCATTCTCCCCAAATCGTGTTTTAGTTAATGCAAGAAACTCTGCAGAGCACATTTAATGCAATAGTCTTACAACAAAAAACGCTAGTATGTGGGATGTATGACAGGCAACAACAATTCTTACTCAGATGAATAAAAAGCTCAAGGACAAGTGCTCTCTAATAGTCTGTTGACCTCCCACGGAGAATCAGGAAGCACCAATCAAAGTAGTCGATTCTTTACAGGTATCAACTCGTTGGTTGAGAGAGATGAGCCTACAAATGGCCAACAAGATGGGAATGAGTCTTGTCAACTGGAACAGGTAAACATACGACCATAACAAACGTTAGTTGCGCTTACTTAGTTTATTTACAAAAGGAACGTTCAGTGTACGACACTAGACTTTTCGCAAATTTAGGGACGTACGACACGAGAGCTTTCCGATTTCTGACTCCAACTAATCTGCACCCAAACTTTGCTCCTTTCCAGTGGCAATACCTCTTTTCCAGTGGCAATGTACTGCAGTTCAACTTTGAAACCAATCCGTTCAAACTTATTCAAGGCAGCACAAACGCACCTGTTTGCAGTCAACGTAACTATCCTGCTGCCAGATACCGCTTGGTAATGCAGTAACCACTGGGCAACAACAACATCAGATGAATTGCTAAACCGTGGAATGGTATCAGTGGTGTACCAGTCATCCTTGCAAAACCAGTCGTCCTTGAACGGGTCCACGGCTGTTTGTTATACACTGGGCTTTTGTTATCATGTCAAACTGCCATAAGCACGTAATTATGAGGTATTTCTTGCATTTGTTCTTAACATGGCTTGCTGGTGACCCTATGATCCTGACTGGGACATTAGCGGCACTACCGCATTTCACGGAAAAAGTTCACTTTTAGTTTTTTGAAATAGAATTATCAGCATTTTGTATTTACGAAAACAACGTAAAAATAATGCTCATAAGCAACTTGAGGACTGCTTGAACGGTTAAAGTAGTGAGTTGAGTATTAAGCGAAGGGAATAATTGCAGGTATTTCTGAATTTTCGTTCGATTTAATAACGGCCCATCCAGGCGTTTATGGTAATGACATTTTCCATCATTTTGAATTTACTGTTGGTCATTTTCGATACGTTTCATGAATTATCGCAGATGACTGATGATGTACAGAACGAAAACGATCAGAAGACTGCTGATCACAAAAAAGAAAACCTGAATTTGCTGGATCAGTTGATAAAAGAGCAGGCAGGATTGAGCAAACCAGAAGAATTTAATCAGGTGCGAAGAGGATGTTCAGAAATTCATGCGCATAGCTAACAGCAAATACCGGAACAATAAATAGTAGAGGCTACAAGCGTGTAGAATGCCAAACAAACTACAGTGAAACGTAAAACTAACGGAAATAAAATTAGCGGAGGCGAACTCCTAAGCCTTGAGATTGTCTATTGCTGTGTAAAGTTTTGTTTGTGTGTAGAAACCTTTCAATTATGCCATGAAGAGCCTAAAACATTCTTAGCAAGTCAGAATGTTCCGCAGGCGAAAACTATTGAACTTCATGGCCACTATTCTAGCCCCTTTATTGATTAACGGTTTATGTGGTTCTTCACAGTGAGGGCCCATTTGTTTTTTTCTCATAATTATTAATTGCTGTCAATATTTATATACAAAAGCTGCACTTTACACAAAAAAACTTTGTTTCACAAGGACGATAAAAACTGTTGTTACGTTTTCAGAGTTATCTTCGGTATTTGTCAAACGAATACGATCTTTTCACCGGCATCATCAACGTTATTGATCAAGGACAACCTACAGAGGACAAGGACTCCGTTGCGTCGGCTCTTGCCGCTGCCAACGAACGTTACGAGAACATGCGAAAGGATTTAGTGAAATGCATGAATGCCGTCCATGAACAAAACCGTGAAATGTTGGAAACTGCTTTAGAGAAGACTCTAGGCGAGAATCCACATATTAATAACAAGATGGAAGACGAGACTGGAAAGGTAAGCGTTCTGTTAACCCATATGTGAAGACTCCTCTGGCCCGCCAACAGCTTGGGACACCAGGTGGGGCGAAGAGTTTTCTCAGAGGGGCCCAAACTTTTTCAACAATGTCAAATAGTTTTAAACTATGTCCAACACATTTTTCCAGGGGGAAAACGAGAGAAATTTAAGGGTCTTAGCCACCTCAGAGCCCCCCCCTGGTTACGGGCCTAAGACCCAAGTGTTGGAACGACGCCATTGTGTGCTGCTGCAGCTTTTATGCAATATGCGAATGGTATCGTGTTTAAATCAAACAGTTTTTAGGTGCGGAGAAAGATACGAAATGTTTTTTGCGCGGTAAACTTTGTGTTGCAAAGTTGATGTTTATCCGTTTCGACTGATTCGGGGTTATTTGATAAAAGCAGAGCTGCAAGTCAGGCCGGGCTTTTGGGGTTTCTGGGCGGGTTTCGGGCCGGTTTCGGGCTTAAGCATGACGAAATATTTCGGGTCGAATTCGGACCTGCATACAAAGTGGTTTCGCAACGAAGGGCGCTACTGTCGCCAGTTACTGTCGAAGCAATCGAGTTGATGAAATCTTCAATAAAATATGATTGATTGTGAAACATTTTTTTCAGTTAGTTTGCTACGCCAGCGATACCCTACCGTTGCGCATATCTTGACTCGCTCGGTAAATTTGGCTTTCCGGCCTATAATGGGCTTCAAAAATATATGTCGGGCTCGGGTCAGGTTGGGGCTTGTGGTTTCGGGAACGCGCCGGTTCAAGGTTCAAAATGAACCCCGTTAACAATTCTGGGTAAAAGTAACGACAAGGGGGTGCCAATATTGGATTTGTTCAGAGGTGGCACAAAGGATTTTACCAAGGGGGTAACAGTGGTGAAATTTCGTTTTATCAACTAACAACAAAGAGATCAAACTATTTCTACTTAAAAATAAAAAAAATTAAGTTAAAAAATTTCAGGGAAAACAAGGTACCCTAGCCGCACCCCACCGCGCCAACGTACTTCCAACAAATCTCTATCTTATGCTTTGCAGAGTAAAAAACGTTGCAAATATTTGAGTAATTCTCAAGGTCAAATGGTCGTTACATGACTTTTAATGTTAAGAAGACGAAGGTAATGTTAGATATTGATGCCCACGTGATGTACTGCAATTGTTGTCACATAATAAAAATAAACCTACCAGGGGAGGGGGGTCTTCTTTAACGAATAGGTCCGGTGGGCAGCTTCCCGAAATCGTAAGAGAATTTCGGCCCTGGCCTATCTTTTGTGTGTGTTAGCATCGTGTTTAATTTTAAAAAATACTTGCGTTTTGTATATGCGATGGCTTGTTTCGCGGACAGCTGCACGTGCTTAGTACCAGCGGACCAATGATTCTATTAAATTCCTCAGAACTATGCAAATTATCTTGTTGCGTGGTTCAAACACATTATGTTCGATGGGCAACGATGCTGGCGATTTTAGTAAAATATCATTGTTGAAACAGCTATACGACATTTGAGCAAACTTTATCTATCTGCTAGTGTTTCGTACTGTTTCGTTTTTCACGTGAGCAAAAATCCACGCAATGCAAGTTGCTGTGCAAAAATGGTTTATTGCTATCACATCATTCACCCAATTACTCTTTACCTCACACGTTCTTTAATATTTTGTTCAGATTGCATACTTGGCATCAGATCTTCATGCTTTGAAGAAACGGCAGCCTTCCTTGTGTACGGTTGCACCGGAAGATCCGTCATCAGCCAGGGGTGACTTGCGCCCAAAACATCGACACAGCGGCCATTCCGATATTGACATTCAAACAGAGGTGATAAACACTCAGTACAAAGAAAGTAACCTCGAGCAANANCAAGCAACGTCTTGGGAAGAAAGTAAACTATTGGTAAAAATTATCGAAGCTCAGAAGGTTGAAATCGCTCGGTATGTGAAAGATAAAACTCGACTTGAAGA